>Ga0209444_10002461_pt1 | contig 10175 bp, 11 predicted proteins | sample LauGreFaBDMM15DN_2_FD_188215 | JGI IMG/M metagenome (GOLD analysis project Ga0209444, IMG submission 188215) | Freshwater lake microbial communities from Lake Michigan, USA - Fa13.BD.MM15.DN (SPAdes) (version 2) | ecosystem: Environmental > Aquatic > Freshwater > Lake | place: Lake Michigan...
GTAGCAAATCAAGTAGCACAATCGATAGCTAGAGAAGAAGAAGCGGCAAGAGCAGCACAAAAAGTTGCAAATTAAAAAATACAACAATAAAAGAAAAGATGTCACTTCTACGCGAAGATATCGGAATTTATTACAAGGTGGGCGCCGGACTCGTGGGGCTTGTGGTACTCGCGGCCGCCATCTCCCTGCAGTTCGGGAACAGTAGCGGGGTGCACTACACCTCGTGGTTCAAAAATATAGTAAACTCGCTGGTCGATATGTCCGAGAATGCGGCCAACCGGGGAGACCAAGACACGGACCACGTCATGGCCCTCATGGACTACACCACCGCAATCACTATCCTGGACACGCTGCGCTCCATCGTGCCGGACCATGAGCTGCAGGAAATTGCCCAGCTCAATGTCACTAATTTCATGCAGCTGCTGGTGGAGCGCCGCCAACGCATTCTCCAGAGCATTGGGCCCCCGTTACCGGCGCCGACATCCACATCCGCTTGAATACATGGGCGCGCTGCGCCGTGGGGCGCCCGGGGCGGCGGGAACAATCCGGTTATGCATGATTGGGGTGGACCTGGTAGACCACGCCGCCTGCAGCACGGGTGGCGCCGGCTTTACAGGGGACGGCGGAGGCGGCGGTGGAGCCTTAAGCAAGTTAAGGCCAGCCATCATGTTTTGCGAGAAGATGGAGGGCGAGCGTCGGCTGATTGCTACGCGGGTTCGCTGCGCCGGGGGAGGTATAGCTGGAGCCGCGGCAATTGCGAGCGGGTAGTATGTGGCCTTGACGGCCTCCAGGGTCTGAAAGGGGGCCTTTTTGAGGTTCAGGTTCACCGAGTTATGCAGCTCGTAGACCCAGTTAAAGAGTTTGTCGCGGGATGACATGTCCTCCTCGGAAAGCTTCCGGGAGAAGAGGTATTTTTCGTAGCTGGCCCGGCATTTCGGACAGGGCAGGATGTATCGCAGGGAATCGAAAAACATGCGAAAGCCCAGCTTCTCACTGGGGGTTGGTGTTGCGGAGTAACCCACTGCCACGAGGTGCAGGACCTCCCAAAAGCGAGGGCCCCAGAATTCAGGGTTCAAAGTAAGTTCCATTAAATTATTTTTATTTAAGCCGAGGCAAGTTCCATTTATTTTTTTTAATTATATAAAAAATAATAAATGGCATCGCGAGATATTGATATGCAATTTCCCGGTCTCCCGGGCCCCAGCACGGTTGGGGGATACGGACCCCAGTCTTACCTGGCATCCGCGGGACTCCAGAACCTGGGAGGCAGCGCAAGCATGGGCCCAGGACAATCGGCGGCCGCGGGTTCCCAGGCCTCGCTCCTGCTCTCCACCATGACCCTGAGCGACAGCTCCTCGGGGTACTTCTTCAACTCGGGCCTGGATTGCCGGAACCCCAATGGCTCTAGACAGCAGGCCAGCGTGGACAACCGCTGCGTCTGGGAGAACTCCGACAGCTCGCCACCCTACTGGCTGGCGCCCAATACCCAGCCCCGGGCACCAGACTACATTTTTAACGAGCGACCACCCACGTTCCAACCCATTAACCCATTCTAATTTAAGATTTTTTTTGTGTTTTATTATTAAATCGATGAACAGCACAGCTTTTCAGATGGCGGTGCGGCAGATGGGGCTCCGCTACGGTGCCCCGGCGCGCTTTGTGAATGCGCTCGCCAGTGGCTTCAATAGCCTCTTTGCCACCCTCTTTGGCTACTCTCTTTCGTGCCTCTACTTCTTCGGGCCCATAGTACCCTTCACCAGCTTTGGCTTCTGGGAGAACCGCAATCTCCTGGAGATCTGCTCGCAGCAGTCGCGCCTCTCCCCCGAGTACTGGCTCCTGCATCGGGACGACTGCGAAACCTTTGTTTACGGCATGTTTGAAAACTTCCTCTCCTCTGTCTCCTCGGTCTACTGGTCCATTATCCTCTGCTACACGGTGGCCAAACTCCTGGGCCTGGTCCTACGGCTCTCGTCGTCCCTGGTGGCGTGGACCGGATCTTCCCTGGTGCCCATCTATGCTAGCCTTGAGCGAGGAACAGGTAAGACTGTTGGTCTTTTTGGTGCGCTCGGTCGTCAGGTGGCTCCGGAAGCGGTCGTTGCCAATCACAAAGCTCTCGAGATCCACTACCCCGTCAAAGTAGAAGACCCGGTCCGTAATCTTGGTGGTGCTGATCGTGTTGTCCAGGACCAGGGCTCTGCCCTTCTTGGAGGTCACCTGGGTAAAAACCCGGTCAAAATCAGCAAAGCTATTGAAGACCCCAAAGTAGTAGTCGTAGAGCTTCTGGCGGGTCTTGCGTGACGTCTCCCCCAGCGCAAAGACATAGTCAATCTGACCCCTCAGATCCGGCCCAATGTCCAGCAGGTACTGCTGCGTGATCATCAGGAGCAGACCGAGCCACCGACCATTCATGAAGGCCTCGCGCATCTCATTGCTCCGGAAGGTGCCCCGGTCGTAGGCCAGGTCATCGAGAATGGCGGCCGTGATCTTGCTGTACCCTGGGCGCAGACTCACCTGCTGCAGCTTGTTGATTACATTGCGAAAGATGGTGGCATTGAAGGAGCGGTGCAGCACATCGGGGGGCAAGCTGTTTCGGATGCGCTCGAACCCGTCCCGGCTCCCAAACATCCCAAAGGCATAGTCTATTTTGGTGCACAGGTTTTTAAGCAGCGTAAATAAAATTGTTGATTTCCCTGTCCCTTTTCGTCCTACTATCAGGTAGGCCCGATTTACCTCGGCCGCTGCACAATCGAATTTCTTGATGGTTACACTCATTTTATTAAAATCCCTAAAATTTCCTATCGTGCATTTCACAATTTCACATCGTGCATCGCAAACCATAGATCCGGTTCAGCTTCGCAATCTCCCGGTCCTCTTCGGACGCGCCTAGCCACTCGCCCGTCAAAAAGTTCACCTCATAGTGCTTGCGGTGCGCATGCGTCCTGGACGCTTTGGAGTCGTGCTTTGGCGTAGTAAAATACTTGTTTTTAAAGCCGGATCGCTCGGGTGTTTCCTTCAGGTAGTAGCCCAGTAGCAGTGTCTCGTAGATGTCTACCGGGTCTTGCTCGCACTGCACCTCCATACTCTCTCCCGTCGAAAGGTCAATCATTTTATTTTTCTTTTCGTACTGTATGTTAAATTCTAAATCTTTTTCCTTTTTGGTTAGTTGTTCAGTAACTAGCTCATTTTCAAATTCTGTTAATACTTTTTTTGCAGCTGTTAAATCAGTTTTTGCTACTTCTTTATCTGCTGTAGTAGGGTCCTTTACTGCTTTTTCTGCCGCTTCTACTGCTATTTTTGCTTCTTTTATTTTACCTTCTAATTCTGCTATATTAGTTTTAAGTGCTTCAATTTGTCCTTTTAAAACTCCGGTTTTATCTTTATCATCAAGAGTATCAATAAAAACATCCTGCAAAACAAAACGGTCGGTAATAGGTGATCTAATGTGTCGCAAATTGATAACACGGTAGTCGATACACTCTGTGCTACAGTCCTCGCGCTTACTGCCCTTGATGGCTACAATCATTTCCGTATGGCCCAGGAGACATAATGCCTTATTTTTCTTATTTTCAGCGTTACATATTTTCAAGGCATCATCAATACATTTGTCATTGGCATTTAATATTTTTTGGTTAAAAGTAATACAACATCTTGTTTTGCAGCATTTCCGGTTCAAATTCGGGGGAATATCGCCATCGTCGACCCAGCAAATCTTTTTTTTATTTGTTTTTAGTTCGGCGATTTCGCGACTGGTCTTTGTCCATTTCTCAGTGGCAGTGTTAAAAATGTACGGGGTCTTGGTTGCATATTTATCCTTCTCGGACATTGAATATCTTTTATTAGTGCGCATATCGACAAAAAAAAAAAAAAAAAAAAAAAAAGCAACAATAGAACACTTAAAAAAAACAATGAATGCGCCCGACAAAGACGCCATTGTTCAGGAAAATGTACGCAGGCGGACAATCATGGACGAGTACAGCAAAAAACCGCTAGAGCGGGCACGGTTTTGTGATGTTGTTCCTGGGGTCACCGAGGACCCCGGGGTCTGTCTCTACAATGTGTCACACGAGGGCCGCTCACCGGTGCCCAAGAACAAAAGAGACCCGGCCCTGCGCCTGATGGGCATATTCCGGAACCAGACAGATGCGGTGGCCGAGGCACAGCGCATGTCTCAAGGACTCTGTGAAATCGACTATTGGATTACGCCGGTTGGTCAGTGGTTCATGATGCATGTGGACCGACAGCGGGAGCAAGTCGAGGTGCAGACACTGATTGAGGCCCGGCTAGAGAAGAGCCGGCAAAAACGAGAAAAAGATTTTGAAGAGCTTAAAATAGCCCACGAGCAAAAGCTACAGAGTAAGACCAGCTACCAGAAGAATGAACGGGCCCTGCGGCGCGAGGCCAAGGCTTCCGAAGAGGCACCCCAGAAGGAAGCCCAACAAGAAGCCCAAAAAGAAGCCCATGAGGTTACGCAAAAGTATATCAAGGTAGGTCAGCGCTTTGCGGTGATTTCGGTGCTGCAGGATACGCTGCAGTCGACGCGGACCGGGCTCAAGCTACCGGAGCCGCTTGTGCGGGTCTATGGGGCCTTTGACTCGAAAAAGAAGGCTACTAATTATATCAAGGATACGCTGGCGCCCTACATTGGGGACTATGATATGGATATAGTGGACATGTACAGTTGGCTGCACCCCCAGAGCATTAATGCCGATGATGTGGAGGAGCAGTTCCGGGACCCCGAGATCAACAACATTATGAACCATGCGAAAAATGAAAAGAAAAATTCGAAAGCCTTCCGGGAGCGCTGTGCCCTGATGGACAAGGAGCCCGATATGAAGCATGTGACGGGCAAAGACATGGCGCCGACAGTTTCGGTGACCTTTGAGGAAGCGACGCAAGAGCCCCGGGAGCTTGTGGAAGCGGAGGCCCTTGTGGGTGCTGATTTCTCGCAGCTCAAGGAGCAAGCGGCAACTTTTTACAAAGCATTGGCTTCTGATTGTCCTTGCGAGATGGAGTCCATCGCTTGCGAAGCGTCTCCAGGGCAAATGCCTCCGGCGTTATCTGACCCATAAACGCCTTACAGCGGATGGCGTGCTTGCCATTGGCCGTCATGATGGCGTTCAAGTTAATCATGGCAAGCCTGATTTCTCCGTTTTTGAGGTTCTGCAGTCTGGCCTGGTCATTGATTCTAGGAAACATTTAAATAAATTAAAAAAAATTTTTTATTTCTCAGTAGCTAGCGTAGCGCGCAACGTCTCTGCCCTGCATCAACTCAAGGCAGATCTCCCGCATGAAGATGCAGCTGCCATAGAGCTCGTCCGGTCCCATGGCTCCGCTGTGCAGCAGGACTTCGCGGAGCCGCGCCGCGATCATCTGGGGACCACAGCTGGGTACCTGGCGCGCCAGCGTAAAGAAGGACTGCCCCACGGTCGAGGCAATGGTGTTGAGTGGAGTCGTCTGGTACTGGCTCTGGGCATACTGGCCCTGGCCCCGATTGGTCCTATTGCGTCGACGGGGACCCCGTTGGCGCCGGGGAGCCGACTGGACTTCCCCGGGTTCCTGGGTCACTGGGGCAGCCTGGCCATCGGTTTGGTCCCAGGTATAGTTTGTGGCGTAGTAGGACTCTTGTAAGATATCTTCATTTGTTTCCGGCTCCAATGTTTGAGTATCCTCCAGTGATACGGCGGCGGATTCCTCGTGCAGCGCCGATTCATAGTCCAGGTCGGAATATTCGCATAAAGCAGCCATTAAAAAAAAGGTTTTTTTTAAAGGCATTTTAAATTTTTATAGTAGGTGGGCAGAAGCGAGGCGAGAACGCGCAGACTAATTTCTTAAAAAATACAGGTACTCCAAAACCGTGGTAAAAAAAATTTCTTCTTCGGGTACAAGGTTCTCGATGGCCTCGTAGGCCCTAAGCAGAGCCCGTGCCAATTTGCCCCCAATCATTTCAGGGAAAATATAGGAAACAAAAATAATGCGGGGAAATGTTTTGTAGAACTTGTAGTCAATCAGGAGAGAGCACAGTTTCCTGGGTTCCGTGATGTTATTAGCCAGCAGGCTCCGGTAGTGTCTCTCGATGGACTCAACGAATCTGCTATAAATGAAAACACTGTCCGCGTGGATAACCCTGTAAAAGGTCATACTTTTTTTATACAAATAAAATATTAAATCCTTCGCACACTGAAAGCGCAGGAAATTTGATATGCCTCAGTTTGGCCACACAGCCCAGGGGGAATTGGCTCTCCAGGTAGCCAACAAGGCCTGGGTTCTTGTTAAAGAGCGCGGCCATCCAGTTGAAGTCCACGGTTCGCAGGTGCACCAGAAAGTCATGAAAGGCGAGGATTTTGTTTTTGAAGCAAGCCACCATGACATTGAGATAGCGCACCAGCTGCTTGGAAAAGTAGGCGAGCTTCTCCTCGTCCGTGTCCTGCAGGCCAAAGAAAAGGTCGCGCAGAGAATCCGAGGCCGAGTACCACCAGAGGCCCTCGGAGGCAACAATGCACTCGCACTGGGTGTGGCGCTTCTCGGCGTTGTAGTCCGGGTAGCCCCAAGACAGGGCCTGTAGGAGGTCTTCGCCACTGGGGGGTTCCGGCATGCACAGGGCACCCAGGGGGTGGGTGTGAAAAGGAAATTTTTGAAAGTCACGAAAAGCAACCTTTTCGTCGTCGCCGCGGGCAACCTCGTGCAGCTCCAGGACGGCCCGGTCCGAGTCCACCTCAAAGTAGCCCACCACCTCCTGCTTTGGGTTGCTGGCCAAGATCTGGGTCAAGCTTTTGCGCTGGCTTTCACTTAGATTGGGTATTTCCATTTTTAAAAATAGAAAAAAAAAATGACGTGTTATAAATTTTAAAAATAAGCGCATTAATTTTACAATCCGCGCAACACGAGACACATGGCATCGATTAAATTTTGTCTCTTTGATATTTCAGTGAATGAGCACCACGAGCTGCCCCAGTTCAACTGTGACAATCACGTGCCCAACCTCTCGACCGGAGACACCTGGAACAAGTTTATTTCGCCTACCCTTTTTGTGACGCTTTTTGGGCGTCTGGAAAGCGGAGAGTCCATCGCCGTCATTATAAATAACTGGCGCTTTCATTTTTTTGTAGAGCTCACCGAGGAACAAGCGAGCCACAGTAAATTGGAGGCGCTGGTGTCGTCTTTTCGCTTTCGGTTGCGCAGTGCCCAGTTTGAGTTTGTGCGACGCTACCGGGCCATTGGCTTTGATGCGGCCACTAATGGCACCCGAAAACGTTTCCCCTTTCTCAAGGTTTCGCTGGCAAGCTTTCGCGACGGCTACATTGCTAAAAAATTTTTTACCGAGGCTTCTTTTCCGGTGCACGAGGCCGACTCATTTTCCTCAACCCACCGGTCCATTTTTGTCTTTGGCCAGCTCATGGAGTACCTCAGCACCAAGGACAGTACCTGCTCCTACTTTTCCTGGATAGAGGTCCGCGATGCCGTTATCTTACGGGGCCGTGACGCCCACTACACCCATTGCACCCACGAGACCGTGATCCGCTTCGAGCAGCTCGTTGGCACCGAGTCAAGCACCTCGATACCTCCGATGCGGGTGCTCTCCTACGACATTGAATGCTACTCTCCCCGCGACGATGTCTTCCCAGAAGCTACTACCTGCCCCGTAATCGCCATTGGCAATTCGGTGTTTGTCTTTGACCCCTGTGGCACGAGCACCATTGCGCGCCGTATCTGCTACTCCTTTGACCCAGACATGGCCCCGGGAGCCCCTGTGAAAAGCACCGAAGTAAACCCCGATGGCTCGGAGTACGAGCTCTGGGTGTATGCCAGCGAACTCAATATGCTGGAAGCCTGGCGAGACTTTGTGGTGCGTGGAGACTTTGACATCTTTACTGGCTATAATATTTGGAAATTTGATGTACCCTATCTGATGGACCGGGTGCAGACTCTCGCAAAGACAGGCAGCCGCTTTTTCCGGTTGGGCAAGATTCTTAAATTTATGGTCAAGACAAAATCCCAGACTAGTTCCTCGTCGGCAATGGGCGACAATGACGTCTGGCTCTTCAATGCCCCTGGGCTCGCGGAGATTGACGTCTACATGCTGGCCAAGCGGCGCAAGGGCATGGTCAGCCTCAAGCTTAAGGATGTGGCCACGCTGGAGGTGGGCTTCACTAAAATAGATTTGCCCTACACCGAGATTAATGTGGCTTTCAGGAACAATGAGACTGCCCGTATTGCTGGCTACTGCATCCGGGACACTGAGCTGCCCATCATGCTGCTCCAGAAGTGGGGCTCCCTCAATGAATTTATTGCCGTGTCCCGGGCAACCTATACCCCCATCCTGGCCCTGGCCTCGGGCGGACAACAGGTCAAGGTGCGCAACATGTACTTCCAGGCGGGCCACGCCATGGGCTTTGTCTTTAACTCGAGGGTCTTTCCCGAGGGCGACTACCAGGGCGCTACCGTGATTACCCCGAAACCGGGCTACTACCTTTGCCCCGTCGCCACCCTGGATTACAACAGTCTCTACCCCAGCTGCATGATCAAGGACAATATCTGCCCCTCTACTATTATTATGGACTCAAGCATTCCTTCCGATGCGGTGAAACTGATGGAGCACCACTTTGTACAGCACGAGGCTGGAATCGTGCCCACCATGTTGCGCAATCTCCTGGAGGCCCGCTCCATTGCCAAGCGGCAATTGGCTCAGGCCAAGCGCAACGGTGCCCCTGATTTCGAGCAGGTGCAGCTGGACCATCGGCAGCTGGCACTGAAGCTTTGCGCCAACAGTACGTATGGCTTCTTCAACACCCCCGGGGTCTACAAGTGCATGGCCGTGGCAGAGAGCACGACCTGCTCGGGCCGGCTGGCCATTGAGCGGGCCAAGGAGATTGCCGAAGCCGAGCCCTTCTGCTGCGACGTAATCTATGGGGACACGGACTCGATAATGGTGCGCATTCCCAATGCCCTGGGGTCCGGAGCCCTGGTGGAGGCCTCGGCGGTGGCCAAGCGGATTGCGGTGGCCGTGACGGAATCGTACGGGGGCAAGCTAATTTTGGAGCCCGAGAAGGTGTACCAGCCCTACCTCTTGGCCAAGAAGAAGCGCTATGCCGGTCTAATGTATACGAATCCCAACGACAAGCCCAAGCTGGATTACAAGGGCTTTGAGATTGTGCGACGCGATAGTTTTCCGCTGTGTCATTACTTGCAAAAAAATTTATTTGATATTTTGATATCCCCAGTGTCTGGAGACGTTGCCGGTGGCATAGTGGCAGAGGAGCGCCGGGCCCGTGTCTTTACCCTGTTGCAGGAGATCCTGAATCAAATTCTGGAGCGGCGCGTAGAGCTTTCCGACATTGTGATCTCCAAGAGCCTGAAGCGCACCTACGCCAACGAGGACAGCATTGTGCAGGCCGTGGTAAACAACCAAATCAAGACCATGACCCCGGGCCGCGAGTTTCCCGCCGGAGACAGGGTTCCTTTTTTGATTATGAATGGCGATGTGGTGATGCAGCGCGACAAAGAGCCCCTGTTGCGCAGCCGCTCTACCAATATTACGAAGCGTGCTGTTTTCGTGGGCTTTGTAGAACTCTACGCTATCTTCAAGGAAAATATCGATTGGGTGTACTATGTGGAGCGGCTGCAACCTACGGTGCTTCAGCTGATGGAGTTTGTATCCCCCAGCAAGATGCCTCTAATTACGGGGCTCTTTGGCGACACGGTGGCCAAGCTGCGGCGAACCATGCGCACCTTTTGCAACACGTCGCACCGGGACATTGATTCCTTTTTCATGGCGACTTGTTTGGCGGGAGCGACTGGTTTGGCGGTAGCGGAAGCAGCCGAGCCCTCTGTCCGGGTGGACCTGGTGGCCTCGGGGGACTTTAGTAAGAACAAAATCAGCTCGCTGTTGCCCAAGAAGCGCAAGTCCCCGGTGTGTAAGCTTCCGGCGGCCAAGGTTACCCGGAGTATCATGAGTTTTTTTGGAAAAAAATAAACAAATTAATTTTCATAGATTTTGCGAGTAGTAGCATAGAGTTCCCTCTGAATAGGCAGGCCGCCCTTTTTCCGCATGGGGACAAACACACCCCGGGGAATGCGGAGCTGGGACCGGGCCCGTTTAGTGGCCTGGGCCCAGGGGTTTCGTTTTCCCAGGGTACTTTTACGACGGGAAATAAAACGCCCTTTCTTTTTTATAATAT
>Ga0209444_10002467_pt1 | contig 10165 bp, 12 predicted proteins | sample LauGreFaBDMM15DN_2_FD_188215 | JGI IMG/M metagenome (GOLD analysis project Ga0209444, IMG submission 188215) | Freshwater lake microbial communities from Lake Michigan, USA - Fa13.BD.MM15.DN (SPAdes) (version 2) | ecosystem: Environmental > Aquatic > Freshwater > Lake | place: Lake Michigan...
CTCGAGGCTGAGGCGAAGTCAATCACGGCTCGCCTTCTCGCGGTTCGCGAGACGGTCTCAGAGCTCATCTCAGAGGCCAAGCGTCTTGAGAAGAAGGCGGCGAAGGTTCAGAAGCTTGCGGACAAGCGTCGCCGCCGCAAGGCCCCTGTTGAGGGCGAGGAGGGCAAGCCTGCTCGTGTCTCCATCTTCCAGATCCCCACGGGCATCTCACCTGCCCTCTGTGCGTTCATGGGTCGCCCTGCCGGCTCAAAGGAGTCACGCTCAAACGTCACGAAGTTCATCACGACGTACGTGAAGGAGAAGAACCTCAAGGACAAGCACGACATCAAGGGTGATGCGGCTCTCCTCAAGCTCCTCAACCTCAAGGCGGAGGACAAGCTCACGTACTTCAACCTCCAGAAGTACCTCAACGTCCACTACATCAAGGCTGAGCCTGTGGTTGCGTAAATGACAAACCTATTTGGTAGAAATACCTGGCGACCAACAAAATAAAAACTAGAAAAAAACATCTATTTTTTTGATTCGTGTCCATGAGATGAACAGTAATCAAGAACTCCACATCTTTTTCAGAGAAAACCACAGCTCCAAATCGCCCTCCTTCAAGATCCCACGTTTCTTCTGAATAGCATCCAAGCTCCCATAGAAACGCAGCAAACTAATAGCCGCATCTATATCCAGAAACTTCTTCGGCTGCACATCACAGCCTGATAAGAAGGCCATCTCATATAGTTGCTCCTGATTTAACCCCACATGATTCATGAAATCTTTATGCTTAATCTCGCAATGATAGTCGCTCTGAGGAATCCAAATTGTGCAACCTAGAATTAATAAGTCTGAATCCGAAGTTATAATAACGTCATATCCACCTTTTGATAAGACTGTATCTGCTTCCTCTTTTGCCATGATCAAGGGAATACCTAGGTCTGATACCATACCCTTCAACCATTTCACATATTCTGGATATAAACACCAAGCATCCCTACGCTTCAGCTCAAGATATCTCTCTAACACCTTTCGCTGCTGCTCGTCTAGTCCCTCAAATTCGTCCGTTTGTGTAAAAGTGGATATTTCAGTGGCTTCCTCGCGTGCATCAGACCTCACCTGCTTACGCTCATCAACCGTCTCCTTCTTTTCCTTTTGGGCCCGCTTGTCCATGACGAAGGTGAGTTCGTGACTTGTAAGTGCTGTAAGATAGGCTCGGAAATCGTCGCGGCGTTCTCGGAACAGGAATATGAGGCTAAAGGCATCTATTCCTATTCGACGTCTCGTGGTTGTATCAGCCTTTTTACGTATTGGTTTACAATAGCTCATAAGGCCTCGAACTCCCATTGTGTACCCGTTTAAATTACTCTGTAAGAATCACTTTTTTATCATCTAGAAAGACTTTTGATACGACACTAATTGCCATGTACGAAGCAAAAAATATGAACAATGACTGAATGGATGAGGCTGAAGAAAGTCCACTTGTGAAATAAATTATAGCAAGATAACCAATAATAGAAAATACTCTTGAAGTAATTTTGGCAACACTTGTTTCTTCAGGAAAAAGTTTATGTTCAATAAAAACCACACTAATATAAACTATAATGATCAATAATCTCTGAATAAGATCACCTACTCCCAGCCACTCTAAGGTATTCATTTTCAATAAGAATGTGATAAAGGGAATTGGTATGAGAGTTTTCCAATATACATTATCTATCTGATCTACAAGATAAGATGCCGGTATCATACATAAAATAGCATATATAGACATATATACATCATTGTATAGCCATAGGCCGATAAAGACTGTACATAAGGTTTGAAAGTATTCCTTGAATTCTTGTAAATTTAACATATTAATATCCTCTATCTCATCAACTATCTTCATCAAAGCACCAGCACATGCTGCTATAATTTCCATTAATAGATATTCGTATTATATTTATTGAAAATATCCCGGAAAGAATAAATGGATTACGGTATATCACTAATATCAGGGGCTGTTCATAAATACTATGATGATATTCAAGATAATAAGGAACCCGTTTCACCTCTATTTCTTGAATCTGTGAAAGTCGTAATGATTACAATGATGACTATTAATTTTATAAGAAGCCCTGGTCTATCCGCCTTTTTCCTTGTAATTATCTGTATTTACTGGTCACTCGGCAGAGTTGATTCTGATTTCTGGAAAGCATGTATGTCCATACCAGTACTTACATGTCTTGTCAATTATGAGCAGTTTATTCAGCCCTTTGATCTATTTGATGCCTTTCAACGAGCAGCATTTGTGCTTGTGCTTGGATCTAGTATGTATATAGAAGATGGCTTGATACCTGAAGAGACAAGTCTTCGTAAAACATTACTTCGTATAGCATTTATTTTTGTATTTCTGGGACTTATGTGGATATCCAAGGATCTATCATCCTTCCCCTTTATTGGAGCCACTTCCTGTTTTCTAATCGGCTATCTAATATCTAATATCGTATACCATTCTACTCATAGAACATCTTCACCAACCACTTCTTCAACATCAGAAAAAGCTGATACAGGAAATACTTCCAAGAGTTATCATGCACCTTCGGGTCAGCTTCCACAAGACGCCGCACATACTCACGAGTCCGAGTCAAGTACTCATCCTTTGACACATGAGGAATCTCAATCGACGATTGAAAAGTAATATTTGAAGAAACCGTGGAAATTATGTAATTAACATCTAGGATCTTTTGCAGGGTCTCTGGAATCCAGAAGTATAAGGCCGTCATTATCATGGTGAATGTCTTAAATTGCATATTATTCCAATAAGTGATGTTATTCTCCTTTAACACAGGTTTAGCAAGTTCTAAGGCAGATATATTATATGTGTTAGAATCGGCTGGGGCCGCGAATTGTTTTATTGTTATTCCATCGGCCTTTGTTTTGATAACATCTATCAGATTCTTACAGACCACATCAACCGGTACAACACTAAATTGAAAGTTATCAGGAAACCAGACATCGGCCATCGTCCTGCGATATCCAACTTCTAAGATTCCTAGATGGGCTGGGCCACGCATCGGCGGTAAGTTATCCAAGGGAGCCCCAACGCAAGAGAGGCGGACAATAGAGGCCGAAGGCTGCTTATAGAGCCACTGCTCCGCCAAGTACTTTGTGTATGCGTAATCACAGATAAAAGACTCTCTTGGTAAATCAGCTGGGATTTGAACAGATTCGCCATCTGACCCCTTAGGATGTGTGTAACAGGTGGATATGTAGATGAACTTGATTGACTTTTTGGCTACAAGTTCATATAGACCTTCTACTGACTTGTAATTGTGTTTAATGAGATCCTCTAGAGGCTGGTTGAATTTCACTACTGCGGCACAATGAATAAAACATGCTATGGTTGAAAGATCTTCAGCAACTATATTGCTAATATCTCTGTCTATACATGCGACACGTGTCAAGTCTAGATTATTGAATAAGGGAGATTCCACAAATTCCTTTTGAAAACGTTCTGCTGATGTGAGATTCTTCTGGCGAACCGGAATCGTGATTGTGAAATCTGTATCTTTCAAAATATAATATAGCAAGTGTTTGCCTACAAATCCTGTGGCCCCTGTTAAAAATATATGCATCTATGTAAATGAGTGCTTTTTATAGATTCTTTATTCACGCACAAAAAAATGATTATTCTTTTCTTCCTCTTATAAAGTATATGTCTGAAATTGCTAAGGCTGGTTATCAAGCTGAGAAAAGTCTCGCGACTCAGTCAAGTGTTAAGACTGCCTTGGAAACATACTTTGCAAAACCAATTAGCAGTATAGGCGTAATTCCTGGTAGCAAGAAGACAGATAATCGCATTGACTTTGTGGATGGAAGCAACACGAATATCCAACTCAAGAACTACAACACTGCGACCATACATGAGGGTCGTGCTCATCAGCTCAATCGCCGTCCCTTGTCCAAGTGTCCTCCAGAGTGGATCGGCATCCTTTCACACATCTGTCTCGGTCGTTCAAAGTCAAAGGGGCGTATGAAGGGAGTGTGTAATAAGGAATTCTATTCACCCTTTATCATGCCGACGGCGGAAGACTCTAAGGCGCTTTTACGCGATGTTCTTCTAGGAAAGGAAGCTGTCTTTGCCCCTGATTACATTATCTTGTCGTATATGAAGAATGGTGTAATAGAGGGTTTGTGGATAGAGCCGATGCCTCAGTTTATTCATACCTGTCATGCGGCCATGTACGAGATTCCTCAAGAATCGTCGAAAGGCACGTCTGTGTTTATCTGCCCAGAAGTGTCTATTCAGCGGAAGGGTGGCGATGGTGGAAAGCCATCGGCCAATGATATACAATTCAAGTTCAACTTGAATAAGGAGATTCTTAGCCGCCATGGCTTTGTCAAGATTATATAAGAGCTGAACTCGTAAATCTCAAAGATTTTCCGAGCATAAAGGCTGGATCCTGGCTGGGTTGAGGGAAACGGAGTCCAAGCCCCTCCAAGACTTGTCGACGACCGACAGTATATCTCCAAGCATAATCCGCTGGTGTTTTGACAAACTTCTTTAACACAGACTCCTGGTCAACTATCCACTGTGCCTGGATAGCCCAGAGTTTTTTGGCCTTTGCTGGCGTAGTTGCGATGATGGCGATGAGAAATAGCTCGGCCCAAGATTCTGTTAGTACTTCGCGAATTTCTTCTGGTTGATTCATATTATCGGTACAAGCTGCGTGGAGAAGCTCGTGGACGAGTACTCTTTCTACTTCTTCTTCTCTGTAAATTACAATATCAGACTGGCAAGCATATGTATAGCCGCCATTCATATGAATCGGCCTTGGTTTTCCGCTTGGAATGATCCTAGGCTTCTTATTGGCGAACCAGACTAAACGCCATTGCTTTGCTGGCTCACCAGAGGTTGCAGCTTTGGCTGGCTCACCAAAGGCCTGAAAAATCTTGCCAAAAGTATCCCAAGGAATCTTGGTATCAGGATAGACAATCGCCAAAACCTTGGCCGTGGGTCCACGCTTTGTAACAAGCTTCGCCTTTCCCGCTTTCAAGTCATCATAGACTTCTTGTCTTAGAATTAAATCAAAGGGTGAAGGAGCGATTTCCTTGAGAATATGATCCAAATCATCCTGAGTTGGCTCATCTCGCACCCATTCATAGTGCGTACGATCTATACTTGCAACCAGCGTTTCTAGTAGAGCCATTTGCCCTTTAACTTATAGGCATCTTTTTAGTATTCTTTATCTTTTTAGGAATCGGTTGATTCAGCGGTGATAGAACATTTCGTATGAGCATGATATAATTCTCCCACAGAATAGGGATTCTATATGATGGTACAGTCTGTCCAGGACCCGTAAATGGCTGAGAGATACAGATTTTCGCTAGAGCTTCGCGTTGGACTTGTGTTAAAGGGATTAATTCAAGTGCGAACATGAGCTGATGGAAGCCATCAGTCCACCGTATATTTCTGTGAAGGAATCCATAAACGAGAGTGCGAATTCTTTTAACATCGGACAAGGTAGCAGGAGTTTTGAGCCAGTGGTTATAGACGGCGACAATCTCATCTTCTAGTGTGAGGAGGCTGCCAGGAAGTGCCTGTGCCGTTGCACCACGTTTTAGCCGCTCTAGTGAGAGATCAGTGCCGTTCGCATGAGTGGGAATCTCTACGCACCAGTCGGAAAGACGAGGCGGTAGAGGATATTCGCTCGTGAGCCACAGCACTGTGTCCTTGTAACAATCTTCTAGGAAGGCCTGGAGGAAGAGAATAGACTCGCTACTCAGGAGGTGTGCATGATAGAAAACGAGGCAGCGTTGAGAATGATTTGATGCGGCCAAGACCTGGCTTCCACGACCCCAACGTGATAGGATAGACTTGATATACTGCTTATCTTGGAGAGACATGCGTGCAACATCGAAACCCCAGTGAATGACACTCACTTCCATAGGCAGGAGAGCCTTTTCTGACGATTCCTCGTCGGCCTCCTCGGTGTCGCCGTTATGTAGAGGGGCGTCCCAGAGCTGCTTCTTGAGTACGTAGTGCTGGCCGATAGAGCGTGACCATTGTGCGAGCTGTGATTGTAGGGCGTTGCGTTTTCCAGATCCAGGAGGACCCCTCCAGCATATGGATAAACCGAGGCTCATTTTAATCTAAAAGTTAAGAACGCTAGTTCTTTAACTTTTAGATTAAAATGGAATGATGTATCAATTTATTGATACATCTCATTGTTAGATTGTGTAAAAGGTGCTTTAGCCTCTTCTTTAGACTTTTCTTGTCTTTCTTTTTCCGCGTCTTTGTTTTCGGGTATTAAAAATGCTTCTTCTTACTGGAGTGGTAACTGGCTCTATAAAATACTTATACTCCTTTGGTATATTTCTATCATGTCTTTTATATGTATCTTTAAGAAGAGCAAGCTCACCTTCTGCTAGTTCAGCCCCCTTGGAACGCAAGTACTCGACAATTTCTAAATTCTTCTTCAGTATAGAAGCATTAAATAAAGGAGTATAATCTTCATCAGATACATAATTCACATCAATACTATCAAACGTTAAATGTAATTCCGCCTTGACAAAATCAAATTCTTCTAATAAGAATTTTATCCGTCTTAGATCTTTAGAATTTATCCCAGATAATAAAAAAGTTTGCATATCATCCTTTGTATATGGCTGTTTTGGCTCAAATTCGGCACCATTCTCTTTTAAAAATTCTACTATAATCTTATGTCCCTCTAATACTGCGATGGTCAACGGTGTCATATAAGGATCATCTTGTAATGGGTCGTTAATAGTTAGAACAACATCGTCATTTTGTAGCAAGGCATCTAAAATATCAAAATGTCCTTTTTCAGCAGCTGTATATAATGGTGTAAATACACGTTCGTTATGTAGAATACCTAGAGTTGGATCTGCCCCTGCTTCAAGTAAAAGATTTACAATTTCAAGCTTATTGCCCAATACCGCTGAATGAAGAGCAGTATATGCTTTTACATTAATTCTCTTATTAGGGTCAGCACCTAAATCAAGTAAGCATTTTACGGAAGCCGTGTTATTATCTGTAACGGCTGCTTGAAGAGCTGATTTATTAAAATCATCTTCAGAAAATTTATCTAAGATTTCTTTTTTCTCAGATGGACTTAGACCTTTTAGAAGATCATTCATTTCTTCACAACTACGTCCATGTAGTTCTATCGCCTTTCCTCTTTTATATTTTCTGTTAGAACCTGTATTTTCGTTAGAGTTGCGTGGCCGTGTAGCCATCTGTAATATGGGTCTAAAAACTGTGTAATAGGTGATTATAGGAAATGGAGTGGCAGTTGCCCATACAAAAAGTAGAGATCGGAAATATAAATATTGGAAGCCCTTGGTCTTCTCGCGGCCTCACACAAAAGCCTATGGCCCCTCTTTCATATTTCGGAGCACAATTTCGTCTACCCTTTTTATCAATCTTGTTTCCACCGCTCTGTGTCGTGGAATACGTACCAGCCACGGGTAAGCTTGTGCTTGACATGTCTGAGACAAGCCTAGCAAGTATCAAGCTAAATACGCTGCAGGATACGCTTATCAATGCGATAATGTATCACCAGATGGCCTGGTTCAAGACGGAACTGGATGTGGATGATGTGCGGCAGGGATTTCAGCCCATTATTCAAGATAATAAGCTCATTTTACACTGTCCCTATACTGACATGAGCCAGGCGAATGCTGGTAAGATTCTTTTCAAGAATGTGCCGATTTATAAGGGTGGTTGGTGCGAGTTCAAGCCAGAAGATTTGAGCATGGGTACGAGAGTTCGGGTGGCAGTTAAGATTCACGGAATATCATTCTTGAATCGTAACGACTCGTCGGAGTGGAGTGGGCGTTGTCGTCTTCAGCACAAGGTGCTTGGGGTTATTGTGCAGGCGTAACAAGTTACGCCTCTAGATCGCCGATTCATCGGCGATTGCAGGCCTAGCTAGGCCTCTAGCCGCTTCTCCAATTAACAACATGCTGAGAAAAGACGATAACGATGGAAGAGAATGCTATACTCACAGACGACATGAATACAATCAATGGGTAAAACATTTCTGAGTTAATTGACTTAGATGAATTATTCATAAAAATCATATACATTCCAAGAGTTATGAGCAATAAGGATATGAAAGTTGGGATAAATATTCTAAGACCCCAATCTGTTGAACCCAATTTATTGCTCATAGTTGTTGCGGAATATATGCCTTCAGCGACTATGCCTATAAATCCTAGGCCAGCCAGTACAGGGCCGAGCATTTCACTCATCTACCGTCAAATACGATTTGTATTTTAGCATATTTCTATGTTGTAGCTACCGTAACCTGGCGTGTTGAGTAATAGAGTGCAACGTTCGATAATAAGTATGAAGCTGCTACCAACAAGAACAGATATATGAACTTATACTTATCATCCTTCTGCAAGTAAATCCAAACTGTGAAAAAGAGTGCGAAGATTGTTGCACCAATTATGGGAGGCCAGAGTGCCGCGTGCATTCCTGTATCAATTGTAAGCTGTCCAGATGTTCCATGGTTAATTGTGAACATCTGTACAACCAGTGAAACAAAGACTATAATAAGGCCTGTTATCCACCCTGCCGCTGGTGCATAGGCTGTAAAAATGTCTTTCATATTTGATGTTTGGTCTGCTGCTGCTGTAGACATCTACCGTGAAATACTAAATTTAATTATTTAGTGGGCATATGAATTACAGGTGGTGTGTCAATGTGATTATATACTGCTATTCCGCCGATGATAGCAAGAAGTCCGATATTAAGGACAAAGGGTATCCAGACAGGACTCGCAGGATCCAATGTTCTTGATACAGTGTTCTGTGGAGCAGCCATTCTGTTGTAACGTATTTTATATGCTCTATAAACAGAGGAATGGACTTCTTTAGTCCCAGAAAAACACGAAAAAAGATAGGTAAACAGTGTCATCCTCGTGTAAAAAGCGGTGAAGCCGGTTGTCTGCCGGTTAGCGTCTTAGAAAAAGCAGCTAAGAAAATCGGTGTTAAAAGGTATCAGAAGGGGGGATTATTAGAAGAAGTAGCTAAGAAGCTGAATGTAAACCCGGAAAACCAAATCACTCTCGTTAAAGCACTGCCCATCGCCGACCAGGAGAAGACGGCCTTAAAGAAATTCTTGCGTCCCGAAATGCCTGCGGCATGGAAAGATGACCCAGATGCGTGGCTAGACACGAATAACATCAACGATGTGATGAAACAGTATGAGGAAGCAAATCCTAAATTCAAGTACTTTGGAGCGGTTCCGATAGATTTTTCTGTTGCTGACCCATACACGAACAAAAAGCAGTGTTTAATCAAAGAAATCTGTGAAATAGACTTGGACGGCGATGCCTTGGAGGGGAAGGACTACATCGGCATTGTGTTCAACCTAGATCCTCATTACAAGTCTGGTTCTCACTGGGTAGCGAGCTTTATCAATATCCCTAAGAAGGAATACTACTACTTTGACTCATATGGTATGCGACCTCCTCCACAAATCTACAAGTTCATGCAGTGGCTCACGATTCAAGAGCCAGAGATGAAGCTGATGATGAATTCTAAACGCTTTCAGAAAAAGGATTCTGAATGTGGAATGTTCTCCATGTACTTTATTATTCGTATGCTGGAAGGAGAGTCTTTCCAAGATTTTTGTCGTAGAAATCCTTCCGACGAACTGATGTTAAATATGAGAAAGGTGATGTATTCATCCTAGCCTTGCGTTGTAAGGACAAATGACTTTTCTGACTAACGGTAGAGAGATGTCCTCAACAGACGTATTTTTTAGTGAAAAGAATGAGGCTATGCTCCAGCGTGTTTTATATAATGATATTTGTCGTAGAACGGGCAATGATTTAAGTGAGAGACAGGCGAATCGTCTCATTAAGACAGTCAAGCACTATATGGGTGAAATTCACCGTGTAAAGAACGGTCAGCCTGCGAGTGAGTTAAATAAGGAAGTCTTGCGTGTTGTTCTTCCTGACTATATCATGTACTTGGACCGCAAGCAGAGAGATGACCGCTCGGTTGTGTCAGATATAGAGGTTGGTGATGGGCGGGATGCCCAAGGCGAAGCCGCTTCTACGCTACCGGAAGATCGTCGCATCCAAGATATCGGCACGGCCTTTTCAAAGCTACAGACAGCTCGCCAGGAGAATCGCAGCAAGCCACCAGTTCAAGATTTCCG
>Ga0209444_10002468_pt1 | contig 10163 bp, 10 predicted proteins | sample LauGreFaBDMM15DN_2_FD_188215 | JGI IMG/M metagenome (GOLD analysis project Ga0209444, IMG submission 188215) | Freshwater lake microbial communities from Lake Michigan, USA - Fa13.BD.MM15.DN (SPAdes) (version 2) | ecosystem: Environmental > Aquatic > Freshwater > Lake | place: Lake Michigan...
TATGGTAGGACCGCCCGGACTCGAACCGGGAATTGGCAGATTAAAAGTCTGCTGTGATAACCATTTCACTACGATCCCATATTGGTCCCTAGCGACAGATTCGAACTGTCACCTCATCGGTTAAGAGCCGAGTACGCTACCGTTAACGCCAGCTAGGGTTAGTTGTATTAAATTGATTTAATGTGCCAACCCTAGACCAATACGGGATCTAGAGCGACACTAACGTTTAGCACGTTTCATGTCATTCTCCTTTGTTGATATTTCTGTTTTGGGCTTGGCGTTCTGATTTCCAAAACACTCGTTTCCAATCTTTCAAATGCTTCCACCATTGTGGAGGCGCTGTTAAGTTACCTTGTTTGACATTTGCCATTTGAGTTCCTTACTATAAAACAGGATGCTTATTTTTTCATTAAAAGTGAAATTTTTGAATTTGCTGTTCGCATCCTTAACTTGGCGGAAGACTGGCGTAATCGAAACCCTGGCCTTTCGGCTCCACCTGCGTTCAAAACAGGGCCAGCATCCCCGGCTGGACAATCTTCCATGATTGGTAGCGGGTGACAGATTCGAACTGCCGATGCTCCTGGCTTATGAGACCGGAGTAGTGACCACCTTACCCGCAATATTTGGCAGATAACAACAGACTCGAACTGTTACCGTTTCCAGTAGACCGGTTTAGCAAACCAGCTTGCGTCCCACGCACTGCTATCTATAAACTTGGTGGAGGCCGAGGGAATCGAACCCTTCTAGTCACGATGCTTGCAAGGCAACGCCGTAACCCATTACTGCCCCCAAATTCTTTGCTGTGCTCCTAGGGATCGAACCTAGCTCATTCTTCGTTAACAGCGAAGCGCATACACCATGCTTGCTCGAGCACAGCAAAGAATTTGAATGGTTCCTCCAACAAGAATCGAACTTGTAATGACCGGTTATCAGCCGATTGTTAGACCATTTAACTATAGAGGAATATTGAATTTGTTAAAGTAGTTCCACCACATTATAGGAACCATTCACCCGAATTAACAAGCTCGAGCGGGATTCGGTAAGTTACTTGGAATACTTGTCCAGCGTATAGACCTTTCTACCTCGGACACTACGTGCCCGGGTGGGGATCGAACCCATTTGCCTTCTACTATAAAGTACCTTCGAAGAATACAGTATAGCGTGACTTTCTCTTGCTAACACTCTAACAAAACTTGGTGCTCCGTCACGGACTCGAACCGCAATAACCTGATTACAAAACAGGTGTAATAGCCTTTATACGAACAGAGCAAAATAAACAGGATAGCATTTTTTGGCTTTTTTTACAGAAAAGATTTTTTTGATTTGCTGTTGCTATCCTAAACTTGGTGCGTCCGGATGGAATCGAACCACCGTTCCGAACTTCGTAGGATCGTGTATTCTCCACTATACGACGGACGCATTAAACTATTGGTGGAGTATCCTGGGATCGAACCAGGCGTGCCGTTAGGCGGCGGATTTACAGTCCACTGCATCACCATTGATGCTTCTACTCCATGATTGGCGCCGCTGATGGGAATCGAACCCACCTAAGTCTCGCAGACAACGAGTTACCCTCCCAGAGAGCTACAACGGCATATTGGTACTCCGAACGGGTTTCGATCCCGCTTCTCCAACTTGAAAGGCTGGCGTCCTAGCCACTAGACGACCGGAGTGTAATAAAACAGGATGCATTTCTTTTTACCATAAAAGTTAAAAGTTGCTGTTAGCATCCTAAAAATTTGTGCTGGGTAGGTGCTCCAGCGCCGATCGTCTTGATACAATCTCACGGCCCTTGTTTGGTGGAGGATGATGGAATCGAACCACTTGACAGCCACCCTGCTTAATGTGTCTACCGGGTTACAGCCGGCAACAGGGAACATCCTCCATAACACACTGTTTCCAATGTGTTTATTAAAGCATACTAAGGCCAATGTAGTGGGCCACCCTTAATTTAGTAATATGCTTTAATAACTAGTATTTTCTCTCCACATAAGGAGATGCCATCCACTAGTCCGCCCGTTTACAGCATGTTTAAAGTGCGCTGTCCGGGCCTCGTTCCCGTAATCTATTACACTTTGCGGTCTACAATCACTCGTGAGCAATCTCGCGCTTTCTAACTGCTTGACTATACACCTTTGCACGTTCTGTCTTTTCTAAAATCATCTTACGAAGATCTTGTGGAGTCAGAGTGTGTTCACGTGTAAACTCAGCTTCTTGTTGTTTCTTTTTAGCTTTTTCTATCATAACCTTTTGTTCGAAAACAAAAAACCCCAGGGTTTTTAATCCTGGGGTCCTTGGAGTGGTGTTGTGTATTTTTATTACACTACGGTCCTCCGGGACCCCTGGCAAATCTCTGGTGTGCGATCATATGATAGACTTCCGCCATTAATCGATAACCAAGAGCAGGCTATTACACCTGCCTGTTTGGGCATCGTATTAAACTGATGTCTGTTAAATGATTGCATTTTGTTTCTCTTAAAATCTCTTTAAAAATTTGTTAGTAAGCACCATTGCTTGCTAACTTGTATGTATTATAGCGTCTTTCAACGCCCCTGTCAACATGTTTTGGATATCTTTTTTGTTGTATTTTTACAACACTGTCGAACACCTTGCTTGCTAACTTGTTTCTATTGTACAGTTATTTAGTCTCTGTGTCAACCTCTATTTGCACACTTGGCAAAAAAGATTTCATCAACTGCCTAACTTGTCTCTATTGTACTGTATATATGCCTTCTTGTCAAGACCAAGTTGATAATGTGGTATTTTTGCAACATTATTTTTGTTTGTTAAAAAATGTGATGATGTAGTTTACTGACTCGTCTAGCTTGTCAGCGGCTCCGCCATCGCCACCTCGCGATGTAGTACAGTTTTTCCACGCTTGCTCCCCTGTGACTACTGTACCGTCTGCATGTTTCCACACTGGATAATCTTTGATAACAGGATTGTCAGTGCATCCATTCAGCGATTGACTGCTACCCGATCGTCCTCGACCGTAGGTACTATAGTGGTGATTGGCATTTGGGATAACAACTGTTTCTACACTATTGCCGAGTTCTTTCAATCTGTCAGCATAGTATAAACAAGGCTTTGGCGGATAATGACTGTCTTCGCCAAGTACAAAAATTACAGGGTACGGTAGTTTGATTGCTTTGGGCTGGAACTGACATCCTGCTTCACTAGGTCCAACTGCTCGCCATGGATTAGGATCGTTTGCGTATCGTCTATCAAATGCGTCTATTGACATTATACCGCCGTAACTCCAGCCGGTGTAAAAAAATTGTTTAGGGTTAAATCTGTCATCTTTCATTAAAATATTTTTTAACTCAAATGCATAGTTTGTAGAATTTGGAAACTGGTTTTTTGTTGTAGATCCTAGTGGACGATTATAAAATGCATCGATTGCTACAACTACGTATCCGTTATCAACGCCTTGTTTAATAACAGATTTAACATATATATCTGTATGCCCTTCACCATTTTTAAAGCGTTCTTTAGGACTACTACCGTGCTGTGCAATGATAACTGGATAAGGAGCATTTCCTGTTTTTGGAAAATGAACTTCTGCTAAAACTTCTGTTGGAATTTTTAATCGTGTATCAAAACTGTTAAACTTAACGTATTCAGCTGCATAAGCATTACTGGTTATAAGCAGTGCCAAAAATAATCGTTTCATCAGTTACCCTATTAGTTAAACTAGTTATTAGTATAACTCCAAACTGACGGGTTGTCAAATATTTTGTGCCCGATTTAACTCCAATACTTAGATGAATCTAACTTGTCCCAATAGGCTTGATTGTTGCGGTTAACAAAGTTTTTGACTAGGTATTTGGCCATACCCATATAGCCCATCTTTTTGAACCTACGACTATCCTGGCCAAAGTGGTGTCGAACAATTTTAAACTTTTTAGGACTGTATTTGCGGCTCAAGAAGAAGTCCTCACTTGTGGAAAACTGTTCGGGGAATCCTCCAAACTCTTCAAAACGATCTCTACGTGTTAACATAAATGCGCCCACAGCAAATGGACTAACATATTTCAATACATGATTGATTAGATTAAATGCAGTGAATCCAACTTTTGCTCTTAGGTCCCTGTCATAGCACTTGATGTTTAAGCCAATGAGATCTAGGTTCTTAGTCTCTATTAGATTAACTGCGTCTTGAATTACCGTGTCTTTAAAGAACCGCACATCAGCATCGATGAATAGAATGTAGGGAGTAGTGACTAGTCGTGCTCCGTTGTTCTTAGCTAGCGAAACCGGCCCACCATCAATAACCTCAACATTCAGTTCACCCTTCATTATTTCTATAACTTCGCGAGTGCGGTCCGTAGAACAATCAGCAATGATAACTCTAGTATTACCTATTGATTGTTGTCGTAAGTGCATTAATAAATGTGCAATGTAGTTTTCTTCATTCTTACATGGAACTACAATAGTAATCTTATCGTTTATTGTTTTTGACATTTGCCTTCTACCTTAAAACTATTAAACTTTAGCTGCCATCTCATTGACGCTAGGGTCATCTCGCAACTTATTTGATCTTTGAACATTAGTTCTATTCTTCCCGGAACGTCCTGAGGATTGTTCACGTGAACTGCTATTAGTATCAGTAGCCACATCGTCTTTCTCCTTGGTCCAAGTTATGATTTCCCAACGACCGTCGTGATGCTCTACAAGTGCTGTACAACTCTCAACCCAATCGCCATCATTCATATATGTTACACCATCAATCTCTTTTATCTCGGCGTGATGGATGTGTCCACATATGACTCCATCAAAACCACGCTTCTTACAATAGGCTGCTAGATTTTCTTCAAACTTGAATATAAAGTCTACTGCTTTTTTAACTTTGTGCTTAAGAAACTGGCTAAGGCTAAAGTACCCAAAACCCATGCGACGACGTATCCAATTAAATTTACTGTTGAGGCTAAGAACAACGTCATATGCTTTGTCTCCTAAAAATGCTATCCACGGTGCAAGACGGGTAATGCCATCAAACAGATCACCATGTACCACAAGATAGTGTTTGCCGTCAGCACCAATATGTTCTATTTGATTGTGTATTTCCACAAGTCCGAATGAAAACCCATAAGGTATCATAGGTCTTAAAAATTCATCATGATTGCCTGCTATGAATACCACGCGGGTACCGCGTTTGGCATGACCTAGCACACGACGAACAACATTGGTGTGGCTTTGTTTCCAGCGCCACTTGTTCTGTTGTATCTTCCATGCATCTATTATATCCCCTACTAGATATAATGTATCACACGAGTTATGTTTGAGAAAGTTGTTTAACTTATCCGCTTGACTGTCTTTAGTTCCGAGATGCACATCACTGACAAAGATTGAGCGGTATGTCTTCATACTAATATTTAAGCAATATTCGATTACAACAAGATTACAAAGTCAAAAAAATAGGCTCCGAAGAGCCTATGGTTGTTTAGGTTACAAGGTAAGTCCTACCCCGGAGTTGCAGTTTCTTAGGCTGCTAGTTCAAAACGCTCGTCGTTTAAGGCGACGTGTGTTTCGAAATACTCAAATGTATTTGCGTTTGCATTTACGGATTTTGCTTGATTTAGAGTCATCGCCTACTCAGTTGCCGTCTCTATTATCTCACCCTGTCGAAACCATGGCAGGCCCATCAGAAAAACACTTATGTTTTGTTAAGCCTTTCCTCATTACCCAACTAAATCTATTAAAACAACTTGGGCACAATGCGGTGTACTTCATAAATATCCTTTTGGTGGACCTGGCGGGAGTCGAACCCGCGTCCAGAATGCCTTCACTTTGAAGGGATTACAACTATACGCTTATTATAGCGCATTGTATTTAGCATGTCAAGTTACTGTCTTGTCAAAAGACGTACAAAGTCCAGTAACAGTGCATGATGTTGATCAATATAATACTTGCCTGTTAACCAGCTGTAACTATTGTACCAAAACTGTTCGGCTTCTGGATGGCATCCTATAAGCCCTATGTTATTCTGTATAACAGCCATGGCGTCTCCGTTGGCATAAGTTGCTATGGTATCAAATTTACTTGTATCGCCTACTAATGCACAGCCATCATAAAAAAACATCTTGTTAGGATGTCCTTGCCAAACTATATCTATATTCTTAGCATGTGGCCTACGAGTGTCTGAGTTAGGCTGTGTAATATATTGTACAGCATCAACGCTGTCTAACAAGTCTAAGTAATATGAGCCTGCCCAATAAGCACCCATACATATACCTAGATATTTTCCGCCATTGAGAACAAACTGTTTAACATTATTTTGATTTGCTTTAAATAGGCGACTAAACGAACTAGCATCGCCAAAGCCGCCGGGGACGGCAATAATGTCTACACTGTCAAAGAAACCATCTTCTACTTCGTTTTTACTAAACAGTTTGAATGTATAATCGTTGCTTAGAGCTTTTATTATACCATTAGCACTTTGCACAGAACAAAATGGATCTGCTACAAATAATGCTATTGTAGGTTTCATAAAAATATTTAGCTTGAATCATTTGGCTGACGCAAATTAATATCTGTCCTTGTCATTGTACCAATCTTTAAACATAACGGCAAATACCATCAACAGGGGTATCATGCTTAAGAAGAATATTAAGTCGTTTGTGGTAATGATTATGTTAAAGTACATGACTTATCCTTTAATTTTTAGCGTAGTCTTCGCGTTCTTTCTTTTCGCGAGCATCGCGTTCTTTTTGTTGTTGGCGAATAACTAGAAGTCTCTTGGCAACTTTTTCTTCATAGATTCTTTTTTCTTCCATTGCTCCATATATTCCAATGCCACCCATGGCCATTGCAAAAAAAATAACACAGCCAGCTAGAAAATACATGCCAAAAATAAACATGTCTGCCATCTTTTTCTTATGTGCTAGTTGGCGCTCTGCTTCTTCACGCTCTGCTTCTGCACGTTCTTTAAACAGTCTAGTACGCTCCTTGATCATGTGTTCCCACATTTCAGGCTTGTTCAGTGTCCAAAGAATCATATCTTTGAGTTCACGCTCTTGTTGTCTTAGAGCATCGCTGTGCATGGCAATTTGCAGTGCTTCGTGTCCTAGCTCTGCATCAGTTTTGCCCAGACGACTGCCTTTGGCTTTTACCTTTGATCGTTCACGATGAATAGCGTCTGATGATTCAAAAAACTTACTGAATTGGCCTGCAAGACTGTTGATGTCTTTGCCCAGAGCTATGGCTTGTTTTATGTGACCAACCGCTGATTGTGCGGCTGCAAATGCTAAACCAATAGTGATTGGATCCACGAGTCGCTCCAGAATAATATGCTATTATTTAAAAGAAGCAGTTGTTGAATTAAATGACACGTTAACTAAGTGGATTTCTTCTTTTCAACCTTCTTTGGAGCATCTCTGTCGCGCCATTCTAAGCATACAACCACTCGATTGTAAACATCTCCAGTCCATGTCCAACGTACACACTCCATCCTAGCTGCTTCTGCTGGAGACAACACAAGCAGTAGCAGTACTAGGTATTTCATTTGTTTGCTAGAGGATTATCTAGTGCGTTCTTAATTTTAGCGTCCATCTCTTTACGTATAGTTCGAATATCTTGTTCAGATTCACGTTGACTTTGTTTGCTGGTGCGTTCAACTTGTTCAACTATTTTTTCCATTCTGCGTAAATCATCTTTCAAATCGTTTTTAATGTCACGAGTATAGTCCGAAGTCTTTTCACTGTTTTCTTCAACAACTGCAAGACGTTTATCAAACTGCGACAAGTCTGGTGCAACATATTCTGCAATACGTTTCTTCATACCTTGATAATCTTTATAGACTTCAAACGCACCATATAATCCACCCAGGATAGAACTAACGATAGTAAATGCAATCATCAGCTTGGCAGGTGTAAACTCATATCCACCGATGCTTATCACTGTATCCTTACTAGCGTACTTCTTTGCAGCCGCTTCTAACTCATCCACTTTTGCATTTACATCCTTAATCTCTGTTCCCATACTTTCCCCTTAGTTGTTCAACGGATTGTCCAACGCCTTTTTAATTTTATTATCTACATCTGTACGTAATGCTCTAATCTCAGCTTGAGTTTCTTTTTGATTCTTGACCAACTCTCTGTTAATGTCTTTTGATGTTGCATCTACGCCTTTCAGCGTTACATCAACATCTCTTTTTATTTCCTTCAGTGTGTTATCAACATCACGTTTAATTTCCTTCATGCCCGAATCTGTTAGTCGTTGATCTGTCTTGCTTGAACGCTCCACATTCTCAACAACACCTTCTAATCTGCGAACATCACTCTTGAGATCATTCTTGATGTTGTTTGTGTACTCGGTCATCTTGCTAGTGTTAGCATCTAACACTTCCATCTTCTTATAGATTTCAGTCAAGTCAGGTGTAACATACTTGGCAATCTTATCTTTCATGCCCATATAATCTTTGTAAACTTCAAAGCATCCGTATAATCCACCAAGTAGTGAAGACACTAACGTGGCCGCCACCATTAATTTAGCAGGAGTAAACTCGTACCCGCCAATGCTGATAACTGTGTCTTTGCTAGCATATTTTTTAACTGCTGCTTCTGCCTCATCAATCTTTGCATTGACGTTTTTGATTTCTTCTGTCATGTTTCGCTCCTCTTATTTTAAATTAGAAAATATATTGTAATTCCAATCAGTGACAATATTATTAAAGCCCCGCACACTATTTGATAAATGTATTCTCCGTCCATGTTACTCGCTCAACTTATATTGGCTATCAACCATTTCTTTATGTTTGGCATCACTGCCGCCCGTCAACCCTCTTAGCAATCTAACATTGTCAACTGTTCGATTGTCTTTGTAGATTGCTTCAGGCTTATAAAATGGCGCATCACGTAGTACAACTAGACTATACGCTTCATATCCTTTTGGTATCTGCGCCATAGCGGCAACATCAACACCGCCAGCTAAGTCGTTTGGTTGTACATTTTTCTTAACAGAGTCGTTGCGCTGTTCTATGTTAGTTTGCATCATGTCCATTCGTTGATTCATTAGGTCTGATAACGGATTTCCAGCTTTGCCCACTCCGCCAAATCCAGCAACTTGCATGATAGGTTCTTCCGCTTCATAAGTCTTTGATTCATTACGGAATTGCATTACAGATGATGTTTGACTAGATACCTGGCCTGTTGTAGCACTGTTTAAACTGTCTATATTGAATACACTAGTATTGGCTTTGGCAACAGTAAGTCCAGTGCCGCTATAGGGTTGCCCTGCATTGTTTATTTGTTGTGTCTGCCCAGACATTTGCATACTTGACTGAGTTGTCTGACTAGCAAATTGTGCCGCGGCAGTTGCGCTACTAGCACTCATATCTTGATTCATTGTGATTGCATTACTGCTGGCAGTTTGCGAACTTTGCATAGCACTTTCAAATGCTCGTGTCGCAGTTTGTACAGCCGTTGCTTGTACTGCTTTGTCTTTTTCCTGTGCGGCACGAGCCACACTTAATGCGGCACCCGGAGTCATCTTAGGACCATCATTTGATCTTGCTGGGCCAGCTTGACTTGGGCTTGAACTTTGCTGTGGTGCAGACTGTGCTTGTTGTGGAGGGCCACCTGCAGGTTGCGGGCCAGCGGCTGGACCTTGTTGCGGGCCTTGCGGACCTGGTTGTGAAGGACTGTCTTGTGGGCCACCAGAGTTTTGATTTGGATCTTGTCCCTGAGGACCTGCTGCCGGACCCATTGGGCCTTGTGGGCCTTGTGGGCCAGCTGCCGGACCCATTGGGCCTTGTGGCCCAGGTGCAGGATTAGTAGGATCTGGGCCTATCATTGACGGACCTGCTGCCGGGCCCAATGATGCATAGTTAATTGTTGGCACAAATGATGTTGCAGATGCATTGGATACTGTGGATCCTAGTATTGAATTTTTAACAGTGGCCAAAGCATATCCAGGGCAAGTAGGACTTGATAATGGATCAGCAATGCATGGATCAGGTTTAACTGAATACTTCAAACTAAAATTTACATTGTAAATTTCAGGACCATATGTGCCTGCCCAAAAATTATTATCTCTACCTACAAAACCTACCTGTGCATTACCATAAGTTGAAGCAGCCGCTGGACTTGCAAAAGTCTCACTAAAGTTAAACTGCGTCCAGTTGTACCTATTATTCGTGTATGATGTATAATCATATGTTGAGG
>Ga0209444_10002471_pt1 | contig 10152 bp, 9 predicted proteins | sample LauGreFaBDMM15DN_2_FD_188215 | JGI IMG/M metagenome (GOLD analysis project Ga0209444, IMG submission 188215) | Freshwater lake microbial communities from Lake Michigan, USA - Fa13.BD.MM15.DN (SPAdes) (version 2) | ecosystem: Environmental > Aquatic > Freshwater > Lake | place: Lake Michigan, USA...
GCTTCGGCCAGATCTGTTAGTGCCGTGGCTTCTAATTCTGTCGGCGGCCTGTATGTTTTTGTAGGTCGAACAAAATCGCGGAAGTAAGCAACAGCGTAACCTACCATTTGGTCCAATTTCGGATGGTTTTCGGCGGTTACTCCTGGCGCGTATCGCCTGATGAAACCCCAAAGCACCTGTTTGTCATCGGAATTGGCGACTGCAACGAGATTGAGCAACATTGCGAATGAAATTGATGCCACGTGACCAATTGCATCGGTGACAGTTTCCACTGTTGGAGGATGGCCCCCGTGGATATGCCACACGGGATTTCCCAGCTTCTCTTTGATTGGCTGTGCAGGAAACTTCTCAAGAAACGTCAAATAGTCGTCCACTTGGCGCGGGATGACATCAAAATATAGCTTCTTAGCTTCACGCGGCTTGGAATACATAAAGAGCGCGAGGCTTTCGGGACTGGCATATTTTAGCCAATCGTCAATCGTGATGCCATTGCCCTTAGACTTAGAAATCTTCTGCCCTTTGTCGTCGAGAAACAGTTCGTAAACGAAATGTTCGGGTGGCTCGCCGCCAAGCGCACGACAAATGGAGTCGTAAACGATAGTATTCGGTTGGTGATCCTTGCCATACATTTCGAAGTCAATGTTGAGCGCTGCCCAACGCGCGCCGAAATCGGGTTTCCACTGCAGCTTAACGTTACCCCCTGTTACTGGCAGCGTAACCTCGCTACCGTCATCGTCATCAAAGGTTATCGTGCCGTTCACTCCGTCAACATGCTTCATCGGCACATAGAGTACGCGACCTGTTTTGGGTGAAATCGGAAGAAAGCAACTATAGGTTCCCTGGCGCTCTACCCCCAGAGTTGGCAGCATAATGTCCATGATCGATTGATAACGTTCGGCCGCTCGCAGCAAAATATCATCGAAACGGCCTGATGTGTAATACTCCGTCGCGCTTGCAAACTCATAGTCAAAGCCAAACGTATCTAGGAACCTGCGGAGCATGGCATTGTTATGATGGCCGAAGCTTTCAAATTCACCGAACGGGTCAGGTACGCGCGTCAACGGTCGATGAAGATGCTCAGCGAGCGAATCCCGATTAGGCACATTGTCCGGCACTTTGCGCATGCCATCCATGTCGTCCGAAAAGCAGAGTAGCTTTGTGGGAACCTTATCTTCCGTCAAAACGCGGAATGCATTGCGCACCATTGTTGTGCGTGCCACCTCACCGAACGTACCAATATGCGGTAGTCCCGACGGGCCATATCCCGTCTCAAAAATGACTGTTTTCTGACCGGTGCGGTTAATGCGCTCGACGAGCTTCCTCGCCTCCTCAAATGGCCAAGCGGCAGAGACACTCGCGGCTTCAAGCAGGGTTTGTTCGGAATTTAAGTCAGTTAGGGTCATTATAGGCTTTCGGAATTCACCAATAGCTCAATTTTTTGGTGGGTGCTTGACAGTTGGAGCATGGAGGTGCCCCGGAAGTGGTCGAACACTAGAAAGCCAAGTGTATCAGGTCAATGGGCTCCCGACGATTTTTCTGTAATGTCAACTGTACAAAAGGACAGGAAATTCAAAATTTCAGCCTAAAAAGCTGTCCTTTCGGACAGTTACTTTCATTCTGATTATTTTTGATAATTGCTACGTCAGAAATAAGTTGAATTGGCTCGAAGATGGGACCGTTTGGGTTTGAACCTCCAACACCACCGCAAGACTCAATTATTCAAAACGAATGTTTTGAAGGGGCAGTGTCGCATATTCCAGAAAGTGGTTGTCTTCCTTTGTGCGTTGCTCACCTCAGCCAATATGGTGTTCCGCTAGATGTTATCGAGCAAGGTATTGCAAAAGCTTCGCAGCTTGGAATGACAATCCCAGATGTTTTAATTGCCGAGGGTTTTGTCAGCGAAATCACGTTTTATAGGTCGCTTGCGCAATCGCTTGGATTGGAATTTGGCTTTATTCATCAAGATATTTTCATTCACGAAGATTGTAGCACAGTGATCAGCTCCGGCATTGTGGAGATCGCTCGTCGCAACGGAGAAACCTATTTTGCGGCAGCCCCGAGAGGTGACGCCATTAATGTGCTCATCTCTGCTTTTTCGGAACCTCGTCCGTCGACAGCAACCCGAGTGATTGTTACAGTGCCGTCACATTTCGTAGCGCGTGTCCGACACGCAACGAGAGAACAGACATTAAAGCTTACTACGGACCGTCTTCAGCAATGCCATCCAGCGTGGTCAGCGGCGAATTTAAAAACGCGAACGTTTGTAACCGTCTTTCTTGGAGCCTTGATTACCACCATTATTGGAGGAGCTCTTTACCCGTCATTATGGCATCTATCGATGCTTGCTTTGACTGCCTATCCCGTTCTTCCCGCTCTGGCTTTAAAGAGTTACATTCTCGCTCGAGGATTTGGGCGAGCGTCAATATCGAAGCCAAAGCTTCTTAGTGACAAAGACTTACCCGTTTATACTATTCTCGTGCCGCTCTACGATGAAGCTACTGTTATTCCACAGCTCATCCAAGCTATTTTGGCACTTGATTATCCTCGTTCGAAGCTCGATGTAAAAATATTGCTCGAAGAGAGCGATGACGTCACCATTGCTGCCGTTAGAAAAGTCGCAATTCATCGCATTTTTGATATTATAATCTGCCCGGCCGGAAAGCCCAAAACAAAGCCACGCGCCTTGGATTTTGGGCTTTATTTTGCCCGTGGAGAATACGTTGTTGTTTATGATGCAGAGGATGTCCCCGAACCGGGGCAATTGAAACTCGCGGCTGCATATTTTGCGGCTTCTGATAAGAAACTGGGCTGTCTGCAGGGAAGGCTAGCCATCGACAATGCTACGGACTACTGGCTATCAAGGATATTCTCGCTTGAGTATGCGCGGCTATTTGATGTGACAATTCCCGAAATGGCCGCGGCAGGATTTCCTATCCCTCTCGGCGGAACATCAAATCACTTCAGAAAAGAAACACTCGAAGCAATCTTTGGTTGGGATCCGTGGAATGTGACGGAAGATGCGGATCTTGGGTTACGGCTCGCCCGTCTCGGATACTCTGTCGCAGACTTGCCATCGTCAACTTTTGAAGAAGCGCCAAATACGCTTAATTCTTGGTTTTCTCAGCGAACACGATGGATGAAAGGATGGATGCAAACCGCACTGGTCCACTGCAGAAATCCCTTAAATCTCGTTGCGGAAGTAGGGTTCCGGAAGGCGCTACTTGTGCTTCTGATTAGCACGAATGCAGTCGTATCGTCACTTTTGCATCCGCTCCTTCTGATTGTTATCGGCGTTTGTGTAGGCGCCTACGAAATGTTCCATTCGAGTGTTAGTTTGAGCTTATGGGTAATGGGAGCCATACTTCTTTTGAGTGGAGTGATTTGCCTAGCGTTACTGATTGAAGGCTCCCGTCGGCGTTCTATTTCACTCAAGTGGAGCGATTTTCCGTTATTTTTCATTCACTCGGTGCTTGTGATGGCAGCGACATGGTGGGCCCTTATCGAGTTGGCGAATGCCCCATCACTCTGGCGGAAGACAGCCCATGGACTAACCAAGGCTTCGCGAACGCGGCCCGACTCAAGGTCTCAGAAATAGGTGCTGATCTTTTTCGCCAGCTCTTCAGGCGGTTGATCGAAATTCAGACTCGAAACGAAGCGTCCTTTTCTGTCCATCAAATAGACAAGTGATGTGTGGTCCATTGTATAGTTGCCGTTTTCCATCGGAACTTTCCGCGCAAAGGCGCGATAGGCTTTCATGGTTTGTGCTACTGCGTCGACTGAGCCGGTCAAACCGACAATATTCGGATCAAAACTCGACAGATACGTGTTGAGCAGTTCCTGTGTATCTCGTTCGGGATCCACGGTAATAAAGAATGTCTTGAGCCTGTCACGATTGGGTCCCAGTGCCGAATAAATCTGGCCAATATCGAAAAGTGCTGTCGGGCAAATGTCGGGGCAGTGGGTAAATCCGAAGAAAACAATACTCGGTCCACCTGCAAGATCTCGCTCGGTAACCGTGCGACCGTCCTGAGCGATCAGCGAGAATTCACCGCCAATCGCAGATGTTCCCTGTTCGGCACCCCGTTGGAAGATAAGCAAGGCTCCAATAAGGAGTGTGATCGCTGCAATTGTAATGCTGATAACTGGAAGTAGAACGTGGCGCGGCAGTTTCAACATTCATTTTTTCCGATCAAATGCTCATACGAAACCATTCGTCCCACATAATTATCAATTCTGGCAAAATTGGAGCGGGCGATGAGAATCGAACTCACGACATACAGCTTGGGAAGCTGTCGTTCTGCCACTGAACTACGCCCGCATAATTTCATCTTAATGTCTTGTATGTCCCTTTCGCAAGGATACATATCAATTATCAGACTGATTTAAAGTGTTTCGATAATTTCAGGCTTTGTGCTTGATAATTAGATCCGAGACCAGATCCATAGAGCTGGTCGGGAGAGGCTTCCATCCGCTCATAAACAAGGCGTCCTACTGTTTGTCCATCTTCAAGAATAAACGGAACATCGCGGGATCGGACTTCTAGTACCGCGCGACTGCCTGATCCGCCACTTTCCGCGTGGCCGAAGCCCGGATCAAAAAAACCCGCATAATGAACGCGAAACTCACCCACCAAAGGATCAAATGGGGTCATCTCCGCTGCGTGATCCGGAGGGACATGAACCGCTTCCTTGGATGCAAGAATATAAAACTGACCGGGGTCCAAAATAATGTCCCTCTCGCTGCGCGCATAGAGTGGTTCCCAGTATTCGTCGACCTCATAAGCATCAACTCGATCAACGTCCACCAGACCCGTATGTTTTTTGGCACGATACCCAACCAATTTATCAGTGCCGAACCCGGCAAGATCGACGCTGACCGCAATCCCGTTCTGGATCGAAGGTTCCGATGAGGTGACCAAACGCGAACGATAATGAAGTGCACTCAGCTCCTGATCAGTGAGCCGAACATCGCCTTTCCTAAACCGAAGTTGTGACAAGCGTGACCCTGTTCGGACGAGGACAGGGAATGTCCTCGGTGAAATTTCGAGAAAGAGTGGCCCTTGATAGCCTGCCTCGATCTGATCAAACTCACGCGCTCGGTCAGCAATAACCCGCGTGAATACGTCGAGACGCCCTGTTGAACTCTTCGGATTGGCTGCGGCGAGCAAATCATGAGGAAGTGAGAGGCTCTCAACAATTTCGGCAATATAGACAGCACCTGTTTCGAGGACTGCCCCGCGGGTCAGGTCGATTTCATGTAAAGCAATACGCTCCAAACGTTCGCGCACGCTACGCTCGGGACCAGGAAGAAAACTTGCACGGACGCGCCATACACGGCGGCCAAGCCGTAGATCCAAGCTAGCAGGTTGGATCTGACCGTTCACGAGGGGGATATCCGACTTGATAACTCCCGAACCTTGAAGCGCTTTGATCGCCTGAGAAGGCAAAATGCCTGATAAACTGCTCACAATGTGCCTCGCCTGCTATCTCTCACTCTGCCGCCCGGCTTGCAATACGGGACTCTGCAGCTGTTTCCGCATCATCGACAGTTTTTAGTGCTTCAGGATGCGGCATCGACACAATGTTGTAGCCAGAATCGACAAAATGAATTTCGCCTGTCACGCCAGTCGAGAGGTCTGATAACAGGTAAAGGGCCGAGCCTCCAACTTCGTCAATCGAAACGGTGCGACGCAAAGGGGCATGCCGACGCTGGTAGTTAAACATCAAGCGCGCATCTGCAATTCCTGCGCCCGCAAGCGTTCGAACGGGACCCGCTGAAATCGCATTCACTCGAATATTGTCGGGGCCATAATCGGCAGCCAGATACCGCACGGACGCTTCAAGTGCGGCTTTGGCAACTCCCATCACATTATAATTAGGCATGACACGCGTCGAACCGCCATATGTGAGGGTCACGATAGATCCTCCTGCAGTCATCAATGCCGCTGCACGTTTAGCGACTTCAATAAATGAGAAGCACGAAATTGTCATTGTGCGGATGAAGTTTTCACGGCTTGTATCCGCAAATCGGCCCTTTAGTTCATTTTTGTCCGAGTAAGCAATAGCATGAACGATAAAATCAATGTGACCCCATTCCCGCTGCAACTGTGCAAAAAGTTCATCCAGCGAGTTAAGGTCCTCGACATCACAGGGTAAAACGAGGTTTGAGCCAACGCTGGATGCTAGCGGTTCAACCCGTTTCTTCAGGGCCTCGCCCTGATACGAAAAGGCCAGTTCTGCACCATGATAGGCAAGCTTTTTTGCGATACCCCACGCAATCGAGTGGTCGTTTGCCACGCCCATAACTAGCCCGCGCTTGCCCTTCATGATTGCTGTCATCAATAAGTCCTGCCATTTGATTGAAAATCGGGGATCATTCGGTGTTACTCTTAAGCGTCGACGTGTTTGAAGGCTATTGTCGCGTTCGTACCACCAAATCCGAACGAATTTGAAAGAACAGCGCCCAGTTTTGCGCCATCAATCCGCTTTCGGACAATAGGTAAATCCGCAAAAACAGGGTCAATCTCTTCAATGTTCGCACTTTCGCAAATGAACCCGTTATTCATCATCAAAATCGAATAGATTGCTTCTTGAACGCCTGTCGCGCCAAGGGAGTGGCCCGTGAGTGATTTGGTTGCCGAAATAGGTGGACATTTTGATCCAAATACTTCCCGGACAGCTTCCATCTCCTTGAGATCACCGACAGGGGTCGATGTCGCATGAGGGTTAATATAGTCTATTGGTATGCGCACGGTCGCCAATGCCTGCCGCATGCAGCGTGCCGCGCCTTCTCCAGATGGGGCGACCATGTCGTAGCCATCCGATGTTGCGCCATAGCCTGCTAGCTCAGCATAAATTCGTGCCCCACGCGACTTTGCGTGCTCAAGCTCCTCAAGTACCAGTACACCGGCGCCACCCGCGATGACAAAACCATCACGATTTTTATCGAATGCGCGGGACGATTTGGCGGGCGTATCGTTGAAATTCGAGGACATGGCACCCATCGCGTCAAAAAGGGCCGACATTGTCCAATCCAACTCTTCGCAACCCCCGGCAAACATCACATCCTGTTTGCCATACTGGATCATTTCATAGGCGTTGCCGATGCAATGATTGGAGGTCGCGCAAGCTGACGAGATCGAGTAATTAACGCCCTTGATCTTGAACCAAGTGGCCAAAGTCGCAGACGCTGTAGATGACATCGCTTTGGGGACGGCAAAAGGTCCGATCCTTTTTGGTCCCTTCTCACGGGTGATGTCGGCTGCTTCGACGATTGTTCGTGCGGAGGGGCCACCGGATCCCATAATAATGCCGGTTCTCTCATTCGAAATATCGAACTGATCAAGTCCGGAATCTGCAATGGCTTGGTCCATTGCAACATGGTTCCAGGCTGTACCCGTTGCGTGGAACCGCATCGCACGCCGGTCAACAATCAGGGAGGGATCAAGATCCGGTGCACCATGCACCTGACATCTGAACCCTAATTCGCGGTATCGGTCCGCTCCGACGATGCCGGACCGAGCATCATACAGGGAAGAGAGGACTTCCTGAGTTGTATTGCCAATGGATGAAACAATACCCATTCCGGTCACAACAACACGTCTCATAGCCTACTCCCGTCAAAAAATGCAGCTATCCAAGTTTTGTGGACGGCTAAACGCTCTTCTATTCAAACTTCACCCCCGATGGACTAACTCAGGCGCCATCAGTTTTGAACAACCCCACCCTGAGGTCTTTCGCTTCGTAGATTGTGCGGCCATCCGCTTCAAGAATACCGTCAGCGATTCCAAGCACCAACTTGGAGCGAAAAACACGCTTTAGGCTAACTTTGTAAATTACTTTTTTTACGGACGGCACAACTTGATCTGAAAACTTTACCTCGCCGACGCCGAGTGCACGGCCACGGCCTTCTGCACCAAGCCAACCAAGGTAAAACCCGGTGAGTTGCCAGAGGGCGTCAAGACCCAAACAGCCCGGCATTACCGGGTCGCCGATGAAATGGCATGGAAAAAACCATAAATCAGGTCTGACAGCCAATTCTGCAGTAATAATGCCCTTCCCATACTCGCCCCCGGATTCGGAGACCTCGGAAATCCTCTCAAACATTAACATTGGCGGTGCTGGCAATTGCGCGTTGCCTGGACCAAACAGCTCACCGCGCCCGCAGGCTAGAAGATCGTCATATTCATAGGAGGATCGACGATTCATTTTATATTCCAACTCCATCCTTGAACGCGATCGTTCTCGCGATCATCCTGAAACGCTTTACCAAACTTAGCTAACACAGTGCCGAGCATACCGAAAGTATCCCATGTCGGGTGATCAAAGCCAATTCGTATTTTATAACAAGGGTTGATCAAAGCGGATTAAAACCATAATATGAAGTCTGCCTAATGCATTGTTGAAGAGGGACCGCATTTTGTCCACGTCGACTGAACCATATCGTGACGATCCGCGTGAAAAATCGCGTTTATGGACCGCTCAGAGCGGTTGCGCATTTCATGATTTGCGACTCAAATTGAAGAATTCTGGTTTGAGACCGACGCGGCAACGCGTTGGACTAGGTTGGCTACTTTTTGCGAAGGGAGACCGGCACGTCACAGCTGAACTCTTGTTCGAAGAAGCAGTGAAGGCCCGCTTGCCGGTGTCGCTTGCCACAGTTTATAACACCTTGCACCAATTCACAGAATCCGGGTTGCTCCGTGAAATAGCTGTTGATGGGGCTAAAACACATTTTGATACCAATACGGGTAACCATTATCATTTCTTCATCGAAGATACGAATACGATTGTCGATATTCAGGAAGCAAATATCGCGGTTTCCGCCTTGCCAACTCCACCAGATGGAATGGAAATTTCGCGTGTTGATGTAGTCATACGGCTTCGTCGCAAGGAACAAAGCTCTTGATTACATTCCGGTAAATCTGGTTTTTCGCTCTATTCGACTTTTTCTTCGGGATAGGCACCCCAGAGGTGTTCTTGCTGGATGAAACCAGCAAACCCCTCGCCAGTCACAGAACACCATTTTCCGTCACATTTCTTCAAATTGACGAGAACACCCGGCGAGAGTTGGGCTTTAAGTGCCGATTGTGTGTCAGACTTTACATGTAGTGGAAATATACCCTGACTGAGCCAAGGCGTTACGAGGGCGGTGCGTCTGGATGATATCAGATTTGCCAAAACCCAGCCTTCCACGCCGGACGAATCACGGATCCGACGCCATGTCTCAAACTCGGCTGTTACCTCAACCGGTAGTCCAGCTCTCTGATAAACCCATTTAATTTCATGGTCTTTGGATGGCCCGGCGCGCATGTTGACCCGATCAACTTTCAGGCTCACATAACGGGGAATGGGCAATTTTGTTTCTGTGCCAATACCGATCTCTGAAGCTGAAACGAACACAGTTCCCAGCATTGCCAAAATAAGGCCCATGAAGGATATTCCGAACTTGCGCATCATTGCATCAGGTGCCGATCATAATTGGCAGTTTAAAGCCTTCGATATGGATTGATGGTTGCCTCCGATGAAACCAACCCCTATTCCAAATCTGCTACGATTTCTCCTTGTCCGTCATTTATTGCTAATGAAGAGTAAATGATTGCGGGGTTCTCTCGTGAAAAGTATTTTGGAGCTTGAAATTGAACAAGAAAAAGCCCCTCGTAATTGTAACGCGCAAGCTCCCGGATCTGATCGAGACACGGATGCGGGAACTTTTTGATGCGCATTTGAACCTGGATGATGCCCCATTGTCCAAGGCAGCACTGATTGAAGCTGCAAAAACGGCTGATTTTCTGGTGCCTACTTTGACCGACAAGATCGATTCGGACGTAATCTCTGCTGCCGGGCCGAACCTGAAGCTGATTGCAAATTTCGGAAATGGGGTCGACCACATTGATATCGCAGCCGCGCAGGCCAAGGGCATTCAGGTGACGAACACGCCGGGCGTGCTCACTGATGACACAGCGGACATGACGATTGCGCTCATTTTAACAGTTGCTCGCCGAATTACGGAGGGGGCGACGGTGATTTCGGATCGTGCTTGGAAGGGATGGTCCCCAACGTGGATGCTTGGGCACCGGATTACGGGAAAGCGCCTTGGAATCGTTGGGATGGGCCGGATTGGACAGGCGGTGGCACGGCGGGCAAAAGCGTT
>Ga0209444_10002473_pt1 | contig 10150 bp, 9 predicted proteins | sample LauGreFaBDMM15DN_2_FD_188215 | JGI IMG/M metagenome (GOLD analysis project Ga0209444, IMG submission 188215) | Freshwater lake microbial communities from Lake Michigan, USA - Fa13.BD.MM15.DN (SPAdes) (version 2) | ecosystem: Environmental > Aquatic > Freshwater > Lake | place: Lake Michigan, USA...
GTAGGCGGTGCGGATGAGATCGGCGCGGAAAACCTGAGGCGTCTCGATGAACCAGAGGTTTTCGCGGGGAACGGCGGTGGCGGTGAAATCGGATTCGTCGGCGCGTTTTAAGGTCTCGGTGACACGGCGGGCGAGGGAGGCCGCACCATACTCCTGCGCGGCTTCGATTACGGCGCGGAGATCAGTTTGGGAAACAAACGGACGCGCCGCGTCGTGAATCGCGATGAGTTCAGTGCCCTGCGTGGCAGCGGCGAGACCTGCCGCGACGGAGAGGTGCCGCTCTGCTCCGCCGTCGATACGGATCACGGGTTTTGTAAAAGTCGTTTCATCCAGAAGTTCCATCCGCTCTAGGGGCGTGACGAGGATGATTTCGGAAATTTCCGCACACTCCATGAGGGCAGCGAGCGTCCGGGCGAGAACCGGAACGCCTTCGAGCGTTGCAGCGAGTTTATCGAAACCCATACGGCGGCTGGATCCGGCGGCGACGAGGATGGCGGTGCAGGGCATAGTCGCAGGTTATCCAACCCGCAAGGAGCGGTCACGCCAAGGTTTATAAGCGGAGAGATTGCCTTTAAAGTCTGCTTGCAGCCGGAATGTGTGGGTGTAACCTCGCTCTCAAACAGCAGATGCTGTCCCGATTGCAATAACGCGAACCAATCATTTCACGACCATGACCGATAATCCATTCTCCACCGCCGCGCCCTCCGTATCCTCTGCCGTATCAGATCTGCGCCACGCCGCAGGCGATTTTGCTGTCGCGACAGGTGCAGAGGCATCCAAGCTCAAGGAACGCGCCGTCGAGACCGCGCATTCACTGAAATCAACGGCCACCGAAAAGGCTGATCATTTCAAAGCTTTTGCCACAGAAAAAGCTCAGCATGCAAAGGAAACCGCCCAGTATCAGTGGGAGGAAACCCGCGTGATAGCCAAGGAGATCCATGTGACCGCCGAGGACTACATCCGCCAGAACCCAACCAAGGCCGTCCTCGGTGCGCTCGGTGTCGGATTCCTAATTGGACTCATCGTGCGGAACTGATCGTTGTTGGCTTACCGAAGAGCGCTGTTCAGTCTGGACGACGCTTTCGTAGGCTTCATCCGCACGCACATTCCCCATATTTCCCCAGCGCATTTCATGATCGAACATTCCGGCGCAGCACCTACGGATGATCCCCCAATCACTGGGAACCGCATAGCCGGAGGTAGCAACGCGGCTAAGGCTGGCTGGCTAGAAGCGATTTTCGGGCTGATCGAATCTCGACTAGAGATCATTTGCCTCGAAACAAAAGAAGCAACGTGCAATAGCTTCGCAAAACTAGTTCCTCTGCTGGTTTGCCTGTTCTGCGTATTCACGACATGGGCGCTTACGGTCGCGGCAACGATTGGCTGCCTGGCCAACGCCACGGATTGGAAGTGGTATCTAATCACCTTCGCCATGGCTGCGTTGCATTTGGTGATCGCAGGGATCGCTTTGCTGTTCGCGAAAAAGAAGAAACCCGCTACCTTCCCCGTGACCCGCTCTGAATTTAAGAAAGACCGCGAATGGCTCATCCAACTGAAAAATCAAAAAGACTAGCCGAACTTGTGAATCAAGGCGAAGCCTCGCGGATCGTGCTCACTGACGCACATCTCTGCTTGAGGCGCACGCTGGATGTGCCATCGCGCATCAAGTCCTCCATGACCGGTGCACCAGCCAAATGGCTGGGCGGATCATTGTTGGCAGGATTAACCACGAGCCTGCTTTTCGGCTCCGGGAAAAAGAAAGCCCCTGCTGAGATCGTTACCCCAAAAAAGGAGCGCGGCTTCGTTCTTGGATTGCTTACTCTATTATTCACGCTTTCCAAACCCGCCGTAAAAATCTACGGCACGAAGCTATTGAAAGATTATCTCTCTCGCCGTTTTATCGGGGGCTCCGATTTACGTCCGGGAGTCACGCGTAACTCTCCATATCGATAGCTCCGGAAATTCCTGCGCCTTTATCTCAAAAGTCGCACCATCACTCAGAAAAAACCCACTCTCCACTCATGTCCGAACACCACGTCCTGGATCACGTTGACGAATACCTAAAACTCGGCCGCGAATACGATTGCTCCGATCTCCACCTTGCCACCGCCTATCCGCCGGCTTGGCGTCGCTTCGGACAGCTTTCCCCCATCTGGCCTGACCACCCGCTTCTTACGGCAGAGGATACCGAGCGCCTTGTCCGCTCGTTCCTCGGCGAGAAAGAGTTGGCACGTCTCGATGAGCGGGGCGATGTGGACTTCGCGTATATCGGAACCGACGGGCGCTACCGGGCGTCAGTTATCAAGCAGCGCCTCGGGTACGACATGGCATTCCGCGTGATCAACAGCCAGATGCGCACCATGGAGGAAATCGGGCTCCCCATCGATCATATCATACCGCTTACCCGCTATCAAAACGGTCTCATCCTCATCACTGGCTCTGTAGGTTCCGGAAAATCCACCACGCTCGCCTCCATTGTGGATTTCATCAATCGGGACCGCGACGACCACATCCTCACCATGGAAGATCCCATCGAATACGTTTTCGAATCCAAGGGCTGCCATGTGAACCAGCGAGAAGTGCACAAGCATACGGAATCCTTCGCCAGAGCGCTGCGCGGTGCGCTGCGGGAAGATCCCGATGTGATCATGGTCGGGGAAATGCGAGATCTTGAGACGATCCAGCTCGCCCTCACTGCCGCGGAAACAGGTCACCTTGTGCTCGGTACCCTTCACACGGGTAACGCACCGCGGACGCTCGATCGTGTGCTTGATGTGTTCCCCACCGATCAACGTGATCAGATTCGCATCATGGTTTCTGAATCCTTGCGCGGCATCCTTTCCCAGCAACTAATCCCGCTAGCGAAGGGTCATGGCCGGGTTCTCGCCACCGAGCTTCTCGTCAATACCCCAGCCGTCGCAAACTGTATTCGTGAAGGTAAAACGTATATGCTTCCAGGTGTGATGCAGACCGGTAAACACGTCGGAATGATAACCATGGACGAATCCCTCCGGCAGCTCTACTTGAAAGATCTGATCACCGCCGAAGAGCTTTTATATCGCTCCGAAGATGTCGTGCAAATGCGCTCTTTCCTGAAGTCATAAACAAGACTCATTTCCCCAAAAAACTACTCCCGCACATGGCCAGAATCGACGCCTTCTTCAAAATACTGATCACCAGCAAAGGATCGGATTTACATCTTTCCGAGGGACAGCCTCCCAAGATCCGTGTCCACGGCTCGGTGAAAGCGATCCCGGACGAGCCGATCCTCGAAGGTGAATCCTTCAAGGAAATGCTCGCGGAAATCTGCGATCCCAAGGCTTTCCAGAAATACCTAGTAGGCGGGGATCTCGACTTCGCCTACGAAATGGATCTGGATTCCCGTTTCCGCTGCAACTACCTCCAACAGCAGAACGGTCTCGCGGCGGTTTTCCGGCTTATCCCTACGGAAATCATGTCCTTGGAAGCGCTTGGCGTGCCGGAGATGGTCAAGCAATTCGGTCACATGCGTTCGGGTCTCGTCCTTGTCACCGGGCCGACGGGTTCCGGGAAATCCACCACCCTCGCGGCGCTGCTCGATTACATCAATACGAACTTTTCCCGCCACATCATTACGATCGAGGAGCCGATCGAATTCGTGCACCGCAACAAGATGTCCATCCTCACCCAGCGCGAGGTACACGTCCAGACACCCTCCTTCGCTGATGGCCTGCGCGCTGCAATGCGACAGGATGCCGATATCGTCCTCGTGGGCGAAATGCGGGATCTTGAGACGATCTCTCTCGCCCTGACCGCTGCGGAAACGGGGCTCCTAGTTTTCGGAACCTTGCACACCAATAACGCCCGCAAGACGGTGGACCGGATCATCGACGTTTTTCCCGCAAACCAGCAGTCCCAGGTGCGCACGATGCTTGCAGCCTCGCTGCGCGGAGTTGTTGCCCAGCTACTTTGCAAGCGTGTGGACAAGCCCGGCCGCGTCGCCGTTCACGAAATTATGTTCGGCACCCCCGCCGTCTCCGCGATTATCCGTGAGGGCGCGACCCAGAAACTTTACGACGTGATTACTGGCGGCAAGAGCGAAGGTATGCAGTTCATGGACGAGTCGATCTGGTCCAAGCTCCGCGAAGGTATGATCTCACCCGCCGAGGCCTATATGAAGGCCATCGACAAGACCCGCTTCAAAAAGTTCCTCACTAAGGAGCAAGCCCACCTCGGCGACGCTTCGGGCGAAAATCCGCTTACCCACTGATCCTCATTCTGGAACTTCGTCGCCTAGAATCTTATCGATCGAGGCGACCCTTTCCCACGGGCAGCGCTTACGCTGATATTTTTTCCAGACGATGTCACGCAGCGCCCGCCAGACTTCCTCGGAAGGTTGTTCGATGGGTTCCCAGTCGGGATCGGTTTTTAAGGTGGTGATGATACGCCACTCGTTGCCGTGATAATTCGCCCGGAAAAACCGTTTACCCTCTTCCGTGCGTTCGTTCCACTCGTGCGATTCCATAGCAAAGAGTTTGCGCCCGCTCACAGTCTTGTCGAGGCGCGAGTGCCGTTGCTGCGCTCGCGAATGATTTTCTCGGTAAGTTTCAGTAACAACCTGTGTGGTTAGGCTATGAGCAGGAGTGAAATCCCGAAGTAAACAGCCCAGGTAGGGCTGATCCGGCCCGGTCAGCCCGCTTCAAAAAATCTAACGCACCGCTCACTCTCGCGGGAGTGGAATCCCGAAGCAAACAGCCCGCCTCACAGCGGTTTCACTCCCTTTGCGTGATAGACCGTTTGCCAAAATGACCCACGCAGCGTGTGTTTGTACGATGATGGGAGGAAAGCGCCGCATTCACGCCCCGATAGGGTGAGACACGGATTTCAGATCAGGTTGTGCGCACAGGGTGGGTCGATTTGTCAAAACGACCCTACCAATTTCGATTAAAGATTCACTCTTTTCCCGCCGTTCTGCGCGGACTCATAGATCGCGCGGATCAGGGCGACGGCCTTGCGGGCTTCTGCGGCGTTCGTCTTGCACTCGCGGCCTTCCTGGATCGCCTGCACGACCTCCTCGAAATTCCGTTGGTGCTGGTAGAAATTGATCGCCGTTGGGTCGTTCGCACCGAGACCGGCTTCCTGGCCTTTCATCAGAGTGGATTTGATCATTGCGTCCTCCGGTTTCTCCTCGCGGAAGTCCCACATTTCGAAGGATTCGTCGGCGAGAAAAACGGAGCCGTCGGTTCCGGCGAGTTGCACGCGGGCTGGATGGCCAGCCTTGGACCAGGTGCAGGTGGAGCATTCGATCACGCCAAGCGCGCCGTTCTCGAACTCCACCGTCGCGACGATGCTGTCCTCCACTTCGATACGTTCATGCGCTTGGCAGGCGGTGACTGCGGTGACCGATTTTGCAGGGCCGGCGAGGTAGAGCAGGGCGTCCACCGTGTGCACGGATTGGTTCATCAGCGCACCGCCGCCATCGAGCGCCCATGTGCCGCGCCAACCGGCGGAGTCGTAGTATGCCTGATCGCGGAACCATTTCACGTAGGCCGAGGCGGAGGTGAGTTTTCCGAAACGGCCTTCGTCAGCTGCCTTTTTAAAAGCATCCATACCGGGATGGAAACGGCGGTTCAGCACGGCAGAAAGTGTTTTACCGTTCTTGGCGGCGGCCTCGATGAGTTGGTCGATGCGCTCGGTGGTAATCTCCAAAGGTTTCTCGCAAATGACGTGCTTGCCTGCGTTCAAAGCGGCGAGCGCTGGATCAAGGTGCGCTCCAGACGGCGTGCCGATGGTGACGATCTCCAGCTCGGGATCGGCGAGAAATTCATTGATGTCAGAGTATGCCTTGCCGCCGTATTCTGCCGCGAGTTTTTCCGCAGCCTCGCCGCGCAGGTCGAAGACGGATTGGAGTTCGCCGCCCATCATGGCGGTAATGGCTTTTGCGTGAAAGTGGCCGATCATGCCGGCGCCGATGATTCCGAATTTCATGTAGGGAAAGGATTGTGGTTCGTGACTTGCGGATGTTCGGCGGAGAGGGTGGGGGAGGCAAGGTCTGAAATGGTTGTGATTTTTTCCGAATTTATCTGGTAGGGCTGATCCGGCCCGGTCAGCCCATTTCCAAAATCAAACGCACCGCTTAATATGGCGGGAGTGAAATCCCGAAACAAAAAAGCTGGCCTCATTGCGGTATCACCACCATTCCGGGATTACGGCTCCTGCGTTTTTAATCAGGGCCGACCGAGCCGGATCAGCCCTACCGGTATGGGATGAATCTCTCCGTCATGATCATTATCCACGGGAATAATCAGACCCGTCTGAAATTGCGGTCGCGCCGAAGCGAGGCCGGGTCGGGCGTCTGTGTGGTTTCCGTAGCGCAGGACGCGACGATGAGAGCGATGGCGACGAGAGTCAGCGGGTTTTCATATCAGCGAATGTTCTTCGCGTATTTCTCGGGGTTCTTTTCGTATTTTGCGACGCAGGGCTTGCAGCAGAATTTCACTTCCTGATTACCATAGACCTTGGTGACTGGATCACCCATGGAGCCGAGCTTGTTATCGGTGACAGCGCAGGTATCGCTGGTGTAGCGCTTGACGCCCGCTCCGCCTGTGGAGGCGCAGGAAGCGAGGAGGAATGTGTAGGCGAGCAGTGCCGTTGTGATGTACGTTTTCATTTTGTTTTTTGTGTTTGTTTCCCTAAAAGCGGAAGCCGATGCCTCCGCCGAAGCCGTGGTCGGAATCGTATTCCGTGATGAGTGAGAGATTTTTTGTGAGCGTGTAGTTGAGACCCGCACCCCATTGGAGTTGTGAGCCGGTGTCATATTCCGCGTTTATCATAAATGAGAGGCGCGTGGTGAGTTGGAAATCCTTCATGGCGGTGATCCGCGCGTCGCCCTCGCTGTCGAGCGTGACGCTACTCCTGATGATATAGGGCAGCCGGTATTCGATGCCGCCGATGAAACGGTCTTCCGCTTCAATGTCATTCGTCCAGCGGTGGCCGAGAACGGTTTTCAAGTTGGGATCGATGTAGCGTTTCCAGAGTAGATCCGCTTCGTATTGGTAGTCGTCGTGATTGTGTACTGCTGTCATTCCGCTCATGGGGGCGTGGTTTGCACCGCCGTCGCTATGAAAGCCCACGTCCCAGGCGAAGGTGAAATCGTTGCGGGCGTTCATCATAGTAATCATACCCATGCTCATGTGGTTCTGGATGTTTCCCATCGCCATGAAATAGAGCGGGTCTTCTGCCATTTCCCCGAGGTTCGGGACATGATCCTCGCCTTGGTCATCCGTGCTGAAGACCCGAGACATGCCCGCGTGCATGTGGTAGAGGAGGTGACAGTGGAACAGCCAATCGCCCTGATCATCCGCGAGAAACTCGATGGTGCGGCGGCCCATTGGCGGGACATCAATGGTGTGTTTCAGCGGAGCGTGGGCATCGTCATCGCCATCGATGACACGGAAGAAATGGCCGTGGAGATGCATGGGGTGGTGCATCATCGTGTCGTTGATGAACTCCATCTGCAGGATTTCGCCACGGGTGATTTTGATCACGCCGTCTTCGCGTGCGGTCTTGCCGTTGATCGACCAGACATAACGCTCCATGTCTCCAGTGAGGCGCAGTTCGAGCGTGCGGCGCGGAGCGTTTTTCTGGAGCGTGGTGGCGATCGGCGAGTGGAGTTTTGCGTAGGGCGCGGCGGGTCGATCCGTATCCATTTCGCCATGGCTATCCATCGCATCGAGCGCGCCGGAGAGCATGTGATCCATCGAGTAAAGGTTCGGCGTTGGCGGGTCTTGCGCGGGGTGGATTTCCCCACTGCCAAAGAACGCCGATGCATGTCCGCTGCCGTCCTGCGAGGTGGCGCGGAATTCCCATTTCCCGTCCTGGGGAACAGTGACGATGAGGTCGTAGGTTTCCGCCATACCGATAAGTATGCGCTTAGTTTTCAGCGGTGAAACCGGGGGGCCATCCGCCGCAACGATGGTCATGGCTCCGGCTGAGGATTGGAGATAAAAGTAGCTGGAAGCGCCTGCGTTGATGACGCGAAGGCGGATTTTCTGGCCGGGCTTTCCACCGAGTTCGACCTGTTTCTGGCCGTTGATTAGGAAGGCATCGTAAGCGATATCCGATACATCCATGGGAGCCATGCGGCTGCGTTCGCGTTGGAAATAATCCCCGAGCGCCTCGGCTTTCATCGCACCCGAGATCGACTGGGCATTGCCTTTGCGAATTGCATACCAGTCGCTCCCACTCATCAAGGTGCGCATCACCTCGTTGGGGTTTTCACGTATCCAATCGGAAAGGACAAGGACGTGTTCCGCATCGGCGCGGCTCGGCTCGCCATTGCGTGGCTCGACGACGATTGAGCCATACACGCCGAGTTGTTCCTGGAGGCCGGTGTGGCTGTGATACCAGTAGGTGCCGGGGTGCTTCAGGGGAAACTCGAAGACACGGCTGGTGCCGACTTTGATCGGAGGCGTTGTCAGGTAGGGCACTCCGTCCTGCGCGTTGGGGACAAGCAGCCCGTGCCAATGCACGGAGGTTTCCTCGCGATTGAGACGGTTTTGGACAGTAATCCGCGCGGTGTCGCCAACGCGGAACCTCAGGGTCGGGCCGGGAATGCCGCCGTTGATTGTGAGCGCGCGGATCGGCTTCAGGCCGGTTGGTGCCCAAGGTTCCTCGGCGATGATGAGCTCGTATTCCACGATATTCGCGTGGATGGGAACCATGGTAAGTAAGAGAAAAAGAAAAGGTTTCATAGAAAAATGAGGTGTTAATTTCGGAAGTAATCGCAATCGCGCATGATGCGCGTCGGGCGGGGATGGAGGTGTGCCGGAAATCAGAACATGTGGATCCGGCGGCATGAATCGCCGGTGCAGGGGAGCCAGAATGGTCGGGAAATCAAATGATCCAACGCGAATATCGCTCGAAAATATCGCCGAGGGGGTCGTCGATGATCCAAGGCCGGGCGGAGCATCTGACCGCGATGCCGGGGGAAATCGGCGGCAGGGTCGGATTGGAATCGGGCGCGATTATGACCATTGCACCCGCGTCGGGGAGGCGAACCGTTTCGGGCACATCCTTGGCTTCATGCGATTCGCAGGCGCAGAGCTTAGGGGCGTGCTCCGATCCTCCGGATTCATCTTCCGCTTGGCAGCAGCCCGCCGATTCTTTGATGTGCCCAGCCTTCGCGCTACTGCAGCAGCAGAGTGGCATCGCCACGAGAAGCGAGAGGAAGGTGGAAAAGATGAAATTGAAGAGGTTCAAAATATCGCTGTATTAGTTCCAATTTAACTTTCAATGCGACTGGATCCGGTTGCCGTCAAGGTGTGGGTTTTATCCCCTGCATTTTGTTGTGGAAACCTGTCACCGTCGCGCCTCCAGATGCCCATGAACCCAATCCACGAAAAAAAATCCTGCTGCGGCGGGCACAACCGCTCTGCAGAGGCCGAAGTCAAACCCTCCTCCGGCGCGAAATATTTCTGCCCGATGTGCCCTGGCGTTGAATCGGAAAAACCAAGCGATTGCCCAAAATGCGGCATGGCGCTGGAACGCAACCCATTGATTCCCCACGACGGTGAGGATCATGAGATCCGAGCGCTGACGCGTAAGTTCTGGATCGCCGCCGCGCTCACGCTGCCTGTCTTTTTCCTCGCGATGGCGCACATGATCCCAGGCGTTCATTTGCAGAAGGATATCACGAAATGGATCGAGTTCATCCTGACCATCCCCATCGTCTTTTGGGCGGGCGGGATGTTTTTCACGAAGGCATGGGTTTCCTTGAAAACATGGAACCTCAATATGTTCACGCTCATCGCCACTGGAGTTGGCGCGGCGTTTATCCACAGCTCGATCGCGGTTCTTGCGCCCGGCTTGTTTCCGGAATCATTCAAGGAACACGGCGAGGTCGGGCTTTATTTCGAGGCTTCGGCGGTGATCACGGTGCTGGTTCTTCTCGGTCAGTTGTTAGAAGCAAAAGCCCGCGCTCGCACCGGCGAGGCAATCCAAGCACTGATGGGTCTAGCGGCGAAGACCGCACATCGCCTGCGCGATGGAAATGAAGAAGACGTGCCGATTGATGAGGTTAAAAAAGGCGATCTGCTACGTGTGCGCTCCGGAGAAAAAGTCCCCATCGACGGAACGATCACTGAGGGCGGTGGCAACATCGATGAATCCA
>Ga0209444_10002477_pt1 | contig 10144 bp, 5 predicted proteins | sample LauGreFaBDMM15DN_2_FD_188215 | JGI IMG/M metagenome (GOLD analysis project Ga0209444, IMG submission 188215) | Freshwater lake microbial communities from Lake Michigan, USA - Fa13.BD.MM15.DN (SPAdes) (version 2) | ecosystem: Environmental > Aquatic > Freshwater > Lake | place: Lake Michigan, USA...
TGAAAAATTGACAATGGATGTCTGGCGTCAGATTGAGAGTTTTGCGGGATATGCCTTTTCAAAGGGACATTCCGCGTCGTATGCGGTGGAAAGTTACCAAAGTTTGTATCTGAAAGCCCATTATCCCTTAGAATACATGACGGCAACGATCAATAATTTCGGCGGATATTACCGTACAGAGATTTATGTGCACGAAGCGCGTCGTTTTGGTGCAGAGATTCATGCTCCTTCCGTGAACGAAGGATCGTATGAGTGCATGTTGCGTGGGAATTCATTAATTCTTGGTTTCAACTTAGTTGCGGGAATAGAAGCGTCATTGGTGTTTAAGATTTTTGAGGAGCGTCATCGCGCGGGAAAGTTTCGTGATTTCGAAGATTTTGTCCGGCGTGTTCACGTGCCTTTAGAGCAGACATCCTTATTGATTCGCATTGGAGCGCTGCGTGATTTTCCGGAAAAGCGCAAGGAATTGTTGTGGAAAGCACATTTTCATCACCACAAGAATCCCCAGCGGGAGCGAAATATTGAATTGTTTGAGGTGCGTTCGCGTCATTTTGAACTTCCGGACTTAGAAGAGCAGGAGCAAGAAGCGTATTTTGAGCAGATGGAATTATTGGGCTTTCCTTTGTGCAATCCTTTTTGTTTGCTACAGGCAGCACTTCCAGAAGGACATGTCAAGGCGATGGAAATGGAACGTTTGTTGGGGATGACCGTTGAATTATTTGGTTATTTGGTTGCCATCAAACAATCTAAGACAACAAAAGGGGAATTGATGAATTTTGGAACCTTTATTGATGTGAATGGAGACACGATTGATACCGTCCATTTTCCGGAGAGTGTGCGGCGTTTTCCCTTTCATGGCAAAGGAATTTATCGCCTACGTGGAATTGTAACGGAGGAGTTTTCTTACTATTGTTTACAAGTAGGATGGATGCAAAAACTTCCTTTTCAACAAGATGTTCGCTACATGGAGTTATCGTAGAGAAATCTTAACTTCACCATAAAAATCATATGTTGCGCATTTTTATTCCCATTGTCCTTGGACTCATCGTCTGGATCATCATTCTCTGGCAAGTGTTACTCAAAAAGAAAAAGGTCGACATGAAGTCATTACTAACGTTAAGTGTGCTTTTCACCTTGATTTGGGTACTATTGTATTGGTTTCTATTTCGATAAGTTTCTTGGTGTCCGCAAGCATGAACTAGCACATTAGTCAATTAGCACATTAAGTCTACTTCAGTTTTAAATCCAAAGCGTAGATAAAACTGGAAATCGCTGCAGCGCCCAATTCCAATTCACGACGATTCACACTTTCAAACACATCGCTGGGCGCGTGATGGTAATCAAAATAACGCTGAGAATCTGGAACGAATCCAAACAGGGGGATTCCTGGATATTGTTCCTTCAATGGACCGATATCCACACCACCATAGCCTTTTTCAAAGACATGTAAATCGTAGTTTTTGTAAAGTGGCGCAAAGGTTTGTAAGAAAGCCACCTGCGCATCGGAACCGTCGACCCCAAATCCACGTGGAACGAATCCACCACGATCGGACTCTAAAGCGGCGATGTGTTTTTCTCCAGCAGCTTTCGAAAGTGAAGCATAAGATTTTCCACCCATGTTTCCATTTTCTTCATTCATAAAAAATACGACACGTAATGTGTGTTTCGGTTTGTAATTGAGTTCTTTTAGTATGCGTAAAGCCTCCAAACAATGAATCACGCCTGCGCCATCGTCGTGCGCTCCTTCACCTGCATCCCACGAATCTAAATGTCCACCAAAAACAATAATTTCTTCTGGTTTTTCCGTTCCACGAATTTCTGCAATCACGTTATACGAAGTCGCATCCGGATACACGCGGCAATCCATTTCAAGAACAAAGTTCACTTTTCCTTTCGTCAAAGCAACAGAAAGATCGTTGGCATCTTGCGTAGATAACGCTCCGGCAGGAATGCGTGCTACGGAATCCTCGTAATGCATGGATCCTGTGTGTGGGTGAATGTCCTGTGGGAGTCCAAGCGAGCGAATAATCACCGCTTTTGCACCCAATTTTCCCGCTTCCACAGCACCGTTTCCACGAATTGCATAACAAGCGCCATATGCTTTGAATGTGGAAATTTGTGCCGCATCCATGGCTTGATTCAAAAACACAATTTTATCCTCGATTTTAGACGCTTTAGCTTTCTTCAGGTCATCCAAGTTTTTGAATTCGATGACTTCTGCTTCCATCATGCCATTCGTTCCAATCGATCCACCCAAAGCGAGGATGTGCACTTTCGTCAATTGTCCGTCAGCGGTACGAAACCACGCACTTTCTTTTGTTCCTCGTTCCCAGTGTGGCACCTTGATTTCTTGTAAATACACACGGTCGAATCCGTAGCTTTTCATTTTCGCTTCACTCCATTCAACGGCCATTTGAGCGCTAGTTGACCCACTTAAACGCGGCCCGACATCCTTACACAATTGGCGAAGATTCTCATACGATTCACCGCGAAGTAAAGCCTCATCGTAAATCGCACGAATCATGGTAGAATCTTGCGCTGAAATGCGGATAAAAAGCGATAGGATTATAAAGGAAAATAAGTACTTCATGGAATTAATTTGGGATAAAAATAACCATTTTCAATTGGATTAAATCCCTTACATAAATTCTCTCGGTTTTAGCAACGTTCAAAGGCTAGATTCTTTGTATCTTTGTTCACTAAAATTGAGATAGAATGGCTTTAAAATGTGGAATTGTCGGCTTGCCGAATGTTGGGAAATCAACTTTATTTAATTGTTTATCAAATGCAAAGGCGCAAGCGGCGAATTTCCCTTTTTGCACCATTGAGCCGAATTTAGGCACAACTTCCGTTCCTGATCCACGTTTGGAGAAATTGGAAGCATTGGTCAATCCGGAGCGTGTCTTGCCAACTACAATGGAAATTGTCGACATCGCTGGACTCGTAAAAGGCGCATCGAAAGGGGAGGGATTAGGAAATCAATTCCTAGCCAATATCCGCGAGACAGATGCGATTTTGCACGTGCTTCGTTGTTTTGACGATGGAAACATTATTCATGTAGATGGGAGTGTAAATCCGATACGCGATAAAGAAATCATTGATATCGAATTACAGTTAAAAGACTTGGATTCCATCGAAAAGAAGATTCAAAGTTTGTCTCGTGTCATCAAATCCGGTGATAAAGACGCCGTTAAGGAAAATGAATTGGCGCATAAAATCAAAGAAGGATTGGAGCAAGGACTTTCTATTCGTGGCTTGGATTTTACGCAAGAAGAATTTGACATCATTCATACATTTAACTTGATCACATCGAAACCGGTAATGTATGTGTGTAATGTAGATGAAGCATCTGTGAAAACAGGAAATGCGCACGTGGATGCAGTAAAAGCAGCGGTAGCAAATGAAAATGCAGAAGTGATTATCATTGGAGCAAAAATCGAAGCAGACATCACAGAATTGGAAACATATGATGAACGTCAAATGTTCCTTGATGAACTTGGACTCGAAGAACCAGGAGTAAATCGTTTGATTCGTCAAGCATACCACTTATTGAACTTACAAACATATTTCACGGCTGGGGTAAAAGAAGTGCGAGCTTGGACCATCCGCAAAGGAATGACAGCGCCACAAGCAGCAGGAGTTATTCACAGTGATTTCGAAAAAGGATTCATTCGTGCTGAAGTAATGAAATACAACGACTTCATTACCTATGGTTCTGAAAGCGCCGTAAAAGAAGCCGGTAAATTTAAAGTAGAAGGTAAAGAATATGTTGTAGAGGATGGAGATGTGATGCATTTCCGATTCAACGTATAAAAAACATAATAAGAACAGATGATCGCAGCAAATAATCCAGCGTTAAGCTCTTGGATTTCCGTTCCGGAAGGATCTGATTTCCCCATTCAAAATTTGCCCTTTGGTGTAGTGACATCAAATGGAAGTGTTCCGTGTGTGGTAACACGCATTGGAGATACGGTCATTGACATCGCACAACTATTCGAGATGGGTCAATTGCATGTGGAGGGATTCAAAGCAAGTGATTTTCAACAAGAATTTTTGAACCCAATGATGAAAAAGGGAAAAGAAGCGACACGCAAATTGCGTCAAGCACTTTCTGATCTTTTTTCTTCGGAAAATCAAACAGCTAGTGAGAACAAGGATATTCGAAACGCATTGATTCCTTTGTCCGAAGTGGAAATGTGCATGCCTGTTCAAATTGGCGATTACACCGATTTTTACTCAAGCAAAGAACACGCAACAAATGTTGGGACAATGTTTCGCGACCCAGCGAACGCATTATTACCAAATTGGTTATGGATACCAGTAGGTTACCACGGACGTTCCTCCTCAGTGATTATTTCTGGACAGGACATTCATCGTCCAAAAGGACAAATTAAACCAGACGATAATGAGCCTCCGATTTTTGCAGCTTCGCGTCAATTGGATTTTGAATTAGAGATGGGCTTCATTACCTACGACGGAAAACCGCTTGGCGATTCGATTTCAACAAGCGAGGCGGAGGACTATATTTTTGGCATGTGCTTATTCAATGACTGGTCGGCCCGTGATATTCAGAAATGGGAATATGTCCCACTAGGACCATTTTTAGCAAAGAACTTTGCCTCGTCGATTTCGAGTTGGATAGTAACAATGGATGCCTTGCAACCATTTGCTGTGAACTCACCGGAACAAGATCCAGCGGTACTTTCGTATCTGGCTTTTGAAGGAAAGAAGTCCTACGATATTCATTTACAAGTGGGTATGACACCAGAGAATTCAACGGAAAAAATCATTTGCAACTCGAATTTCAAATACATGTATTGGAACATGTCACAGCAATTAGCACATCATACCGTGAATGGATGTAATGTGCGTTGTGGCGATTTAATGGGATCAGGAACTATTTCTGGTTCGACACCTGACTCCTTTGGCTCCATGTTGGAATTGGCGTGGAAAGGAACAAAACCACTTTCTATGAATGATGGTTCCGAACGACGTTTCATACAAGATGGTGACACTGTGACTATGCGAGGATACTGTCAAAATGAACAGTTGCGCATTGGATTCGGAGAAGTCAAAGCTAAAATTTTACCCGCGAAATAAATGCAGCCATACGACTCTGAGCATATCGATCTTGAATTAGAACGCATTGAAATATTAAATGCGTTCAAAGGTTTGTTGAGAGCAATGAAAGACCGTAGTCGTGAGGAGACGAAAATGGTTCGTAAAGCATTTGACATCGCATTGGAAGCGCACAAAGACATGCGTCGAAAGTCCGGCGAGCCATACATTTATCATCCATTAGCTGTTGCGCGTATTTGTGCAGAAGAAATGGGCTTAGAACCAATCGCAGTTGCTTGCGCTTTGTTGCATGATACGGTGGAGGATACGTATATTACCTTGCAAGACATTGAAGATATCTTCGGTTCAAAGGTGCGTTCAATCATTGATGGCTTAACGAAAATTCCAGAAGTGTTTGATGAAAACACGTCGATTCAAGCAGAGAACTTCCGTAAAATGATTTTGACCATATCAGATGATTTTCGTGTGGTATTGATCAAATTGGCGGATCGCTTGCACAACATGCGTACGCTTTCGAGTATGAAAGTGGAAAAGCAATTGAAAATCGCATCGGAAACACGTTTCCTTTATGCACCATTAGCGCACCGTTTGGGATTATACCCGATCAAGACGGAGTTAGAGGACTTATCCATGAAGTACTGTGAGCCAGAAGTTTTTAAGGATATTGATTCAAAATTAAAAAGTACTCAGGATGTCAGAAATCGCTTTATTCGTCGATTTGTCGCGCCAATTAAAGAAGAATTAGAGAATCAAGGGTATCATTTCGATATCAAAGCACGTCCAAAATCGATTTTTTCCATTTGGCGAAAAATGCAATCGAAAAGTGTTCCGTTTGAAGAAGTATTCGATTTGTTTGCATTGCGCATCATTGTGGATACACCATACGAATTAGAAAAAGCGGATTGTTGGCGAATTTACAGTGTTGTGACAGATTTCTACCAGCCGAGTCCGGATCGTTTGCGCGATTGGATTTCCACTCCACGTGCGAATGGGTATGAATCCCTGCACACTACGGTGATGTCCCCTCAAGGACGCTGGGTGGAGGTTCAGATTCGTTCTAAAAGAATGGACGATATTGCAGAACATGGATTAGCAGCACATTATAAATACAAAGAGTCGAAAACAGAGGAAAATAAATTCGATCGATGGATTACTGAAATCCGAGATTTATTGGATAGTCCCGATATGAATGCCTTGGATTTCGTGAATGATTTCAAATTGAATTTGTTCAATGATGAAATCTATGTCTTTACGCCAAAAGGAGAATTACGTGTTTTACCTACGGGTTCAACAATTTTAGATTTTGCTTACGATATCCACACGGAAATTGGGGATCATTGCATTGGTGCAAAAGTAAATAATCGATTGATGCCATTAAGTTATCAGTTGTTGAACGGCGATCAGTTAGAGATTTTAACATCTAAAAAACAAAAACCTAACGATGAATGGTTAAAGTTTGTCGTTTCTGCAAGAGCGAAGCAAAAGATAAAATCTAATTTAAATGAAGAACGCAAGCAGATAGCTTCCGATGGAAAGGAAATCCTAGAACGAAAATTCAAACAGTTCAATGTGCGAATGAATGCAGAGAATATTCAGTATTTAACCAACCATTTCCACATTTCGACCATTACTGAGTTCTATTTTAGAATTGCAAAAGGAAAAGTAGACTTATCAAAGCTTCGTGAGTTGGAAGTGATTGGAGGAATGCTTCAATCGCAACGAAAAATTCAATCAAAAAAAATACATAGTGGACCTGAAGAAGGGACGTTTGAAGGAATCAATACGGACAAGGATACCATCATTATTGGTGAAGACTTTAAAGGATTTGATTACCAATTAGCTCGGTGTTGCAATCCGATTCCAGGTGATAAGATTTTTGGATTTATTACGATTAGCAATGGAATTAAAATCCATCGCTACAATTGTCCAAACGCTGTGCATTTGATGTCCAAACTCGCTTATAGATGCCTTAAAGCGAAATGGGAGGGAGATCAATTAGTAGAGCGAATTGCAGCGATACGCATTGTTGGAATTGACCAGTTAGGCATGGTAAATCGCCTTACTGAAATCATATCTAAGCAGAATCACGTGAATATGAAAAGTATTTCCTTTGAAACCAATGACGGAGTATTTGAGGGAAGGATTAAGGTCTTGGTTTATGATACGGCGCAATTAGAACAATTGACACGTAAATTCGAGGAAGTAGAAGGCGTTCAGCGTGTAACACGATGGGATTCTGCTGAAAGAGAAGAAGATATTCAGTAATCCTTACGAATAGAGTAGGGATCTTTTGGTCTCAAAAGTGGATTCCAAGAAAATCCTTTGATAAATTGTTCCTCCGCTTTGATTTGATCCATTGGATAGAAAATACCATCCGGTTTATCGTAGTACGTGATCGATTCCACTTCACCGCTATCCAAGCCCACCAATAAATCAGAGGCAAATAATCGATTCATACCTTTGCGAATTTTGACAAGACTTGAATCTGTTTTCTTTTCTTCTTCCGGATAAAAGATGGTCCACGCATTTCCTTTGACATCTGCTTTTATCAATTCATTTTTTTCAAAATATGCAATGATGGTTCTTCCAGCAAGTTGATTGTAATATTGACCTGAATCAATTTCCATCACTGCACTAGCTTGATCAATTATTTCGATTTCTCTAAGACTGCTATCCTGCATTGATATTTTCATCGTAACACCCTTTAATTCAGCGTTTTCCGCCCAGATTTTTGGATTGCTTTTTAAAAATAATTCTTCTGTTTTTGGGAAGTAACTTGCTGAATCACAAATACCTTGCATGCCTTTGTTGTAGATGCGTACATTTCGATGTGCCATCGTTTCTGTTGTTCGATTTAACGAATCCTTATGCATGATTAAACTATCCGCATGTAGGTACAAAGTATCGCCATCATATACTTTAAAAGCCAAGGTGTTTCCGGTGATGTATGTCAAATGTAAAGAATTACTTGACTTTGCGCGATTCCCCATAAATGCCATGTTTTGGGTGAAATCTTTATAAAAAACATTTCCGCGTCCTTCGTAATTGTTGAGCTTCGTATTTAAAAACAAGGTATCTCCTTTGATGATGCTCGTTTTTTGAATTACTTCCGCTTGTTTATATAACACGCCTTCTTCCGTCTGCACATGAAACCAGCCTTTTTGGCAATGAATGACGAGGCTATCATTCTTCATTATTGTTGGGCCAAAGAAATAGAGCTTTTGTTGTTCGTATGCGAATTGCAGAGTGTCCGTCGTGACGTTTAAGTCATTTTTTCGATAGTCGACATCGCCACTAAAAAAGAAACTTCCATTGTTGGGGTAGAAATATCCCAGTCTGCTCGTAATGCGTTCATTTGAGACGATGGATTCGATTCGTCCTTGATTTCTATATATGGCTCTTCCACGCTTGGCATCGTAATCTAGTGAATCTGAACTTAGTTTGTACTCTTGATCTCGCACGCGTACATCACCCCAGAGTTTTGCGTATTTGTTTGCTTCATCGTAGTAAAGTGAGTCGCAGTATAAATTAACATTCCCTTTTCGAATGTGGACATTCCCGTAAGCATGAACAATTTTTTCTTTATCCTGATAATGTGCTGAATCACAATACATGGTATTTCCATGGTAGGCAAAACTGACGGTGCCAACTAATCTATGTTTTCCGGATGCCTTATTGTAGTATATCTTTTCAGAGCCTGGAAGAAGTTCCAGGGTCTTTTTTTGAGCATGTACGATTCCACTCAAAAAAAATGCGCTCAAGAAGAGCGCAATTTGTATGAATGGATGTTTTTGCATCTTAGTGGTTTGCTAATGTTTGTTTTCTGTCTGGCCCAACAGATACAACGTTAATTGGCACGTTTAATTGTGCTTCCAAATACCTTACGTAATTTTTTAAAGCGTCCGGTGCGGATTCATAGTCGGACAATTCCGTCAAATCACAATTCCAACCTTGTAATTCCTCGTAAACAGGAGTAAAATCCAAGTCGTTCACATCAAACGGGAAATCGTACACTTTTTCACCATTGACCAGGTAATGAGTACACACACCGATTTTATCAAAAATACTGAGTATATCTGCCTTCATCATCGAAAGTTCTGTTACTCCATTGATCATAATTGCGTAGCGCATTTGAACGAGGTCAATCCAACCACAACGACGTGGACGTCCAGTTGTCGCACCAAATTCCCGACCTTCTCTACGAATTTCTTCACCAACTTCATTGTCTAGTTCAGTTGGGAAGGGGCCGCTACCAACACGCGTACAATATGCTTTAAAAATTCCAATTACTTTTCCAATACGTGTTGGAGCTATACCAAGTCCAGTACAAGTTCCAGCTGTTACTGTGTTTGAAGAAGTTACAAATGGATATGTTCCAAAATCGATATCTAACATGGTTCCTTGAGCACCTTCAGCAAGGACACGTTTTCCATTCATCAGGGCATTATTCAAATAATGTTCGCTGTCAACAGCCTGCAGGTTTTTTAGTGTTTCGAGGGCTTCCATCCACGGTTTTTCGAGTGACGGAAGATCGTATTCAAATCCTTCGTAATGTTTCAACAGGCCTACATGTTTTTCAACAAGCGCATCGTATTTCTCCTTGAAATTAGGAGAAAAGATATCGCCGACGCGTAATCCATTTCTTCCTGTTTTATCCATATACGTTGGACCGATTCCCTTCAAGGTAGAGCCAATTTTATTTTGTCCTTTGGATGTTTCCGATGCTGCATCTAAAAGTCGATGAGTTGGTAGGATTAAATGTGCTTTTTTTGAAAGCAACAAACGATTTTTAAAGTCTATATTAAATGGAGCTAATTTGTCCAACTCGCCTTTAAAAATCACGGGGTCAATAACAACGCCATTACCAACAAGATTTACCACGTTGGCATGAAAAATACCGGAAGGAATCGTGTGAAGCACATGTTTAATCCCGTTGAATTCTAAGGTGTGTCCAGCATTTGGTCCTCCTTGAAAACGCGCAATAATATCATAATCAGGTGTTAATACATCGACAATTTTTCCTTTGCCTTCATCTCCCCATTGTAATCCTAATAATACATCTACT
>Ga0209444_10002478_pt1 | contig 10142 bp, 7 predicted proteins | sample LauGreFaBDMM15DN_2_FD_188215 | JGI IMG/M metagenome (GOLD analysis project Ga0209444, IMG submission 188215) | Freshwater lake microbial communities from Lake Michigan, USA - Fa13.BD.MM15.DN (SPAdes) (version 2) | ecosystem: Environmental > Aquatic > Freshwater > Lake | place: Lake Michigan, USA...
CCCCGCCGTTCAGCGAGCCCGCGAAAAGTCGCCCCACCAACGGCAGCCCCGAAACCCAGCCCACCGGCGGAATCACCACGAGATCCAACCGCCCGTCATCCACCCGCGCGCCGGGTGCAATGCGCGCGTTGTTCCCGAGCTGGTCGGAATTTGCGACGGTCACGAAGAGCGCGGGCCTCACCTCGACTTCGCCCGCCCCGGTCCGCAAGCCGTAGGCCTCGCACCGGTAACTCGAAAACGCCCGCATCGCCGCGACGAAATACGCCGCGACCCCGCGCCGCGCCAACCGCTCAAAACTCATCAGCACCGCCGTGTCAAAACCCGTGCCCATCGCACAGAAAAAGAGCCGGCCATTCGCCTCGCCCGCGTCGATGCGCCGCACATTTCCGCTCGTGAGCACCGCCAACGCCGCCGCCGGTCGGAGAGAAATCCCCAGATGCCGCGCGAGCCCGTTCCCGGAACCGCAGGGCACGATGCCCAGCGCCGACGACGAATCGACCAAAGCACCAGCGACTTCGTTCACCGTGCCATCACCGCCCACCGCCACCACCACGTTGGCCCCGGCCTTCACCGCCGCCGCCGCAAGCTCCGTCGCGTGTCCCCGTCGCTCGGTCAAAGCCACCGAACCTGTGACCTTGGTCGTCTTCAAAAACCCCTCGATCAACCGGAGCAGCTTGGACCGATCCCGCGCCGGGCCCGCCTGAGGATTGAAAACAAAACAGATGTTCAAAAACGAAAAGGGATTAAATCGACCGATTTGCCCATGAAGCGCGAAAGCTCGGAAGCGTCCAGCCTCGGCTTTTCATCTGCCCCCAGCCCCAGAGCCAGCGGCCGCACATCAGGGCGGACCGGATCGCTGTAATGCTGAGCTCTCTCTCCACCGCGCCAGCCCACCGAATCTTGCGCCCGGGGCCAGCCCCGAACGCAGTCCCTCACCCGGTTACTTCGCCGCAAACTCCGGCGCCAACTCGAGGCCGAAATAATCCCGGGCGTTGGCGAAGCAGATGTTCTTCACCATCCCGCCGACGAGGCCCATGTCGTTGGGAATCTCGCCGCGCGTGATGTCGCCGCCGAGCAGATTGCACAGCGTGCGGCGGAAATACTCATGGCGCGGATAACTCAGGAAGCTGCGCGAATCCGTCAGCATGCCGACGAAGCGCGAGAGCAAGCCGAGGTTCGAAAGCGAGTTGAGCTGCCACTCCATCGCTTCCTTCTGGTCGAGAAACCACCAGCCGCTGCCGAATTGGATTTTACCCGGAATCGTGCCGTCTTGGAAATTCCCGACCATGGCCGCGAAGACGTAGTTGTCGGCCGGGTTTAGATTATAAATCACCATGCGCGGGAGCTGGTCGGTGGCATCGAGCGCATTCAGGTAACGCGAGAGCGCGACCGCCTGCGGGAAGTCGCCGATCGAATCAAAACCCGTGTCCGGTCCGAGCTTGCCGAGCAGGCGCGCGTTGTTGTTCCGCAGCGCGCCGAGGTGCAGCTGCTTCGTCCAACCACGCGCCGCATCCCAGCGCCCGAGCTCGAGCATCAGGTACGAACCATAGCGTGCGATGTCTTCGGCTGAGGGCACGCGGCCCGCCCGCGCCGCATCGAACACCGCCTGGGCCTGCGCGTGCGTGCAGGGCTCGGCCAACGCCGACTCCAGTCCATGATCCGAAACGCGTCCACCGATCGCATGGAAATCGTCGTGCCGCTGCTTCAGCGCGCCGAGGAAATCATCAAAGGTGCGGATGCCGTTCGCCGCAAATGAACCGCCCGCCGCTCCCGCGAGTTTCTCCATGTAAGGATTGAACACCGCCGGCGCACCCACCGCGAAGGCCTTGTCGGGGCGAAAGGTCGGATAAACCCGGGTCTTCAAACCGCTCGCTCGGATCTTCTGGTGTAGCTCGAGCGAGTCCGCCGGATCGTCGGTCGTGCAGACCACAGCGACCTTGGAGTTGGTCAGAAAATCATGCACGCGCATCGTGGCCAGCTGCGGATTGGCCCGCTCCCAAATCGAGTCGGCGCTCTGTGGATTGATGATGTCGGTGATGCCAAAACACCGCGCCAGCTCCAAGTGCGACCAATGGTAGAGCGGGTTGCGCAGCGTCTGCGGCACGGTCGCGCACCAAGCGTCGAACTTCTCGCGCGGCGAAGCGTCGCCCGTGACGAATCGTTCCGCCACGCCGTTGGTGCGAAGCGCGCGCCATTTGTAGTGGTCGCCTCCGAGCCAGACTTCAGCGAGGTCGGCGAAGCGGTGGTTGTTCGCGATCTGCGCCGGCGGCAGGTGACAGTGGTAATCGTAGATCGGCTCCGTCTTCGCGAACGTGTGGTAGAGTTCGCGGGCGGCCGGATTTGAGAGCAGGAAGTCGTCGTGGATGAAGGCAGGCATAGGAGAAGTCTGAGGTAGGAGCCCGCTTGCGGGCGATTCAAGCGGAGAGATTGCAGGCGAGATCAGGGCGGAGCGGAATTTACCGCGCGATGCCGGCGAGCAGTGCGGCGAGAGTTTGGTAACCGGCGAGTTTCGCGCGGGCGGTCTCACAGACGGCCGCCGGCGCGAGTCCGGTGTTTTGCGCCAGAAAGACGAGGTAGGTCGCGATGTTCTTCGCGAAATTGAGCCGGCCTTCATCGCTGATCGCGTAGAAGCGCGCACGCTGCCGATAGCCCGCCGGCGTGTGGTCGCCGAGAGCGGCCTTCTCCGCCCGGCCGCCCGCCGCAAGCACATGGAGAAAATTATACTCGAACCAAAACATATGCTCCGGACTTGGCGCGAGCGACTCGATCGCCGAGCGCGTGACCGTCGGGCTGGAAAACACATCCACGCCCCGCCCGCACTTCGAGAGCGCATCGGTGACGAAGACACGCGCCATCTTCTGCTCCGTCGCATCGGCGCTGTAGGCACCGAGAATCGCGAGCTCGACCGTAAACTTATACCAGTCACGCCACAGCGCTTGGTCCGCAGGGTTTTTCGAAGCGAAGAGCGCGCGACCCATCTCGTAGGTGTAGCGGCCACTGGTCTTGATCTCTAGGCGGCCGCCCGTGACCTCGCCCATGACCTGGTAATTCTCGGCGGATTTGCCGGAGCCCGAGTGGAAACCGATGCTCGCCCCAAAATCTTTGCACACCGCCCATTGTTTTTCGATGAGCCCGCGGAGCGCGACGTTGTCGGGGTACGGCATGTTCTTTTGGAATCCGAAGGCCGGGGCCACAAAGTGGATTTTCATCCCGAGCGCTTCGCAGAGCGCGAGCATGATGGCGGTCGTCTCGGGCGTCGTCAGCCCGGGCAACTCGTCGATCGAAAGCTCGCGGAGGTAGGCGCGGCCCGCATCGGTCGTAAAAAGCTTCGCCCGGGCGGCGGCATATTTGTCGTCGCGCGCTTTCATCTTTTGCAGCGAGGGCCAGACGTAGGCGAGGAGCTTGGAGAAATCGGCCTCGTTCAGGTGCAGGGGCGTCCCTTGCGGACGCCCGCGGGTGTCGTCCAGCGACGCCCCTACTTCGGCCACTCGGGCTTTGACCGTCGCCATCAGCGCGACCGGCACGTGGGCCGCGCACCACGCCGCGGCATCGTCGGCGACTTTTGTCTGCGCCAACTCCGGCGAGAGATCGAACGTGATATAGCTCGCAAGCACGCAACCCGTGACCAGCGCATCTTCCCGAGAATCAAATTTTCCGCCGATCGGCTGGTGGTCGGCATTGAACGACCAGGCGATCCCGCGCGTGTGAAACCCCGTCTTCAACTTCGACAGCACGCAGCCGTGGCTCATGCCTTCGACGCTCTGACCTTGGTGACCCTCGGGGACGTTGGTGCCGATGAAAGGAAAGGGCACCGAGTCGAGTTTGCCCGCGAGCATCACGTCGGTATCGTAGACGAGTTCGCGCGGGATCGAGTTCTGGTTGGCCGTCACGCCGATGCCGAGCTGCGCCATCGCCCACTCGACCGCCGGCCAATGCAACGTCGTGAAGCGCGCGCCGACCCCGAGTGTGCTGCGGCCCAGTTGCGCCGTGGCGCTGGGGAAAATTGTCGAGGCGGGGTTGTGCTCTTGGATGAGATTCTTAAGGCGCAGGAGATTGGCAAAAGTCGCGGGAAAAATAACCGCGCCGGTTTTCAACGCCGCGCCATCTGCCAGCAAACCAACCGGTGCTTCGCCACCAGCTGGATCGAGCCGCCACGCGCAATCGCCGGTAGCAGTGTCCTCCAGCAACGTCCAGGCGCCGGCCGCCGTTTCAAAGCGGCTGTGCGGCCAGACGTGGATCGACTGCGCGTTTTCAATCGCGGCCCGCAATCCCGCCCATTCGAGGCAAAAATCGGGCGACACGCAGGGATTGGTCGCGATGCGCAGATTGTGCTGGAGGAGAAACGTGTTGATGGCGGACATGAGGTTTTGGAGGGGGAAAACGTTAAGCGAAAACGGTCTGCCAGTTGCGATCAAGCCGCGTCACGCGCGCACCGGAAGCCGAGATTGGTCGTGGCACTGTCGGGCGCGTTGCTGCTGCGCGCGTCCGTGCGGTAGCGGTTGCAATAACTCGCATGGCACAGGTAGCTGCCGCCACGCATCACCCGCCGGTCGCCGGTGCCGGGGCCCGTCGGATTCACGCAGGGCTGCCCGCGCGCTCGCTCCCGGTAGGTGGCCGCGTCGAACCAATCCGCGCACCACTCCCACACATTGCCCGTCATTTGATACAGGCCGTAGCCGTTGGCTCGATAACTCTTCGCCGGAGCCGGTCCGAAATAGCCGTCGGCCTCGGTGTTCGCGGTCGGAAATATCCCTTGCCAGACGTTCATGCGGTGACGCCCCTCCGGCTCAAGCTCGTCGCCCCAGGGGAACCGTTTTTGCGCGAGCCCACCGCGCGCGGCGTATTCCCACTCGGCCTCGGTCGGCAGGCGTTTTCCCGCCCACGTTGCGTAAGCGACCGCATCGCTCCACGACACCTGCACCACTGGGTGTGCCCAGCGTTGCTTGATGTGCGAACCCGGCCCCTCGGGATGCCGCCACGTCGCCCCATCGACCCGGCACCACCACTCGCTCCCCAACACGCGCAGCCGCACCGCCGTCGCCTGTTGCTTGGGCGAAAGGTGCCCGAAAAACACAAAACTCCACCCGAAGCGCTCGCTCTCGGTCTTATACCCGGTTGCGTTCGCAAACGCGTTGAACTGCTCGTTCGTCACGCACGTCGCGTCGAGATAGAATGCCGCCAACTTCACCGCATGGCCCGGGCCTTCGCCGTCGAGCGGAAAGCCGTAGTCGCCATCCGTCCCCATCAGGAACTCGCCCGCCGGAATCAGGGCCATGCCCGTCGTCGACCCCGCCGCCGGGGATACCTCAAGTTTTGGCCCCACCGCCGCGACGGCAGCAGTGGTTTTTGGGCGCCCGGGCGCGCAACACGAGTCCATGGAATCGGTCTTCAAGCGTCCCCAAGCCGGCAGATTTCAACGGCTCTGACAACCCCCGGAGTTTCTTCTGCGCTTCGCCTCACTTTCGTGGTTGCCCGCCCCTCGCCGCCCTCTCTGCTCGGCTCTCTTTTTCAAAAACCAATGGAATTGCCCAACCCCGACCACGTCCTCCGTGTCACGCAGGAACTCAACCTCAAGGTCCACCAAGTCGCCGCCACCGCGCAGCTTTTTGCCGAGGGCGCCACCGTGCCGTTCATCGCCCGCTACCGCAAAGAGGCCACCGGCGAACTCGACGAGGTCCAGATCACCGCCATCCGCGACCGCCTCGAGCAAATGCGCGCCATCGACGAACGCCGCGCCTCCATCCTCGCCTCGCTCAAGGAACGCAACCTCCTCTCCCCCGCCCTCGAAAAAGCCGTCAACGCCGCCGATTCGCTCACCGTCCTCGAGGACATCTATCTTCCGTTCCGTCCTAAAAAGCGCACCCGCGCTACCATCGCCAAAGAGAAGGGCCTCGAGCCCCTTGCCGACCTCGTCTTTGCCCAGGCCGATACCACCGATCCCGTCGTCGAAGCCGAGAAACTCGTCGGTCACGAGTACACCGCCGACGACGGCAAGAACCAGAAATCTAAAATTGAAAACTTCGCCGAGGCCCTCGCCGGCGCCCGCGACATCATCGCCGAGCGCGTCAGCGACGACAAAGACGCCCGCGCCCGCCTCCGCGTCATTTACCAACGCGACGCCATCGTCTCCTCCAAAGTTCTCCTCGGCAAAGACACCGCGCCCGAAGCCGCGAAGTTCAAAGACTACTTCGAATGGAGCGAGCCTCTCGCCAAAGCCCCGTCCCACCGCGTCCTCGCCATGCGCCGCGGCGAGAAAGAACTGTTTCTCATGATGCGCGTGCAACTCCCCGACGAGGCCACCGCGCCCGCCGAGGTGGAACCGCTCTTCGCCAAAACCAAAAACGCCGCCTCCGCCCAAGTCCGTCTCGCCGTCCAAGACGCCTGCAAACGCCTCCTTTGCCCTGCGATGGAAACCGAGATGCGCCTCGAATCCAAAAAGCGCGCCGACGGCGACGGCATCAAGGTCTTCGCCTCCAACCTCCGCGAGCTCCTCCTCGCCGCGCCTCTCGGCCAGCGCGCCGTCCTCGCCATCGACCCCGGCATCCGCACCGGTTGCAAAGTCGTCCTCCTCGATCGCCAGGGAAAGCTGCTCCACAACGACGTCGTTTTCCCTGACCGGATGGAGGCCGATGCCAAAGAGAAGCTCCTCGGCTTCGTGAAGTTTTTCAAAGTCGAGGCCGTCGCCATCGGCAACGGCACCGGTGGCCGCGAGACCGAGTCTTTCGTCCGCACCCTCGGCCTGCCCACCTCGATTCCCATCGTGATGGTCAATGAATCCGGCGCCTCGATCTACTCCGCCAGCGACGTCGCCCGCGAAGAATTTCCCGACCACGATCTCACCGTGCGCGGCGCCGTCTCCATCGGCCGCCGCCTCATGGACCCGCTCGCCGAACTCGTGAAACTCGACCCGAAATCCATCGGCGTCGGCCAATACCAGCACGACGTCGATCAATCCGCGCTTAGACGTTCCCTCGACGACACCGTCGTCAGCTCCGTCAACGGCGTCGGCGTCGAACTCAACACCGCCTCAAAACAACTGCTCAGCTACGTCTCTGGTCTCAACGCCACCACCGCCGCCGCCATCGTCGCCCACCGCAACGAAAACGGCCCTTTCAAATCCCGCTCCGAGCTGAAATCCGTCCCTCGCCTCGGGCCCAAGGCCTTTGAACAGGCCGCCGGCTTCCTCCGCATCCGCGACGCCGTCCACCCGCTCGACACCTGTGCCGTCCATCCCGAGCGCTATGCCCTCGTCGAGCAAATGGCCGCCGACCTCGGCGTCACCGTGCCCGATCTCATCCGCGACGGCCTCGCCCGGTCGAAAATCAAATTGGAGCACTACGTCACCGCCGACGTCGGCCTGCCCACCCTCACCGATATCGTCGCCGAGCTCGCCAAACCCGGCCGCGACCCGCGCGAGAAATTCGAGGTCTTTGCCTTCGAGGCCAGCGTCCACAAACCCGAGGATCTCAAGCCCGGCATGAAGCTCCCTGGCATCGTCACCAACGTCACCGCGTTCGGCGCGTTCGTGGACATCGGCGTCCACCAAGACGGCCTCGTCCACGTCAGCCAGCTCGCCGACAGCTTTGTCAAAGAGCCCGCGGCTGTAGTGAAGCCCGGCCAGAAGGTTTCCGTCACCGTCACCGAGGTCGATCTCCCCCGCCAACGCATCGCGCTCTCAATGCGCAGCAACCCCGTGATCGGCCCCAAGACCCAAAACGGCCCGGGCGCTCCGCGCGCTGCCTTCGGCAACGGAAGCCCCCGTCCATCCGTCGCCCCTGCCGCCCCCCGCGCCGCAGCGCCCGTGAACAACGACTGGTTCGCCGCTGCGCTGAACAAAAAGCGCTGAGTCCGCCCTCCTTGAATTGTCGCCGGATTTTCTACCGAAAATCCAGCGGCCATGCGCGTCGGACCTAGCGCATGAAACCCAAATTCAATTCTGACTCCATCACCCACCCCAGCAATGCCGACGTCGCCGAAAAAGTGATGGTCCGCGGCATCCATCTCGAGATCACCCCGGCCCTGCGCGATCACGCCATCGACGTCGGTGACCCGTTTGCCGCCAAGGGCCACATCGAAATCGGCGGCCCCAATCTCAGCGCCAGCGTCCGCTCCGGCGAAGCCTGCAAATCCATCGACCTACTCTCCGACCGCCTTGAACGCATGCTCCGCGAACGCTCCCGCATCCGCGCCGACCGCCGCAACAACGGCCGCGCCAGCGAAAAGTTCCGCTAGGAACTGGCCGTCGGGGACTGAGCGCCGGCCGCCCCGTGCTCCCGCCCGAAGCTCAGCGATACGGCTGGTGCAACACCACCGGTTTGCTCTTCGCCCGCAGCCGCAGGTTCAACATCTCGACGCCAAACGCGAAGGCCATGGAGAAATAGATATACCCCTTCGGGATGTGCTGACCCAGCGCCTCGCCCACGAGCGTCACTCCGATCAAAATCAGGAAACTCAACGCCAGCATCTTCAACGTCGGGTGCCGGTTGACGAAATCGCTGATCGCTCCCGCAAAGACCAACATCACCCCCAGCGCCACGACGACCGCGGCGACCATCACCGCCAGATTGTTCGCCATGCCCACGGCCGTGATCACCGAGTCCAGGGAGAACACGACGTCCAAAATCAAAATCTGCACGATCACCGCCGCAAACGAGACGCGCTTCTTCCCCGCCGTCGCGTGACCGTCCGCGCCTTCGAGTTTCTCGTGCACCTCGAGCACGCTCTTCCCGATTAGAAACAACCCGCCGATCAACAAAATCAAATCCCGACCCGACAGCCCGTGATTGAGGACCGGCAAGGTGAAGAGCGGCTTCGTCAGCCCCATGAGCCAGGTCAGGCTCAACAGCAACAGCACCCGCGTGATCAACGCCAGCGCGAGCCCGATTTGCCGCGCTTTGGCCTGTTCGGCCTCGGGTAGTTTGCCCGCGAGGATCGAGATGAAGATGACATTGTCGATGCCGAGCACGATCTCGAGCAACGTCAGCGTGAAGAAAGAAATCCAAATTTGCGGATCGGAGAGCCAGTCCATGGTCCCTCAAACAGAGAGCTGTGCCCGCCCGCTGGTCAACCGGCCATTGCGCACCGCGTCGCCCGGGCTCCGCCTCACCCTACACTCCCACCCAAGCCAAACCCAGCCGCAGCCAGAGCGGAATCGTGATCAAAGCCAAAATGGTCGTCCCGAGTACGATCTGCACCGCCGTCAGCGGCTGTCCGCCATAATGCCGCGCGATGATAATCGGCATCACCCCCGCCGGCATCGCCGCTTGCACCACCAGCACGCGCTTCAATTCCACTGAGAGCGGCAACCACTTCGCCGCCGCCAAAATCAATACCGGGAAAATTCCCAGCCGGACCACACACGCGAGCAGAGTGATTTTCGGCTGCACTAACGCCCGCAGATCACCCAAATAGCTGGCGAGGCTCACCCCCGTCATCAAAAGCCCCAACGGGATGGCGCACACCGCCAGCGCGTGCACCAGATCGATAAAAATCTTCGGCAGGTGCGGCGCCGCCCCCGCGAGATTCAGCGCCACCGCCACCACCAGCGTGACCATGATCGGATTCACCAGCTTCCGCCAACCGTCGCGCGGCGAGAGTCCGTTCAACACGAGCACCCCCACGGTCCACAGCGCCGCCTCCACCCCGACATTGTGCACCAGCAGCACACCCCGGCTCTCCGGCCCCCAGATTCCCGCCATGATCGGTAACGGCAGGTAACCGTAGTTCGCGATACCCACGGTGAGCGCAAACGTCCGGAGCCCCGTGCCCACCGTGAGCCCCGCTGCCCTCCCGATCACCCGTCCCAACAGAAATCCACCCGCCGTTACCACAAAACCCATCAATGGCGGCACCCACACATTCTTCGCGTCCTGCAACGCCGCGTTCCCCGTGATCGATTCGAAAATGAGGCAGGGAAAAAGGACATTTACGACGAGCTTCAACAGACTCGCTTCCGCCTCCCCTTCAATCCAGTGCACCCGCCGCACCACCACGCCGATGGCGATTAACGCAAAGACAGGCAGGATCAGTTGCAGGAGTTGCCAGTAGGAAGTCATGAGCGAACGGCCCTATATCACAGAACCCCCAACCCGCGTCAGCAAGCGCCAAGCCGACGCGCGCGCTTCAGACGCGCCGCTTATTTT
>Ga0209444_10002482_pt1 | contig 10127 bp, 6 predicted proteins | sample LauGreFaBDMM15DN_2_FD_188215 | JGI IMG/M metagenome (GOLD analysis project Ga0209444, IMG submission 188215) | Freshwater lake microbial communities from Lake Michigan, USA - Fa13.BD.MM15.DN (SPAdes) (version 2) | ecosystem: Environmental > Aquatic > Freshwater > Lake | place: Lake Michigan, USA...
AGCCTGGATTGAAAAACTTAAGAAAGATTTACCTGAACAACCTTCCATTAGAAGAACACGTTTAGCTAAAGAGTGGAACTTCACAGAGTTAGAAATGCGTGATGTGGCAACTTTAGGTGGCGTTGATTTAATTGCTGAAACTATTGCCAAAGGAGCATCGCCTGCATCAGCTCGTAAATGGTGGGTAGGAGAACTTTCTGGTCAGGCCAGTAAAGCTGGTGTGGAATTAATTGATTTAAAAATTACGCCATCAGATATTGCCCGAATTGATGCCTTAGTAAATGATGGCAAATTAACTGACAAACTTGCCCGTCAAGTTATTGAAGCTGTTTTAAATGGTGAAGGAAATCCTGACGAAGTCATCAAAAAAAGAAATCTTGCAGTTGTTTCAGATGACTCAGCATTGATCCCAGCAATCGAAGAAGCAATTGCCGCCAACCCCGATGCTGCTGCCAAGATTCGCGAAGGCAAAGTTCAAGTAGTTGGAGTAATAGTTGGAGCGGTTATGAAAACAACCGGGGGCAGTGCCGATGCGGCCAAAGTAAGAGAGCTAGTTCTTAAAACTTTAGGTCAGTAAGCAATATTTCTGCTATATAGATAGGGTTTAAATATGGCAAATAAACCTGGCGATATGAAACCTCGCAGTAAAGATGTAACTGAAGGTTTTGAACGCGCCCCAGCAAGATCAATGCTTCGCGCTGTGGGAATGAAAGATGAAGATTTTAAAAAACCACAAATTGGTATCGCCTCTTCTTGGAATGAAATCACTCCATGCAATATGTCTCTTCGACGTTTAGCAGAAAAAGCAAAAGCAGGAGTTTTTGCAGCAGGTGGTTTCCCAATGACCTTTAATACAATTTCTGTCTCCGATGGAATCTCCATGGGACATGAAGGAATGCGCGCATCTTTAGTTAGTAGAGAAATTATTGCCGACTCAGTTGAATGCGTTATGCATGCAGAAAGATTAGACGGATCAGTAACCTTGGCAGGTTGCGATAAATCATTGCCAGGAATGTTAATGGCTGCAGCCAGATTAGATTTAGCAAACGTTTTTGTTTATAACGGATCAATTATGCCAGGAAATTTAAATGGTAAAGATTTAACAATTCAAGATGTTTTTGAAGGTGTGGGAGCATGTGCTTTAGGAAAAATTACTGAATCTGAATTAGAAGAAATCGAACGAGCAGCCTGTCCAGGAGAAGGTGCATGTGGCGGAATGTTTACCGCTAACACCATGAGCTCAGTTGCAGAAGCTTTAGGAATGGCATTACCAGGAAGTGCCTCTGCACCAGCAGTTGATAGCAGAAGAGATGCGGATGCTTATGCGGCTGGCGAAGCTGTTGTTAATCTAATTCGTTTAGGAATAACTGCACGAGACATTATGACTAAAAAAGCATTTGAAAATGCGATCACAGTGGTCATGGCATTGGGTGGATCAACAAACGCAGTTCTACATTTACTAGCAATTGCTAATGAAGCAAACGTTGATTTAAACATTGATGATTACAACCGAATTGGAGATAAAACTCCTCACTTAGCTGATGTCAAACCATTTGGTAGATATGTAATGAATGATCTAGATAAAATTGGTGGGGTACCAGTAGTTATGAAAGCCTTATTAGATGCAGGCCTAATTCATGGTGATGAATTAACTGTTACTGGAAAAACTGTTGCGGAGAACTTGAAAGAAATAAATCCACCAGATCCTGATGGAAAAATTATTCATGCGGTAAATAATCCAATACACAAAACTGGTGGTTTAGTAATCCTGAAAGGTTCTCTTGCTCCAGAAGGTGCGGTTATTAAAGCTGCTTCTATCGAATCTCCCATATTTGAAGGAACAGCAAAAGTGTTTGATGACGAAAAATTTGCCATGGATGCAGTAACCCATGGAAAAATTGTCAAAGGCGATGTCGTAGTTATTCGTTACGAAGGTCCAAAAGGTGGACCAGGTATGCGTGAAATGTTGGCAGTAACAGCAGCCATTAAAGGTGCTGGTTTAGGAAAAGATGTCATGTTGATTACCGATGGCAGATTTAGTGGTGCAACCGCAGGTTTTTGTATAGGACACGTTGCCCCTGAAGCAACAGATGGTGGCCCAATTGCTTTAGCTCAAACTGGAGACAAGATTCGTTTAGATCTTGAAGCAAGAAAACTTGATCTGCTAGTTGATGATGCTGAATTAGCTAAACGTCGAGCAAGTTGGAAACCAGCTGAACCTAGATACACCACAGGAATTTTAGGAAAATACGCAAAATTAGTTGGTTCTTCTGCTAAAGGTGCAGTCTGTAATTAGTCGAAAGATGCACCTCCAACTAGACCTGAATTAAATATGGTTGTACTCTTTAGACAATGAGAAATGCACTCGTAGTAGTTAGCGAGCGCGTTGGCTAGCAAGATTTAGCCCACGCGCCTCCCTCCGTTTGCCCAAAAGGCCGGGGGGTTTTTTAGTGGGCTAAGAGCAACTGAAACAATTGAGGGATTCTCTTCAAAAAGAATTCTTCCCCGATAAAAGGAAAAATTAAATGACCGAAATAACCGGTGCACAAAGTTTGATTCAATCTCTTGAGTCAGCAGGTGTGGATACGGTCTTTGGAATTCCTGGCGGAGCAATTCTTCCTGCTTATGATCCGATGATGGATTCAAAAAAACTTAGACATATTTTAGTTCGACATGAACAAGGTGCTGGTCATGCTGCAGAAGGTTATGCCCATGTAACTGGTCGCGTTGGTGTTTGCATGGCAACAAGTGGACCAGGTGCTACAAACTTAGTTACCCCAATTGCTGATGCACATATGGATTCTATTCCCATGGTGGCAATTACCGGTCAAGTTCCTTCTCACGCAATTGGTACTGATGCATTCCAAGAAGCCGATATTCGAGGTATTACTTTTCCTATAACAAAACACAATTACTTAGTAACAAAAGCAGATGACATTCCTAGAGCTATTGCTGAAGCTTTTCATTTAGCATCAACTGGAAGACCAGGACCAGTTTTAGTTGACATTTCCAAAGATGCACTAAACGCAAAAACTACTTTTAATTGGCCACCAGTTATGAATTTGCCGGGATATCACCCAACCACAAAACCAAATTCAAAAAGAGTTAAAGAAGCAGCAGAAAGAATCATCGCTGCAAAAAAACCTGTTCTTTATGTGGGTGGCGGAGTTATTCGATCAAATGCTGCTAAAGAGTTATTGCAACTTGCTGAACTAACTCAAATTCCGGTAGTAACCACTTTGATGGCCAGGGGTGCGTTTCCTGATTCTCATCCTCAACATTTAGGAATGCCGGGTATGCACGGTTCAGTTGCAGCGGTTGGTTCTTTGCAACAAAGTGATTTACTAATTGCACTAGGTACACGTTTTGATGATCGGGTAACTGGGCAACTTTCTTCATTTGCACCAGAAGCAGATGTTATTCATGTTGATATTGATCCTGCTGAAATTGGTAAAAATAGATTTGCTCATGTACCAATTGTGGGAGATGCCAAAGAAACAATCATTGAACTCATTGCTGTTCTAAAAGATGAACACAAAGCAGGTCGAATTGGAAATTATGAAGCATGGTGGGCAAATCTAAATAGATTAAGAACTGAATACCCACTGGGCTATGACCATCCAACAGATGGTTCTTTGTCACCACAATATGTAATTGAAAGAATTGGTGCCATAAATGGACCTGATGCAATTTATGCCGCAGGTGTTGGTCAACATCAAATGTGGGCTGCCCAATTTGTTAAATATGAAAAACCTGGAACTTGGCTTAACTCAGGTGGATTAGGAACAATGGGTTATGCAATTCCAGCAGCCATGGGTGCCAAAGTTGGCGCACCAGATAAAACTGTGTGGGCAATTGATGGTGATGGTTGTTTCCAGATGACAAATCAGGAATTAGCTACTTGCACTATTAATAACATTCCTATCAAGGTTGGTTTGATCAATAACAATGCCCTGGGCATGGTTAGACAATGGCAGTCATTGTTTTATAACAACCGTTATTCAAACACAGATCTTCACACCAACAGAATCCCTGATTTTGTGAAATTAGCTGACGCTTATGGCTGTCACGGTTTGCGTTGCGAAACTAGGGAAGATGTTGATAAAACCATTGAAAAGGCAATAGAACTAAATGATGCTCCAGTAGTTATTGACTTTGTGGTTCACAAAGATGCCATGGTTTGGCCAATGGTGGCAGCGGGCATGAGTAACTCTGAAATCAAATTTGCTCGCGATTTGGCACCACAATGGATGCGAAGTGATGACGAATGAGTCGCCACACTCTAAGTGTTCTAGTTGAAGATCAACCAGGTGTTTTGGCACGAATTGCTAGTTTGTTTGCTCGCCGGGGTTTCAATATTGAATCATTAGCAGTGGGTCCAACTGAAGCAGCAGGTGTTTCTCGTATGACAATTGTGGTTAATGTTGCCGAATCACCACTGGAACAAGTAACCAAGCAATTAAATAAATTGATCAACGTCCTAAAAATTGTGGAGTTAGATAACTCAGCAGCTGTGCAAAGAGAATTATTACTAGTGAAAGTAAAAGCTGATAGTAAAACTCGCTCAGCGATATTAGAAACAGTTTCACTTTTCAGAGCCAAAGTGGTTGACGTAGCCCCAGATGCCATCACTATTGAGGCAACGGGTAATCATGACAAGATTCAAGCACTTTTAAAGGTGTTGGAAGAGTACGGAATAAAGGAGCTAGTTCAGTCAGGCATGGTGGCAATCGGACGTGGTGCAAAAGCCGTTTCTGATCGCACATTACGCTCTAACTAGAGACTTAGTAGAAAAACGAGCAGAAAGAAAATAAAAATGGCCGAAATGTTTTATGACAAAGATGCAGATTTAGAAATAATTAAATCTAAAAAAGTGGCAGTTATTGGTTATGGTTCACAAGGCCATGCTCATGCACTAAATCTTCACAACTCCGGTATTGATGTTCGTGTTGGTTTAAAAGAAGGATCTCCCAGCAGAGTTAAAGCAGATGCTGAAGGATTAAGAGTGGTAACTCCAGCACAAGCTGCTCAAGAAGCAGATGTGATTATGATTCTTGCTCCAGATCATGTTCAAAGACATATTTATAAAGAATCAATTGAACCTAATTTAACGAGCAACAAAGCATTATTTTTCTCACATGGTTTTAATATTCGTTTTGGTTACATCAAACCTCCTAAAGATGTTGATGTGTGCATGGTTGCCCCTAAGGGTCCAGGACATTTAGTTCGTCGCGAATACCAAAACAGTCGAGGTGTGCCAGTAATTGTGGCAGTGGAACAAGATCACTCAGGTAATGCTTGGCCACTAGCTCTTTCTTATGCCAAAGCAATTGGTGGACTTCGTGCCGGTGGAATTAAAACCACATTCACAGAAGAAACCGAAACTGATTTGTTTGGTGAACAAGCAGTGCTTTGCGGTGGCACAACTGCATTGGTGCAAGCAGGATTTGAAACTTTGGTCGAAGCAGGTTATCAACCAGAAGTGGCATATTTTGAATGCTTACATGAATTGAAACTTATTGTGGATCTTATGTATGAAGGTGGTATTGCCAAAATGCGTTGGTCAGTTTCTGACACCGCAGAATACGGTGACTATGTTTCAGGTCCAAGAATAATAGACAGAAAAACCAAAAAAAGAATGAAGAAAATTTTGAAGGAAATTCAAAATGGCACCTTCGCTAAAGAATTTATTGAGGACCAAGACAATGGTGCGAAGAAATTCAAGAAATTTAGGAAAATAGGCGAAGAATCACAAATTGAAGCAGTAGGCAAGAAGTTGCGTGGTTTGATGGCCTGGGTTGATAAAACTAAGGATGATTTCCAAGGAACTGTTTCACGCTAAATTCCAAATAGCCAAATGAGCCCACAGACCTAAAATAGGTGTGTGGGCTCACATATTTCTAAGCATCCAAAACCAGAAAAAATTTGTGTGCGCTGTGGTCGAAAAATGACTTGGCGTAAATCTTGGGCCAAGAATTGGGATGACGTTAAGTATTGCTCCGACTCATGTCGCAAGAAAAAATAATATAAGTAGACTTAATTTATGAGTAACCCAATTGTGTTAATTGCAGAAGAATTATCTCCTGCCACTGTTAAAGCACTGGGACCTGATTTTGAAATAAGAAATTGTGATGGTGCAAATAGGGAAGAACTATTCAGATCCATTGTTGATGCTGATGCCATTTTGGTCAGATCGGCTACAAAACTTGACAGTGAAGCTTTGTCGCATGCAAAAAAATTAAGAATAATTGCTCGAGCAGGTGTGGGCTTAGACAATGTTGATGTTGCCGCAGCCACCACTCAAGGGATCATGGTGGTTAACGCGCCAACCTCTAATATAACTTCAGCTGCAGAATTAGCGGTATCTCTGCTGTTAGCAAGTGCAAGAAATATTGTGCCAGCAAATATTGCTTTAAAAAAAGGTGAATGGAAAAGAAGTAAATTTACCGGAATTGAATTAAGTGAAAAAACTATTGGCATAGTTGGTTTTGGCAGAATCGGTGTTTTAGTTGCCCAAAGATTAGCTGGATTTGGTGTTCATTTAATTGCTTATGATCCTTTCGTGCAGCCTGCAAAAGCTGCTACCCATAACGTGAAAATGGTTTCACTTGATGAATTATTGGAACAAAGTGATTTCATCACAGTTCATTTACCAAAAACACCTGAAACAGCAGGTTTAATTGGGGAAGAAGCTTTGAAGAAAGTAAAACCCACAGTTCGAATTATTAACGCTTCTCGTGGTGGCATTGTTAATGAACAAGCTTTATTTACTGCCCTTAAAGAAGGCAGAGTTGCTGGTGCTGGAATTGATGTTTACGATTCAGAACCTTGCACTGATTCACCACTATTTACTCTCGATCAAGTTGTGTCAACCCCACATTTAGGTGCATCCACTGATGAAGCGCAAGAAAAAGCAGGTATTGCGGTGGCAAAATCTGTGCGCTTGGCGTTAAGTGGCGAACTGGTTCCTGACGCAGTAAATGTAAGCGGGGGAGCAATTGCTAAACCGGTTAGACCTTTGTTGCCGCTAGTTGAAAATATGGGTCGCATTGCTGCAGGTTTGGTGGCTGGAGCTATTAATCGTGTTCATGTTGAAGTTAGTGGTGAAGTTGTGGAAAATGAATTAAAAATTTTGGAAATATCAGCTATGAAAGGTATTTTAACTCAACTTGTACACGAACCAGTTTCATATGTAAACGCACCGTTGTTAGCAAAAGATAGAGGCATTGAAACGTCCCTTCACACCACACTGGAATCACCAAATTTCAAAGTGGTTGCCAAAGTGGAATTAACAACTAACACTGGGGAAGTTGCTTCAGCTTCTGGAACTATCACCGGACCAAATTCCACAATCAAATTAGTGGGAATAGATAAATATGAATTAGATGTTGCAATTAGTGACCAGATGGCATTTATACAATATGAAGATCGTCCAGGAATGATTGGCATTATTGGTGGCATTTTAGGCAAATCAGAAATCAATATTGCTAATTTACAACTAGCCCGTGAAACTAAAGGTGGAAATGCGTTAGTGGTATTAACTCTTGATTCAGAAATACCGCAAAGCGTTTTATCTGAGATTGCAAATGCACTTGATGCAAAATTTGCAAAGACTGTTAATTTAAGTTAACGATTAGCCCTGTTGGCAGCACTGATAATTGCTTTAAGTGAAGATGTAACAATGCTGGGATCGATTCCCACACCCCACAGTGTTCGAGAATCAATAGAGCATTCCAAATAGGCAGCTGCTTGGGCATCTCCACCGGCAGACAATGCATGTTCGTGATAATCAAGCACTTTTAAGTTAACGCCATGGGTTGCAAATGCGGTACAAAATGCTGCAATAGGGCCATTGCCTACACCATTGATAATAAATTCTTTTCCGTTATCTTTAATCGTTGCTGTCAAAGTTGTGTCACCATCAACAGCTGAATCTTGAGCAACTGAAACCAAAGAGAATCTTCCCCAGGGTTTTCCAGGATTTGGTAAATATTCATCTTTAAATATTTCCCACATCACTGTTGGAGAAACTTCGCCACCTTCAGTATCTGCTAATTTTTGAATAACTTGGCTAAATTCGATTTGTAATTTTCGCGGTAAATCTAATTGGTGCTCAGTTTTCATAATGTAGGCAACTCCACCTTTGCCTGATTGTGAATTAACACGAATCACAGCTTCGTATGTTCTGCCGATATCTTTGGGATCAATTGGTAAATATGGCACATTCCAGGTGTATTCATCAACTGGTTTGCCAGCTTGATCGGCATCACTTTGTAATACTTTTAAACCTTTGTTGATGGCATCTTGATGAGAACCAGAAAATGCGGTGAAAACTAAATCTCCACCGTAAGGATGGCGTTCACCAACTGGTAATTGATTGCAATATTCAACTGTTCTTTTGATTTCATCAATATTGCTAAAATCAATTTGAGGATCAATTCCTTGGCTAAATAAGTTCAAGCCAAGTGTTACTAGGCAAACATTTCCAGTTCTTTCCCCGTTACCAAATAAACAACCTTCAATGCGGTCAGCTCCTGCTAAGTAACCAAGTTCAGCTGCTGCGACTCCAGTGCCACGATCATTATGTGGGTGAAGTGAAAGAATTACACCTTCTCTTCTATCAAGGTTTCGGTTCATCCATTCAATTGAGTCGGCATAAACATTTGGTGAGGCCATTTCAACTGTGGCAGGTAAATTGATAACACTTGGACGATCCTTAGTTGGTTGCCAAACATCGTTAACGGCGTTACAAACTTCGGCTGCATATTCGAGTTCTGTGCCGGTGAATGATTCAGGGGAATATTCAAAAAAGATTTCACTTTTGCCCATTTGTTCGGCATACTTTGCAACTAATTGGGCACCGTTAACAGCGATATCTTTAATGCCATCTTTATCTAAATCAAATACGACTCTTCTTTGTAAAGTTGAGGTTGAGTTATAGACGTGCACAATGGCATTATCTACACCTTCAAGTGATTCGTATGTTCTTTCAATTAAATGTTCTCTTGCTTGAGTTAAAACTTGGATGACAACGTCATCGGGAATTACGTCATCTTTAATTAATTGGCGAACAAAATCAAAGTCGTTTTGAGAAGCTGCTGGAAAGCCAACTTCAATTTCCTTGTAACCCATTTTGACAAGTAATTCGAACATTTTTCGCTTGCGGGCAGGAGTCATCGGATCAATCAGTGCTTGGTTGCCATCTCGTAGATCTACCGCACACCAACGAGGTGCTTTGGTGATCTTGTTATTTGGCCAAGTTCGATTTTTTAAATCAATGGGGGTAAATGCTTGGTAACGCTGAAACTTCATCGAGGAAGTTTTCTGATTATTGTTTTTCATTTAGCTTTTGACCTCTTCAATTAGTCGCTATGGGATGAGACCAGCAATGGCGAACTCCCGCAGCGAGGAGGCCAGTCGTTAGGCCTCGCTGCGGCTTTGAAGTAGCAAGCAACGAATCATTATGAATTAAGGGTAGCAGGCACAAAATAAGTAGTGCAGCCCTACGCTGTACTTATTATGAATTCCTATCGTGTTGCGTTAATTCCTGGTGACGGCATCGGTGTCGATGTTGTTAATGAAGGTTGCAAAGTTCTTGGTTCATTGGGTTTGAAGTTCGAAACCCAAAACTACGATTTAGGTGCTAATCGATACCTTAAATCTGGTGAAACACTTCCTGATTCTGTTTTAGCTGAATTAAAAAAATTTGATGCCATATTGCTTGGTGCGGTAGGAGATCCAAAAGTAGCACCAGGAATATTAGAACGAGGCTTGTTACTTCGATTACGTTTTGAATTAGATCACTACGTAAATTTGCGTCCAGTTAAATTATTTCCTGGCGTTACAACTCCTTTAGCTAGTAAAACTCCAGAAAATATTGACATGGTTGTTGTTCGCGAAGGAACTGAGGGATCTTATGTCGGTGCAGGTGGAGTTTTAAGAAAAGGCACTAAAGATGAACTTGCTACCGAAGAGTCTTTGAACACTGCTTTTGGTGCTGAGAGAGTAATTCGTGATGCTTTTAAGCGAGCCCAAAATCGCCGCAAACATTTAACACTTGTTCATAAAGCAAACGTATTAGTTTATGCAGGAGATTTGTGGAAGAGAACATTTGATCGAGTTGCAAA
>Ga0209444_10002483_pt1 | contig 10126 bp, 9 predicted proteins | sample LauGreFaBDMM15DN_2_FD_188215 | JGI IMG/M metagenome (GOLD analysis project Ga0209444, IMG submission 188215) | Freshwater lake microbial communities from Lake Michigan, USA - Fa13.BD.MM15.DN (SPAdes) (version 2) | ecosystem: Environmental > Aquatic > Freshwater > Lake | place: Lake Michigan, USA...
AAGCACTAATAAGTAAAACTGACAAATTTAAAGAACGAATTGCAAATGGTGAGAGTCTAGATTCAATTTTGCCAGAAGCTTTTGCAGTTGTTCGCGAGGCAGCAAAGCGAACACTTGGCCAGAGACATTACGATGTTCAGCTAATGGGTGGAGCCGCGCTTCACAAAGGAAATATTTCTGAAATGCGCACTGGTGAAGGTAAAACTCTAGTTTCAACTTTACCGGCATATTTAAATGCATTAACTGGTAAAGGTGTACACATTGTTACTGTAAATGATTATTTAGCAGAGCGTGATAGTGAATGGATGGGCAGAGTACATCGCTTTCTTGGATTAAAAGTTGGCGTAATTCTTGCAAGTATGTCACCAGCAGAACGACGTGAAGCTTATGCAGCAGATATTACCTATGGCACAAATAATGAGTTTGGTTTTGATTATCTGCGGGATAACATGGCTTGGACGCTTTCAGATTGTGTACAACGCGAACATAACTTTGCAATCGTGGATGAGGTTGACTCAATATTAATTGATGAAGCTAGAACACCATTAATTATTTCTGGACCCGCAGATAAAGCAACTAAATGGTATGTAGAGTTTGCAAATATTGTTGGCAGACTTTCACTAAATGTCCATTATGAAGTTGATGAAAAGAAGCGAACAGTTGGAATTCTTGAAGAAGGTGTAACTCGAGTTGAAGAAGCGCTAGGTATTGAGAATTTATACGAATCTGCTAATACTCCAATGATTGGTTACCTAAACAACGCGATTCGGGCAAAAGAGTTATTTAAGCGAGATAAAGATTATGTAGTAATAAATGGTGAATTATTAATTGTCGATGAGCATACTGGCCGCATGTTATCTGGGCGACGTTATAGCGAGGGCTTACACCAAGCACTTGAAGCTAAAGAGCGAATTGAAATTCAAGACGAGAATCAGACCCTTGCAACAATCACATTACAGAACTATTTCCGTCTTTATAAAAAGCTTAGCGGAATGACTGGTACTGCAATGACTGAAGCCTCAGAGTTCATGCAAATTTATAAATTAGGTGTTATCCCAATTCCAACCAATAAAATCATGAGTCGTATTGACCAGCCGGATTTAATTTATAAGTCTGAAGAAGGCAAATTTACTGCGGTAGCTGAAGATATTGTTGCAAAGCATAAAAAAGGCCAACCGGTATTAGTCGGAACAGTTAGTGTTGAGAAATCCGAAGAGTTATCCGGAATTTTAAAGCGCCGCGGCGTTCCACACGAAGTTTTAAATGCTAAACAACACGAACGCGAAGCTGCAATTATTGCTAGAGCTGGAACAATTGGTGCGGTAACGGTTGCAACTAATATGGCTGGACGCGGTACTGACATTATGTTGGGTGGAAACCCTGAGTTTATGGCTGACTTTGAATTACAACGTCAATCTTTAAATCCAGTAGATACTCCAGAAGATTATGAAAAGGCTTGGCCGGCAGAGATTGCAAAACAAAAAGCTGCTGTGGCTAAAGAACATGAAACCGTTGTTTCACTTGGTGGACTTTACGTATTAGGTACTGAGCGTCATGAATCTCGACGTATTGATAATCAGCTTCGCGGTCGATCAGGTCGTCAAGGTGATCCAGGAGAGTCAAGGTTCTATTTATCTCTACAAGATGAACTTATGCGCAGATTTAATTCTGGTTTAGTTGAGCGGTTCCTAGGCGCGGCAGGAATGCCAGAGGAAACTCCTTTAGAATCTAAAATTGTAAGCAACGCAATTAAATCAGCCCAAACTCAGGTTGAGTCCTTGAACTTTGAAATGCGAAAGAATGTTTTAAAGTATGACGATGTAATGAATAAGCAGCGTACGGTAGTTTATTCAGAGCGCCGCGAAGTGCTTGAGGGCGCTGACATTAAAGAACTTGTTGAAAAGTTCTTAGAAGAAACAGTTACTGCGTATGTAAATGCAGCAACAGCAAATGGCGTAGCCGAAGATTGGGATTTAAAAACACTCTGGACAGCGCTTAAAGCTTTATTTCCAATCTCATTTAGTTATGAAGACTTATTAAATGAAATCGGTGGTGCCGTCGCACTAGATAGCGAATTTTTACTTGATCGCATTTTGACTGACTCTAAGATTGCTTACCAAAATCGGGAAAGCCAATTAACACCAACGGTTATGCGTGAACTTGAGCGAAAGATTTTGCTTTCAGTACTAGATCGTAAATGGCGCGAGCATTTGTATGAGATGGATTATTTGCAAGAGGGAATTGGTCTACGTGCAATGGCTCAGCGAGATCCTTTAGTTGAGTATCAACGAGAAGGCTATGACTTGTTCACTGCCATGATGGATGCAATAAAGGAAGAGCTGGTTGGGTACTTATTCAATGTTGAGGTTCAAGTTGAGGGCGATCAAGTTGGTGCTAAAGGGTTAACGCCTGCACCTGCACCAGTTGCTGCACTTCAATATTCAGCAGCAGAGATTGAAACAAGTACGGCTGGTGTAACTTCAAAGAATGCACCATGTCCATGTGGCTCTGGCAAAAAATATAAGAGATGCCACGGGCAGTCGTAATTAGTGTTCAGTCATTTTCAATTAGAAAACTAGAGCCAGTAGGCGCATAACACCTCTACGATTAACCCATGGCCACCCTTGCTGAGTTAATCTCTGATAACTCAAAGTTAAGAGCTGATGAAGCAGATCACCTCGCTGAGTTAGTTGCTGAATGGCGTTTGCTTGCCGATTTATCATTCGCAGATTTAGTTCTTTGGTTACCAATTAGACGAGATGAAAAATCTTGGCCAGAAGGCTATGTTGCAATAGCTCAAATTAGACCAACTACAGCTGCTACCGTTTTTAGTAATGATTTAATTGGTTCAAATATTAATTGGGGCGCAAGGCCACTAATTGATCAAGCATTATCGGAAAGTGAAATTGTTAGAGACGCCCAACCAGAGTTAGTTGGGGAAATAATGATTAAAGAAGAGACAATTCCAGTTAACTTTAAAGGTAAGACTTTGGCTGTAATCTCTCGGCATCGTAACTCAGACTTAATGCGACTGCCTTCAAAGTTAGAGTTAAATTATCGAGAAATTGCCCATAAAATTTTTCAAATGGTTGCCGAAGGTAATTTTCCAATCCGAAATAGTATTTATAATTCAGAGTCAGCACCCAGAGTTGGTGATGGCTTAATTCGATTAGATGTTAACGGAACAGTTTTCTTCGCCTCACCAAATGCTAGATCAGCGTTAAGTAGAGTTGGATTTCAGAGCGAGCTAGAGCAACAAAAATTAGGTGAGATATTTGCATCACTACACAAAGGGGATAATCAGCCAACTGATGAATCCTGGCAGACACTACTAAGTGGAAAATTCTTGCGCCGGGCAGAGTATGAAAGCCCGGATGGTGTAATAGATATATTGGTAATTCCACTCACCCAAGGTGAAGACCGAATTGGTGCAATTGTTTTGCTTCACAATGTAACTGAACTTAGAAATAGGGATCGAGCATTAGTAACTAAAGATGCCACTATTAAAGAAATCCATCATAGAGTTAAAAACAACCTTCAAACTGTTTCAGCACTACTACGTTTGCAATCTAGGAGAGTAGAGGATCCAATTGCTAGCGCCGCACTCTCTGAAGCAGTTCGAAGAGTTGCTTCAATTGCGCTAGTTCATGAGACGTTATCTAATCAATCAACTGAATCGGTTGAGTTTGATCATATTTTTGAACAAATTATTAAAAATGCAATTGAGTTAAATCCTAGAGATATTAATTATACAAAAACTGGTGAGTTTGGGTCATTTGACTCAAAGGTTGCAACTGCACTCTCATTGGTGATTACTGAGTTAATCCATAATGCACTTGAGCACGGCTTATCTGACTCTGGTGATTTATTATCTGTTGAGATTGTTAAAAATAGTAATTCTTATAAAGTCACAGTTATCGATAATGGGGCTGGATTGCCAGCAGAATTTAATCTTGAAAAATCAGCAAACCTGGGACTACAAATCGCAAACACTCTTACAAAAAATGAATTACAGGGAAATATTAAGTTGTTTCGAGAAAATGGTTTAACTAGAGGTGAAATAACTTTTAATACAAATTAGAAGCTGTTTTGGTTTTCTATTTGGCGAGCACGATTACGGGCTGCTCTACGTTTCATTGCTCGACGCTCATCTTCGGATAAACCGCCCCAAACTCCAGCATCTTGACCACTTTCAAGTGCCCAAGCCAGGCATGGCTCTTTAACTGGACATCTTTCACAAATCTTTTTTGCCTCTTCAATTTGAGCTAAGGCAGGACCGGTGTTGCCAACTGGAAAGAAAACTTCTGGATCTTCTTCGCGACAAGCAGCTTCATGTCGCCAATCCATAGGGCAGTCAACTCCTTCAGTAGAAAATTTGGAATTAAATTGAAATTACGTGTCGTATTCTCTCCTTAATTTAATTAATAAACAAGGATATTTCACTAAGAAATATAAATATTTAAAGATTTATATCACACAGTCTCTAATCAAGTGCCCCCGGCAGGATTCGAACCTGCGCACCCGCCTCCGGAGGGCGGTGCTCTATCCCCTGAGCTACGGGGGCTGATTAGCATCTAACAGTCAAAGGTTATCAGTTGAGCAGCAGCACAAATTAATTTAATTGATTTTCAGATTGCAGAGCGCTTAGCAATAGGAGAGGATTAGCAAATGAGCCAAGCCGCATACTTCGCAACCGGTTGTTTTTGGGGTGCAGAGCGCAGATTCTGGCAACTAGAGGGTGTAACTCAAACTTCAGTTGGCTATATGGGTGGAAGTAAATCAGATCCAACATATCAAGAAGTTTGCACTGGTAAAACAAATCATGCCGAAATCGTTGAAGTAATTTATGATCCTTCAGTAATTTCTTATGAGAAGTTATTAGCAGAGTTTTGGGTAATGCATGATCCAACATCCCTAAATCAACAAGGCGGAGATATTGGAACACAATATCGCTCAGCTATCTATACGACTTCAGCTGAGCAACTTAGTCAAGCTTTATCTAGCAGAGAGATATACCAAAAAGAGTTGAGTAATAACGGTATGGATAAAATTGTTACTGAAATTCTACCTGCCTCCGGTATCACCTATTGGTTAGCCGAGGAGTATCACCAAAAATATTTAGTTAAAAATCCAAACGGATACGATTGTCACTCATCTACGGGAGTTTCATACCCTCTAATTACTTCGAGTGCTAATGAATGAAATAACTGAAATTAATTCAAAAGGTGTTGCCTATCCGATTAAAGTAAATGAAGAAGAGCTAAAAGATAGAGTTGATCCACTTTCATTTGATGTTTTGCGTAAAGCAGCAACCGAGACAGCATTCACCGGGGAGTACACCGACAGCGAAACTGTTGGTGTTTATAAATGTAAAGCGTGTAGTGCAGAATTGTTTAGATCTGATACAAAGTTTCACTCTGGATGCGGTTGGCCATCTTTTTATGAACCGACTAAAGAGGATGCGGTTGAATTAATTGAGGATAGATCATTGTTTCCAAGAGTAAGAACTGAGGTTAGGTGCGCAGCATGTGGGTCTCACTTGGGTCATGTTTTCAAAGGCGAGGGTTATGCAGTGCCAACTGATGAGCGTTGGTGCATTAATTCAGTTGCACTAATTCTTGAACCCAAGAAATAATACTGTTTTTATGAGTTAGGCTTACTCTTATGAATCAAGAGCATGATTGGAAAAAACTTTCACTCGAAACAAAGGTTGTTGCTGCGGGTCGTCCCACAAAAGAATCTGATGGAGCTTTAAATCCACCAATTGCCCTTAACTCAACATTTCATGCCGGTGGCCCAATTGGTTATGGTCGATACGGTAATGAAACATGGAGTGCTTTAGAAGAAGCGATCTCAGTACTTGAGGGTGGTAAAACCTTAATATTTTCATCGGGCATGGGAGCAATTAGTTCAGTATTTTCACTATTACCAGAAGGTTCAGTAATTGTTGCAGCTCACAACGGCTATCAGGGAACAACAACAATGTTGAAAAAGATGAATGAGGTTGAAAGATTAAAGGTTAGATTTGTTGATTTAGCTGATACTGATGCTGTGCTTGCTGCAATTCCAGGAGCTGCAATGGTTTATCTTGAATCTCCAACAAATCCAGCTATTGAAGTTGTTGACTTACCTAAAATTATTTCTGCTAGTAAAGCGAGTGGTTGTGGTGTTGCAGTTGATAACACACTAGCAACCCCATTAATTCAGAATCCTTTAGCATTAGGAGCTGATATCAGTATTCATTCAGTGACAAAATATCTTTCTGGACATAGTGACATAATTCTTGGATCAGTAAGCACAAATGATCAAGCACTTTATGGAAGATTAGAACAAGCTCGGAGGTATGGCGGAACAATTGCCGGGCCATTTGAAGTTTGGTTGGCACTACGAGGATTACGGACCTTTGCTCTTCGGATGCAGCGCTCACAAGAAAATGCGATGGATTTAGCAACGAGACTTTCAAAAGATCCACGGGTTTCAAAAGTTAGATACCCAGGTCTTGCAACAGATCCGTACCATACCCGCGCTAAATCATTTATGAAAGGCTTTGGTGCAATGATTTCATTTGAAGTTAAGGCAACTGTTGCTCAAATAGATTTAATGTGTGATTCATCCAAACTAATTACTAACGCAACATCATTAGGTGGAGTTGAATCAATTTGGGAGCGTCGTCGCAGGTGGGCAACTGAGAGTCATGCTATTCCCGAGAATTTAATTCGTTTTTCAGTTGGTATTGAAAATGCTGATGATCTATGGGCAGATATAGAGTCTGCTTTTGCTGCTGCAAAAATTAGCTAAATGTCAGTGATTGTTCGTCCGGCAACTATTGCCGATCTGCCAGAAGTATTCAAATTTATTCATGCTCTTGCTGAATATGAGAAAGCACCACATGAAGTAGTACTCTCAATTGATGATTTAAAGCAATCATTTTTTTGTGAAAATCCACAGGCGCACTGCTTACTCTCTGAGGAAAGTGGCGTGGTAACTGGCATAGCGATTTGGCATTTAAATTACTCGACTTGGCTAGGTAAGCATGGTTTGTATTTAGAAGATTTATTTGTCGATCCAAAGTATCGAGGCGCAGGTCACGGTAAGGCATTGTTGGTCAGATTGGCACAGATTTGTGTTGAACAGGGATACCCAAGATTTCAATGGTGGGTACTTGACTGGAATGAGCCCGCTATTGATTTCTATAAATCATTTGGCGCTGTCGCGATGGATGAGTGGACGGTTTTTAGACTATCAGGTGACCCACTGAAAAAACTCGCCGGTGAAGGTTTCTAGCAACTGGAGTTTGTAAGTAGTAGTAGATTTATCCCATGATCAAAGCTTTTAAAAGGTTAATAGCATTTCTTGCCGGGATATTAATTGTCTTTGGTGCAGCTAAAACTTTATTTAATTGGCTTGCTCGCTCTGAGAGTGATGAGTATGAAGTTTGGAATGATGACGAAGAACGAGAAGAGGCTTAAGTGAGTAGCGAATATATCCCAGGTGTCTGCAACTTAGGTAAAAGTGAAGTTAGGCAGCGACAGGTTGTTGCCCTTTTTGGAATTTTTCTAACAGTTTCGTCTGCAACTGCACTTTTAGCAACTGATCAATCTAGATCTTCTCGCTTGTCGATTTTTATACCAGCATTAGTTTTCTCAATTGGCTTTGTGCAATCTAGAAGTAAATTTTGCCTAGCTTATGGGTTAGCCGGAACATTTAACTTTGAAAGATTGGGAAAAATTACAAAAGTTCAGTCAGTTGAAGATCGTAAGGCAGATCGTAAAACTGCAATTGCTATTTTGCTTAAATCAGGCGCTTTAGCTGCATTAATTACTTCTATATTTTTTGTATTACCGCTATAAATCTTCTTAGCTAGAGGGTAATTCACCAACATTTAAAAACTCTAAGTATTGTCAGTTATTTCTTCTGGTTTGCCAGAGGCGAGTATTTGTCCTTTAAGCGCTATTCTGCCACCTTTGATTTAGAGCTAACGAATAGACTTGCAATAGTCGTGATTACTAAAGTTCCAACTATGACTATAAGAGAGAATTGAGTAGAAATTTCTGGGATTTCTACTCCAAGAATTTTGTGGGTACCGCCACCATGAATGGCTTCAATGATTAGCTTTACGCCAATAAATCCAAGAATTATCGCCAATCCTTGAGTTAAGTAAATTAATTTATTCATTAGCCCACCAAGTAAGAAGTAGAGCTGGCGAAGGCCCATAAGTGCAAAGGCGTTAGCTGTAAAAACTATATAAGGATCTTTTGTTAACCCGAAAATAGCCGGAATTGAATCAAGTGCGAAAATTAAGTCAGTAAAGGCAATTGCAACTAATACAATAGTTAAAGGAGAGGCACCTTTTTTTCTAAACCAAGTTATTAATCTTCCTTCCTTCCATTCTTTCTCTCCTGATTCACTTATCAGCTTATAAGCGGTAAAGAGAAGAAATGCACCGAATATATAAAACACCCAAGAGAATCTTGAAATTGCAGCGCTACCTAACGCAATAAAAATGCCGCGCAAAATTAAAGCCATAATAATTCCAATTAATAAAACTAATTGTTGCTTTGTTTTATCCACTTTAAATCGAGCAAGAATTAAAATAAATATAAATAGATTATCAACTGATAGTGAGTACTCAGTAATCCATCCAGCAAAGAACTCACCTCGTGCTTGAGTTGTGCTCCAAATTCCTAACGAATACCCGAAAGCAATTGCTGCACTTACATAAAAAATTGTCCAGGCCGCAGCCTCTTTTATGGAGGTTTCTTTATTTCTTCTGATAACCGCTAACGCAAGGTCAAAAGCTAATACTGCGAGCAGGGCTGCAATTGTGACTTCCCAGACTGTAATACTCATTAGTTAAAAACCTTTCCTGGATTTAAAATATTGTTAGGGTCTAAAGTTTGTTTTATAGATTTCATTATATTAACTGCTGGGGCGCCTGTTTCTGCAATTAAAGCCTGAATTTTTCCTGAGCCTATGCCATGCTCTCCAGTACAAGTTCCGCCCATCTCGATCATTTTCATTGTGATCTCATGTGTAATGTGTCTTACATCCTCTAACTCTTCAGGCTTTGCTGGATCTGTGACTATAAAGCAGTGAAAGTTTGCATCTGCAACATGTCCAAGTATTGAGTAGGGGTAAGGATGTTTAGCAAGTATTTGATCTGCCACAGCTACTGCATCTGAAAGTTTTGATAGCGGTACAGCTGCATCGGTACTAACAGCACGCTTTCCTGGATTTGCTGCAATACCGGCCCAGTATGCGTTATGACGTGCTTGCCACAATTTGCGACGAGCACCTTCATCAGTTGTCCATTCAAACTGTGAACCACCAAACTCTTCAACAATACTTTTTACAGAAGCAGCATCTTCGGCTACTCCGGCTGGTGATCCATGGAATTCAAAGAACAATGTTGGAACCTCAGCCAGGCTCAGCCCATCATGAGCATTTACATTCTTTATGCACTTAGCATCTAAAAATTCACATCTTGCGATAGAAATACCAGATCTAACTATTGCTGTTGCAGCGGTAACGCCATCAGCTAAAGTTTCAAATCGAACAATCGCAGCAGCCATCTTTTCTGGAATACCAAAAACTCTAAGTGTTAATTCTGTAATAACTGCCAAGGTTCCTTCTGAACCAACTAACAATCGAGTTAAATCATAACCAGCAGATAACTTTCTAGTCTCTCGACCAGTTTTAATGACTGTGCCATCTGCCATTACAGCAGTAAGTGCTAAAACATTATCGCGCATAGATCCGTAACGAACCGTGGTAGTTCCAGCTGCGCCAGTTGCCGCCATTCCACCTAATGTGGCATCGGCACCAGGGTCAACAGAAAAGAACAAACCTGAGCTAGAAATTTTTTCATTTAATGCGACTCTATGAACACCTGGCTGAACTCTTACCAACAGATCATCGGGGCGGATCTCAACAATCTTATTCATTTCAGTTAGATCAAGTGATATCCCACCAAACAAAGGAAGAACGTGTCCTTCAAGGGAAGAACCGGCACCAAATGCAACAACTGGAATTTTTTCGGCATTGCAATAAGCTAAAACTTTAGAAACCTCTTCAGTACTTTGTGGCATCACCACAGCGGAAGGTCTAACTGGCGGAATGGCAGATT
>Ga0209444_10002485_pt1 | contig 10125 bp, 8 predicted proteins | sample LauGreFaBDMM15DN_2_FD_188215 | JGI IMG/M metagenome (GOLD analysis project Ga0209444, IMG submission 188215) | Freshwater lake microbial communities from Lake Michigan, USA - Fa13.BD.MM15.DN (SPAdes) (version 2) | ecosystem: Environmental > Aquatic > Freshwater > Lake | place: Lake Michigan, USA...
ATCCGCGCATTGGCGGCGTGGCCTTCACCGGATCGACCGAGGTGGCGCTCCTGATCCGTGCCGCCATGGCCGAACACGCCGACCCGACCGCCCCCCTGATCGCTGAAACCGGCGTGCCGCTTAAGATCAAGCACAATGCGGTGCTCGGCTATTTTGTCGAGGCCACGGCCAAGCAGGGTGAGGCCCTGTTCCAGCCGCCGTGGAACACGCGCTTCATCCATCGCCAGACCCTAGCCAATCAGGTGCGGTTCACCACCACAGAACTGGCCGAGCTGGATGCTAAGATCGCGCAGGCCGCCGAGCGGGTGCTGGCCATTGAGGTTCAGACCTTTGAGCTGTGGCGCGCAGAGGCCCAAGTCCTTGCAGCCCCGATCCAAGCTGCTGCCGAAGGGGCCGCGCGGATCGATGTTGCTGCTGCCCTTTCCGAATGGGCCGATGATGTGCAGGCCGTCCGGCCGATCATTGATAACAGTCTGGTGTTCGAGGCCGAGGGCGCGCGCCATCCGGTCGTTGAGGCGGCGGTCAAGCGTCAGGGCTTGCCCTTCACTCCCAATGACTGCCTGCTTGATGGGGCCGGGCTGGCTGGGGTTCGGCTTGCGGTGGTGACGGGGCCGAACATGGCCGGTAAGTCGACCTTCTTGCGCCAGAACGCGCTATTGGCGGTCCTGGCTCAGGCCGGCGCCTATGTGCCCGCCACGCGCCTGCGCCTTGGGGTCGTGGACCGGCTCTTTAGCCGCGTAGGGGCTGGGGATGATCTGGCCCGCGGCCGGTCGACCTTCATGACCGAGATGGTCGAGACCGCCGCGATCCTAACCCAGGCCACAGCCCGCTCCTTGGTTATTCTCGATGAGATTGGCCGAGGCACGGCGACCTACGACGGTCTGGCCATCGCCTGGGCCTGCGCTGAGGCCCTGCACGATGTCAACCGCTGCCGCGCCCTGTTCGCCACGCACTATCATGAACTGGCCAAGCTGGAGACGCGGCTGGCCAGCGTCGGCAACCTGTCCTTGCGGGCCAAGGAATGGAACGGCGATCTGGTCTTTCTGCATGAGGCCAAGCCTGGGCCGGCCGATCGCTCCTATGGGGTACAGGTGGCTAAGCTGGCCGGCGTGCCGATGGCCGTGGTGGCCCGCGCCCGCGAAGTGTTGCAGCGACTGGAAAGCGAAACCGCCTCCCCAGTTCGTTTGGATGACCTGCCGTTATTTTCCGCTGTCGCGACGGTAGTCGCTGCGCCAAATGGACCGTCAAAGGTCGAAGCAGATCTGCTGGCGCTGGACCTCGATGGCATGTCTCCTCGCGAAGCGATGGATGTGCTTTACCGTTTAAAATCGCTAATCCGTTAGGCTCAGGGAACAATAATCAGAGCCACAAGATGCGGCCGACCTACTAGGCCGTAATCGCTATGAAACGCCAGCTACCCTTGGAACCGCAAGGCCCTAATTGCGCGCGGACGTTCGCAGCACCTATACCGGGGCTATGTCGTTTTCTTCCGCTATCGGGTCTATAATGTGCTGGAGATCGTCAATATTCCGCACGGCAGCCGCGACATCGACAGCAATTTCCATCAAAACTGATTGCTCGTCCGCCCTACAGTCGATGCCATCAACAAGAGGACCACGCATGAGTACTTTGCTTCCCAAGTCTTGGATGCCGCGCGCGGCGGGCCTACTTCCATCCGACCCGGCACGTTACGACGGTCCAACCATCGCGCGCTGGATTACGACGGCCCTTCTGGTCGTGATTACGATTCGAAGTCTGGTCCATCTGTTCTCGCCCGACGGCGGGGCCCATAGCATCGCAACGATCGACACCAGTGTTGCTGGCGGCGACAATATCGTCGCCGTCTTCGGCCAGTGGGGAGCCAGCCAGTTACTGCTCGTGGGGGCCCTGTGGGTTTTGCTTCTTCGCTACCGCGGGCTCATACCCTTCATCCTGAGCGTGCTGCTGGTGGAACCTTTCCTGCGAGGGATCTCAGGCCATCTAAAGCCCATCTCGACGCTGGCTACCGCGCCCGGAGCGGCGCTCAACTGGTACGTCGTTCCGGTGGTGGCGGTAACACTCTATCTGGCGCTTTGCACAGCGCAGGAACGAAGGCCTTAGGACAATCGCCGCCTCAATATCAACTCAGGATGAGACACGCCCTACGCAAAACATAGCCACCCGTCCTAAGGCTTATGCCAAGGGCGGGCGCAAGCGCCCAAGCTGAGCCACCGCCACCGCGCCCAGCAACAGACCCAAGACCAGCAGCTATCATTGTCGGATGGTTGGTGCCGCAGTGATGAAGGGCGAGCAGGTGATCGCGACCGCTCCAGTGAAACTGGCGACTTTCGAGCTTACTCTGTCGGTCGAGCTGTTGATCACCGACGGCGAAGATGCGGTGGTTTCGCTGTCGACTTGAACCGATCGTTTGATCTTGGGCCTGTCTATTAGTCAGAAAACAGTGCTCGTAACACAGCCAACGCTTCGCCAAGCTTGTTGTTGTCCAGTGTTCCAACCTTTTTGACGAACCGATTGGCATCAACAGCGCGTATCTGTTCCAACAACATCAAACCTGGCTGCCCATCGACGAATGTCGCAATACGAAAGGGTGCTGGGCGGCTTTCACTCGTCAGTGGCGCGACGAGAACTACGCGCAGGTTTTCATTGATCTCTGGCGGTGAAATGACAACACAGGGACGCGTTTTTTGTATTTCGCTCCCAACTGTGGGGTCCAGCGATATCAACCAGACATCCCCTCGGAAGGCTCCAACATAAAACAAATCCGCACTCGTTCAGGCTGGTAGTTTTTGGGTTCCTTGGCTTGCATGAAATCCATAGATCATGCACAATCGAAACTATAAAAACACGCCTAACCTATAGAGGATCAAATCATGCAAAGCATGACACTAGAGCAGCTACGCGCCACGGTCAGCGCCGGCGGCGTTGTCGGCGTTACCTTGAAGGGGCAGGGTAGCGGTTTCTTTATGGAGATTGCCACCCGCAGCGGGCAAGACGCTTTTTTAGTGAAGGCCCGAAGCACCGAGCCGCGCCGCTTCGGTAGTCCCAATTCCGCGCTGATCGTGTTGCGCGATCTTGGCATTCCCGTCGCGCAGCTCGACGCGACCAACTGGAACCCCGACCATAAAGAAGTCACGCAGAACCGGGATAGCCGCGCCCAAGCCATGCGCCAAGCGCACGAAGCCGCCGCCTATAACCAGTGGCTGGCCGGCGAGATTCAGGCATCGATTGACGACCTCCGGCCAAACCTTTCGCATGATGAAGTGATCGCCGAAATGGACGCCGACATTGGTGCCTTGCGGAACGATAAACGCGCATGACGACCAAGCCTTACCGCATTGAATGGCGCCCAATGGCACGCGAGGACCTGCGCGCCATCGTGCGCTACATCGGCAAGGACAACCAACCGCGGGCAAAGAGTTTCGGCGAGGAGCTGCGCGACAAGATCAAATCGCTTGCACAGCATCCAGAGCTTGGTCGACATGGTCGGCCAGGCTTGCCCGAGTGGCTGCGCGAACTGATCGTGCATCCGAACCACATCGTTTTTTATCGTGTGCTGGCCCAGGCCTGCACCGTCGAGATTTTGAGCGTGAAGCACGCGGCGCAACAAATGCCGTGATTGCCAACCCCGGCGCTGGTGCCGCGCTCAAGGGTCGCTGGCTTAACGGGCCCGATTTAGGTTTTGCGTGATGCTAGGCTGTTAAAGGTCATTCTTTTTCAGAAGGTAGTGGGCAATGAGCCTTGGTGAGCTTATCTTGGCCCAAGCCAGCTTGGCCTAAGTTTGAGTGCCCCTATGCCCCCAAGGCTTCGTCCGACCCGTCTGGAATATGTCGTTGATGGCCTTCGCCTGCGCGCCCAACTGTCCGCGGCGGCTTTGGACGCGATTGGCAATGAGGCCGAGCAGCGGCGCAGGGCGATCGAGATCTTAAAATCGGCCCTGTTTCGTGGGCGGATGATTGCAAAGGAACGGCTGGAAAGCGGTGCGGGCGGGATCGAGACGGCACGTATTTTGTCGGGTGTTACCGACGAGGTGGTCGGGGCCCTGTTTGACTTCACGACCGTCCACGTCTTTCGCGCCCGCAATCCAACTGAAGGCGAGCGTCTGGCCCTACTGGCGGTTGGCGGCTATGGCCGAGGTGCGCTGGCCCCCTTCTCGGACCTGGATCTGCTGTTCTTGCGGCCTTACAAACAGACCGCCTATGCCGAGAGCGTCATCGAATTTATGCTCTATGCCCTGTGGGATCTGGGCTTCAAGGTCGGTCATGCCTCGCGCACCATCGACGACTGTATCAAACTATCGCGCGAAGATTTCACCATCCGCACCTCGCTATTGGAGGGCCGCCGCCTCACCGGTGACGAGCGGCTGGTCGAGGAGCTTCGCAGCCGGTTTCGCAATGAGGTGGTCAAGGGTACGGGCTCGGAGTTTGTTGCCGCCAAGCTCAAGGAGCGCGATGATCGCCATATTCGCGCCGGAGCCTCGCGCTATTTGGTCGAGCCCAATGTCAAGGAAGGCAAGGGCGCGCTGCGAGACCTCCATACCCTCTTTTGGATCGCGCAATATTTACATCCAGCCGAGAATGTCGACGGGGTGGTTCAGCTCGATTTCTTTGAAAAGCGAGAGGTTCGCGCCTTCATCCGCGCCTTTGACTTTCTCTGGGCCGTTCGTGCCCATCTGCATTTCGCCACGGGACGCGCTGAAGAGCGTCTGACATTTGACCTGCAGCCTGAGATCGCTCGGCGAATGGGCTATGGCGACCGTGGCGATGCGCCGGCCGTCGAGCGGTTCATGCGGCGCTATTTCCTGATCGCAAAAGAGGTCGGGGCTCTGACCCGCACCTTCTGCGCTCAGCTTGAGGCCGAAGAGGCCAAGCGCCGCCCGCAAGGTCTGTCACGGTTCTTAGGGACGCCCCGAAAATCCACCCGCAAGGCCCTAGAGGTCGAGGGCTTCCATGAGGATGGGGGCCGTCTCAGCGTCGATGGCATCTCAACCTTTGAAACCGATCCGATCAACATGCTGCGGCTGTTTGAATTGGCCGATCAGCGCAATCTCGACCTTCACCCAGATGCCTTTACCGCGGTGACCCGCGCCCTGCACCTGATCACGTCCAAGATGAGGCGCGACCCCATCGCTGCCAAGGTCTTCCTCAATATCTTGGCGCGCAGCAAGCGCACCTACCGCACCTTGACCTTGATGAATGAGGCCGGGGTTCTGGGCCGCTATCTTCCTGAATTTGGCCGCGTCGTCGCCCAGATGCAGTTCAACATGTACCATTCCTATACGGTCGATGAGCACACGCTGCGGGCCGTGGGTGTGATTGCCGATATTGCCACTGGAAAAATGGGCGAGGACCATCCTCTGGCCACCACTATCTGGCCGTTGATCGAAGACCGTGAGGTCCTGTTTTTGGCCATGCTGCTGCACGATACGGGCAAGGGCGGCGAAGGCGGGCAAGAAAAGGCCGGTGCTCGGGCGGCGCGCTCGGCCTGCGAAAGGCTGGGGCTTGAGCGCGATCGGATCGAGCTGATCGCTTGGCTGGTCGAGCACCATCTGGTCATGAGCGACTATGCCCAAAAGCGAGATGTCGCTGATCCTCGCACCGTCACCGCCTTCGCGCGGATCATGGAAAATCCAGAGCGGATGCGTCTGTTGCTGGTCCTAACCGTGGCCGATATCCGCGCTGTCGGCCCGGGTGTCTGGAACGGCTGGAAGGGCCAACTGATGCGCGAGCTGTTCACCGCCACCGAGGCCGTGTTCCGAGGCGGTCGCGGCTCTGACCCTACTGCATCGGTCTTGCGCCAACAGCAGGCCGCTGCTGGTGCGATCCGCGAACAGCTGATTGAGATCAATCGCGCCATCGCCCCTTGGGTATCGATGATGGAGGACGCCTATTTTATGGGCTTCTCGCTGGACGAACATGCCAGCCACGCTCGGCTCGGCCTCAGGGCCGCTGAAATGGGCGGGGCTGCGGCCAGCGCGCGGATCGCCCGTGATCGCAACGCATCTGAGATCACCATTGCGGCCAGTGACCGACGGGGTCTATTTGCCGATCTGGCGCAGGTCATGTCGGCCATGGGGGCTAATGTCGTTGGCGCGCGGGTCTATACCTCGCGCGCAGGGCAGGCCTTAGACGTGTTCTTTGTGCAGGATGTGAGCGGCGCCCCCTACGGCGGTGACAATCCAAGGGCTTTGGACCGGATGATCGCGGCGTTGGAATCGGCAGCGCGCGGTGAGCCCATCACGCTAGAGGGCCGCGCTCCCATCGAACTGGGGCGCGCAGCTGCCTTCTCGATCTCGCCCTCTGTGGTTATGGATAATGATACCTCCGAAGAGGCAACCGTGATCGAGGCCTCGGGCCGGGATCGGCCGGGCCTTCTGGCCGATCTGGCCCGTACCCTGTCGGATGGGGGCCTGTCGATCCAGTCGGCCCATATTGATGCCTACGGCGAGCGGGCGGTGGACGCTTTCTATGTGCATGATGCGCCGGGCCAAGGTCTGACCGATCCGCGCCGGATGGCTACGATCAAGACTCAATTGCTCACGGTCCTTGACGAGGAAGAGACCGCTCCTAACGGTAAGCCCAAGCCGCGTCTTCAACGCGCCCGCGCCAGCGTTGGCCGCTAGCCTTGCCCAGCCATTTCCAGCCCCCAGACTTGACCCCGTTCGTCACCCGGCGTAGGGCCGCATTGTGACTGAACCCGTGACAAATCAGACCCCGGTAGAGGTGCCTAAGACGCCCGCCCCCCAGCCCGGGGCGAGCCTGATGCGCTCGTCATTGATCTATTCTAGCTTGACCCTCGTCAGCCGATTCATGGGTCTGGCGCGCGATCTGGTCGTCACCGCCCGTATTGGGGCCAGCGCCACCATTGCAGGCGATGCCTATGCCACAGCCTTGGCCTTCCCCAACCTCTTTCGCCGGATCTTTGCGGAGGGAGCCTTTGCTGCCGCCTTTGTGCCAGCCTATTCGAAATCCTTGAGCGAGGATGGCGAAGAGATCGCAGATAGGCTCGCGGCTGACGCCATGGCAACCTTGGCGGCGGCAACCATCATCTTGACCATTGCCGCCCAGTTGGCCATGCCCTGGCTGATGTTGATCATGAACCCGGGCTATGTCTCTGATCCAGAAAAGTTCAAACTTTCCGTGATCTTGACCCAACTGGCCATGCCCTATTTGCCGTGCATGGCCATCACCGCGCACCTGTCGGGCGTCTTGAACGCGAGGGGCCGGTTTGGTCTTTCGGCGGCGGCACCGACCCTGCTCAATCTGATCATGCTGATCTTTGTCCTGCCCCAGCATGAGGCCCACGCCGCCGCGCGCTGGGCCATCTATGGCGTGGTCGTGTCGGGCGTGGCTCAAGCCATGCTACTGACCTGGGGCGTTACCAAGTCGGGGGCCAAGGTCCATTGGCGCCTGCCGCGCCTGACGCCCGAGATTAAGAAGCTTCTGGCCTTGGCTGTCCCCGGTGCCATCGCCGCCAGCGCCACCCAGATCAATATTTTCATCTCGGGAAATCTGGTTTCCAGTGTCAATGGCGCGCGCAACTGGCTCAATGTGGCTGATCGGCTCTATCAGTTGCCGCTGGGTCTGGTCGGTGTCGCCATCGGGGTGGCCCTTCTGCCGCGCCTGTCGCGCGCAGTCCATTCGGGCGATACTCAGGACGCGCAAGGGGCGATGGATGAGGCTGTAGCCTTGGCGCTAGCCTTCTGTTTGCCCGCGGCCGCTGCCCTGATCGCCATGCCCTATTTCCTGATCGATGGGCTGTTCACGCGAGGCCTCTTTACGACCTATGACTCGGTGGAAACCGCTAAGGCTCTATTGCAGTATGGTTGGGGGGTGCCTGCCTTCGTCTTGACCCGCATCCTGTCACCGGCCTTCTTTGCCCGGCAAGATACCAAGGGCCCGATGATCTTTGCGCTCGCCTCCGTGACGGTGAATGTGGTGCTCGGCATTGCCCTGTTCGGACTTGTCGGTGTCCAAGGTATTGCGGCGGCGACCAGTGCTGCAGCTTGGCTGAATGTTGCTCTGATGATGGGAGCGTTGGCGCGGCGCGGCACCTATCGGCCCAGCGCTGCGGCCTGGAGCCGGATCATCCGCATCACTTTGGCCAGTCTGGCCGCAGGCCTTGTCATGGCTGCCGCCACCCATTGGCGTGGCCTCATTGAGGCTCCGTTCCAGTTCATTCAACTGACCATCGGTGGCACCAAGGCCCTTGGGGCCAAGGAGATCGCAGTCTTGGCTGTGGTGGCCGTGGCAGGACTGCTCTATCCGCTGTTCCTGTTTGCTTTTGGTGGATTGACCTTAAGCGAGGTAAAAGCCGCCTTGCGTCGCCCGGCCAAGGCGGACCAAGACCCTTCGGCCACGACCGTCCCGCCCCTTGATCTTGGTTAGAACCTGCTCGTCATGACTGAAACGCCCGCTCTTGCTACCGCTCCTGCCGTCTATAGCGGCCCTGACCGCGTTCTATCGGGTGTCCAGCCCTCCGGCGCGCTTCATCTGGGTAACTATTTAGGGGCCCTGACCAAGTTTGTCCGCCTGCAAGACGAGGTCGAGTGCTTCTTCTGCGTGGTCGATCTGCACGCCATCACGGTCTGGCAGGACCCGGCCCTCTTGACCGCCCAGACCCGCGAGATCGCGGCGGCCTATCTGGCAGCAGGGGTTGATCCCAAAAAGGCGGCGATCTTTCCTCAGTCTGCGGTGCGGGCCCATGCCGAGTTGGCTTGGATCTTCAACTGCGTGGCTCGGCTCGGCTGGCTGGACCGAATGACCCAGTTTAAGGAAAAGTCCGGCAAGAATAAGGAACGCTCCAGCGTCGGGCTCTATACCTATCCCGTGCTCCAGGCCGCCGATATTTTGGTCTATAAGGCCACCCGCGTGCCGGTCGGTGAAGACCAAAAGCAGCACCTCGAACTGACCCGAGACATCGCCGCCAAGTTCAATAATGATTTTGCCGCGCCGGGCTTTTTTCCCCTGACGGAGCCGCTGATTGATGGACCGGGTGCGCGCGTGATGAGCCTGCGCGACGGTGCGGCCAAGATGAGCAAGTCCGATCCCTCAGACAATAGCCGCATCAATCTGATGGATGATGCCGACACGATCGCTCAAAAGATTCGCAAGGCTCGAACCGATCCGGAGCCCTTGCCTGAGGATCTTGAGACCCTCAAAGGCCGGGCTGAGGCCGACAATCTGGTCGGGATCTATGCCGCTCTGGCGGGTATCAGTAAGGCCGATGTCTTGGCGCAATATGGTGGCCAAGGTTTTGGCAGTTTCAAACCGGCTCTGGCCGATTTGGCGGTCGCTGTGATGGGTCCCATTGGCGAGCGCATGCGCCGCCTGATGGATGATCCTGCTGAGATTGATCGCATCTTGGCCGATGGTGCCGAGCGCGCCTGCATTGTGGCTGATCCTGTGGTCGAAGAGACCAAGCGTCTGGTTGGTTTCTGGCCAGGTCGCTAAGCCTTTCTACCTCTTCTGTTTTGCCGTTGGAGATATCTTGATGATTAAGGCCATTACTGTTGTCGTCGCCCTCTTGGCCATACCAAGCTTGGTTCAGGCCCATCAGGTCAAGGCCGGTAATCTGGAACTGATCCATCCCCATATCCGTGCCTCGATGGGGCAGTCGCCGACCACGGCGGGCTATCTGACCATTCTTAATCACGGCAAGACCGCCGACCGTCTTGTATCTGTCTCCTGTGCCTGCGCGGCCAGTGTTTCGGTCCATGAGATGAAGATGACCGGCTCAATGGCCTCGATGGCCCAGGTTGCGTCGGTCGTGATTCCTGCTGGCGGCAAGGTGTCCCTTGCGCCGGGCGGCCTACATCTGATGGTCATGGGCCTGAAGGCTCCGATCAAGGCCGGGGATAGGGTCCAGATGGTATTGACCTTCGATAAGGCCGGGGCGGTTAAGACGTCCTTTGAGGCGGCAGACAGGCCAGCGCCAAAACCCGTGTCAGGCCAGAAGCCCAGCGTGGACCATACGCAGCATTAGAGCTTTGGAGCTTTTGTGCGATGGTGCTTGCACTCTAATCGCGTCATCGGCACCCTTACCCTATGAGCACACGTAAGTTTCTGGTCATTGCTGATGACAGCCCTGAATTTGGGGCTGCGCTGCACTATGCTTGCCGCCGTGCCA
>Ga0209444_10002489_pt1 | contig 10117 bp, 12 predicted proteins | sample LauGreFaBDMM15DN_2_FD_188215 | JGI IMG/M metagenome (GOLD analysis project Ga0209444, IMG submission 188215) | Freshwater lake microbial communities from Lake Michigan, USA - Fa13.BD.MM15.DN (SPAdes) (version 2) | ecosystem: Environmental > Aquatic > Freshwater > Lake | place: Lake Michigan...
GCAAATCCCTTCCATGCCAAAAATTCCAGATGAACAAAAACCAGCCATTGGCAAAGTGATTGCCCCTGCTGCCCTGTTTTGGTTCCGTTACGCGGCCTTGGCCACAGTCGTCACCGGCGCATTGGTCGCTTGGATGAATGGCTACATCGGCCCAGCGCTTGCCTTGACCCCGCCTTTCTTAGCAATCGGTATAGGTATGTGGATTGCCTTAGTTATGGCTTTCAATGTTTGGTTCATCATTTGGCCAAACCAACAAAAAGCCCTTGGAATGGTAGAAGTTACGCCAGAAGCCAAAGCGGCTGCTGCCAAATTGGCTATGCAGACCTCACGCATCAACACCATGTTGTCAATCCCCATGCTTTTCATGATGGTGGCGCAGCAAAACGGTGGTCTTTGATAAAAAACTAAGTTAGCCCATTCATGGGCGCTTCAATCAAAAGCACTGGTAATCCCAGTGCTTTTTTATTGCCTAGTGCGTGTGACCGACAGATCAACAACACCATCTGCAAGCGTTGCCTGAACCGACTGGCCGACTTTTGTCTGGCTGACAGAGCTAACGGCCACACCTTGTTCGTCGCTCAACCATGCAAAGCCCCGTTGGAGCACCAACTTAGGGTCTAACAATCCCAAACGCAACTGCGCGCGGTGAAAGCGTTGCTGGTTGTTTTGCATGGTTTGACCCAATGCGCGCTCTAGGTGCGCTTTTTTGTTCAGCAAGTCGTGCTGGCAAGCTTGGGAGAAAGAGGCTATGCGTTGGTGCATCGACTGTTCAAGGCGCGTCACCCGCAAGACCTGTTGAGAGATTGCTTGCGATGGTCTGCCAATGCGCGACTGCGCAAGATCTAAACCTTGCGAGTTTTTGTCGATCTGGCGATGCGCCAGGTTTTGCATGAGTTCTTGCAATGCCATGACATGCTGGACCAAGTCAGCCTGAGAAACGGCGCACAACTCCGCGGCCGCAGTTGGCGTTGGCGCCCGTAAATCCGCACAGAAGTCGGCAATGGTGAAGTCGGTTTCATGCCCCACTCCGCTGATGACTGGAACCGGACAAGCCACGATGGCTCGGGCGAGTTGTTCATCGTTAAAGGCCCACAGGTCTTCTAAAGATCCGCCACCTCGCACCAACAAAATAACGTCGATATCTGGCTGGGCACTCACCGCCTGTAATGCCTGTAACAGCGAGGCTGGAGCATCAGCACCCTGTACCAAAGCCGGTGACAACACCACCGGAATATGGGGCACACGTCTTTGCAGAGCAGTTGCCACGTCATGCAAAGCAGCCGCACCCAAAGACGTCACCACACCGATGGCGCGGGGTCGGTCAGGAATCGGGCGCTTTCTTTCTGTGTTGAAAAGCCCTTCTGCTTCAAGTTGGGCTTTTAGTTTGAGAAATTGCTCGAACCAAGTGCCTTGACCTGTGGTTCGCATGCTTTCAATCACCAACTGCAACTCGCCTCTAGCTTCGTACACGCCCAATCGACCGAAGACCTCAACAGTTTGTCCGTCCTTAGGGGCAAAGTTCAGCATTTGTGCCGAGCGCTTGAACATCGCACATCGCAACTGACCCTGTGGATCTTTCAAATTGAAGTAACAGTGCCCGCTACTGGCGCGGGTAAATCCAGAAATCTCACCACGTACAGCGACTGGGTTGAAACGCGCATCCAACGCGTCAGCAATGGCGCGGCATAAAACACCAACGCCCCAAATGCGGGGCGTAATGTCTACGTTTTCAGGCGAATTCATTGTGGGACATAATTAAAACTGCGCTTTTTACTTGGAGTTTTGCATTGCTATCGATCATACAAGCGGCTGGTTGGCCGATATGGCCTTTACTGGCCTGTTCCGTAGTAGCTTTGGCACTGGTGATTGAGCGTTTTTTCAGTTTGCGCAGACAGTTAATCGCTCCAGATGGTTTGTTAGAGCAAGCCATCACCGCATCACAAAAATCTCTGCCTAGCGCAGATGTCACCGCCCAATTGCGCGACCACTCAGCATTGGGCAAAGTTTTGGCCAGTGGCTGGCAAACCTTATTTGCCCATCCCACTATCAGCGACGCAGACTTGCGCGCCAGCATGGAGAATGCCGGCCGCCAAGTCGCCCATTCGCTAGAAAAACATTTGGTGGCCTTGGGCACCATCGCCTCTGCTGCGCCCCTACTTGGTTTACTGGGCACAGTCATAGGCATGATCGATATTTTTGGTTCCCAAGCACCTGGGACCAACAACCCGGCTCAACTCGCCCAAGGCATTTCTATGGCGCTATACAACACTGCGTTTGGATTGCTCGTGGCGATTCCTGCTTTGATGTTTTGGCGCTATTTCAAAGGCAAAGTAGACGGCTATTTATTGGAGTTGGAAACCACATCAGAGCAGTTTCTCCGCCATTTGATGGTGTTGCGTGGCTCGATCAAACGCTAGGTCAAAGCATGAAATTTCGCCGCTCCAGTTCGCCTGAGCCAGAAATCAACCTGATTCCGTTTATCGACGTGTTGTTGGTGGTGCTCATCTTTTTGATGCTCTCCACCACTTACAGCAAGTTCACCGAGATAGAACTGAATTTGCCTGTCGCCAATGCCGCGCCTCAAAAGGAGCGTCCTCGCGAGATAGTGGTGTCGGTCAGTGCTGATGGCCAATTTCGCGTGAACCATGTCGCTGTCAGCGGACGTGATGTGCCAAGCATCAGCCAAGCCTTGGCGCAGGCTACCCAGAATGTCAAAGATCCTATGGTTGTTGTCAGTGCCGATGCCCAGTCCACGCACCAGTCGGTCATGATGGTGATGGAAGCGGCAAGGCGCAACCAACTCAACCAGTTGACGTTTGCCGCCCAAGCGCCTGGTGGGGCCACCAAATAAAAGCCTGACTTTTCCTATGCCATACATTCGCCCTGCGCTTCAACAGGCATGGCTATCAAAGAGTCTTTTAGCTTGCGTTTTATGGCCGGTTAGCCTTATTTATGGCGCGATAGTCTCGTTCAGGAAATTGCTCTACCGTCTTAACGTTTTTCATGCCCAGAATTTACCGGTACCCGTGATCGTGGTGGGCAATGTGTTTGTTGGCGGTGTTGGCAAAACGCCTTTGGTCATCGCCTTGGTGAAGCAATTGACAGCACAAGGTTTGAAAGTCGGGGTTTTGTCCCGCGGGTACGGTCGTTCTGGCGAAGGCTCCCAATCGGTGACACCACAGAGTTCAGCGATTGAAGTTGGCGATGAGCCTGTATTGATTGCGCGGGCATGCCAAGTTCCTGTATTTGTTGGTAAAAACAGATTTCAAGCGGGACTACATTTATTGGCGCAAAACCCACATGTTCAATTGATCGTGTGCGACGACGGTATGCAGCACTTGGCTTTGGCACATGATTTAGCGCTGTGTGTTTTTGATGAGCGAGGGCTTGGTAATGGTTGGTTGTTGCCTGCTGGACCCCTACGTGAACCTTGGCCACTTGATCGAGCTGGCTATTCACACGTCATTACTTTGTCGACTTCAAACTACGCGATACAAAACCCACAAAGGGTTAATGAGCAGGTGCGGGAGAAGGAGCAAGAAAAACCACAAGGGCTAGAACAGCCAAAAGCTGACTTTGTTGTGCCCCGCGTGCTAGCCGACTTTGCCAAACAGTCCGACGGAACCACCCAAGCCCTATCAATATTTCAAGGCGAAAAGGTTCAAGCCTTGGCTGGTATTGGAAAACCACAGGTCTTTTTCGATATGTTGACTGATAAAGGTATCGCTTTGTCAGCTACGAAAGCCTTGGCAGACCACGACGATATGCGTTCGATTCATGTTGACCCTGGGATGGGCGAAGTGTTGTGCACCGAAAAAGATGCCGTCAAACTCTGGAACTTCCAGCCCACTGCGTGGGCTGTGCCGCTGGTCACGGAAATTCCTGAAGAGTTACTAAACACCATCTTGGCGCACATTGGCCCAAAGTTATCATCTGCACATGGACACCAAACTACTTGAACTGCTCGTCTGCCCCGTGACCAAAGGGTCGCTCGACTACAAACGCGAAACCCAAGAACTTATTTCGCGTAGTGCGAGATTGGCCTATCCCGTACGCGATGGCATTCCCGTTTTACTAGAAAACGAAGCGCGCACTTTGACAGACCAAGAGCTAGAAGCGTCTTGAGTTTTTTAGGCTTTTGCCCATGACTTTCACAGTCTTGATTCCCGCGAGGATGGCGTCTTCTCGCCTGCCAGACAAACCGTTGGCCGATTTGGCTGGAATCCCTATGGTTGTGCGTGTTGCGCAAGGTGCCGACGCATCTTCAGCGAAACGGGTGGTCGTCGCAACAGACGACGAACGCGTGGTGCTGGCCTGCCAATCCCATGGCGTAGAAGCCATCATGACGCGCTCAGACCACATCAGTGGCAGCGACCGTTTAGCAGAAGCCTGCGAGATCTTGAAACTCAACGACCAAGAGATCGTTGTCAATGTCCAAGGTGATGAGCCTTTGATAGCGCCAGAATCCATCGATGCTGTAGCGCATTTACTGGCCGCGCGTGACGACTGCAGCATGAGCACCTTGGCGCACGCGATAGACAACGTTGAAGAATTTGCCAGTCCCCATGTGGTCAAGGTGGTGCTCGACGCGCGTGATACTGCCCTCTACTTCAGTCGAGCCCCAATCGCGTGGTGGCGTGACGGATTTGGAAATGGAATTAACAAGCTACCCAGCCCCGCTCCACTCCGCCATGTTGGTTTGTATGCCTACCGCGTTCAGTTTTTGCGCGTTTTTCCCCAACTCGCCCCCGCCCCGTTAGAAATGCTCGAGTCGCTCGAACAACTGCGCGCACTCTGGCACGGCCACCGCATCGCAGTGCATGTCACTGACCATGCGCCTGGCCCTGGGATCGATACACCCGAAGACTTAGCCCGCGTCAGACGCTTTTTCGAGGGCAAACCGTAAGACTTTTTAGGGTGTTAGCGTGCTATTCTCGGAAGGCAGAAAAAAATAATTTGATCCGAGGAAAAAAAGCATGAGACTCATCTTGTTAGGCGCACCTGGCGCTGGCAAAGGCACGCAGGCAACGTTCATTTGCCAAAAGTACGGCATTACCCAAATCTCCACGGGCGACATGCTTCGCGCTGCTGTGAAAACGGGGTCGCCCATGGGATTGGCTGCCAAAAAAGTGATGGATTCTGGTGGATTGGTCAGCGACGACATCATCATCGGCTTGGTCAAAGAACGTATTGCCCAAGATGATTGCGCCAAGGGTTTCTTGTTTGATGGTTTTCCAAGAACCATCCCGCAAGCTGACGCTATGAAAAATTCTGGCGTAGTGCTCGACTACGTTTTAGAAATAGACGTCCCGTTTGACGCCATCATCGACCGCATGAGTGGCCGCCGTGTTCACGTGGCTAGTGGTCGCAGTTATCACCTCAGCTTCAATCCTCCAAAAGTAGCGGGGGTGGACGACGTCACCGGCGAGGCGCTTATCCAGCGCGATGACGACAAAGAAGAAACCGTCAAGAAGCGTCTTGACGTCTATAGCGCCCAGACCCGTCCTTTGGTCGACTACTACTCGGGTTGGGCCCAACAAGACCCAGCATCGGCCCCTCATTACCGCCGTATTAGCGGTACGGGTTCGGTAGAAGAAATTAAAAGTCGGGCATTTGAGGCTTTATCGAAATAAAGCCTGCCAGCTAAAGCTTTGCCATGAAAGCCTGAACAAACCGTGTAACTAGATTGCGTTGCGGGCTAAGAGCCCAAGAATCATTGCCACTCGTCCTTGCACGGGGCTCAAATTGTGCAACGAAAGAATGCTGGGGTGTTTGTCTGGGTCTGCAACGCCAAAAGCACAGCGTGAAGTTCTTGCCACCCAAAGTCCTGCTTTTTGGGCTTCGTTAAGTGCGAGTACAAGATCGTGACTCAAAGTTCCACTGCCAGTTCCAGCAACGACTATTCCATCAATCATGACTGTTTGGATGACGTTGGTTTGAGGGCCAGACTTTGCTAAATCATTAGCCTTAAGCAAGGTTTTAACTAATTGGCCGTCCGCGCCAGAGTGGTTAAAAATTAATTCCACTCTCGGCCAAAGTTTTGTTTCTAGAACTTGTTCTATGGACGGCATTTGCCAATCTTGGATATTTATAAAAGGTGTTTTGTCATTTGTGGCTAACACTTTGTCCTGTGAAGCAAAAGCCTTAGACCGGTCACTGAAAATTTTCTGCACGCCAATTCCAAAATGCACTTCCCCAGCAGAAACCAGAAAAACACCCGAGTCTTGTGTCGTCAATACCCAATCGAGCGCGTCTTGTAAGTTTTGTGGGCCATCGCTTTGGGGGACATTCGCAGGAAACATTGCGCAGGTCATTGCCAGAGGCTTTGAAGGTTTCAAAACCGACTGCAGGAAAAAAGCGGTTTCTTCCAAGGTATCTGTGCCGTGGGTAACGATCAGTCCCGCCACATCGTTTTGATTCAGCCAAAAGTGGCATCGACCTAGCAATGCTTGCCAATGGACACATTGCATATCTTTGCTATCGATATTGCAAACCTGTTCCTCAATGAGTTGGACGCCACCAGTAACAAGGTTTTGGGTTAACTGAGAAACTCCAAGTTGCCCAGACACATAGTTATTGGGCTTGGCTGTATCCCCAGCAATACCCGCGATCGTCCCGCCTGTGGCCAAAACAACAACTTTTTGATCTTTTTTTACATCCATCTCTTGCCAAACTCAAATAACTGGTTAAAAATACAGTTACTGGATGCCTAAACAGGCATTGCAACCAAACCTAATTGTGCATGGAGAAGTAAAGATGTCAGATTTACCAAAACTAACCGCCAGGCAACAGCAGATTCTGGAACTCATCCAATCTGCTATCGCCAATACAGGCTCGCCTCCCACGCGCGCTGAAATCGCTGCTGAGCTCGGCTTCAAATCTGCCAACGCTGCTGAAGAACATTTACAAGCCCTGGCCCGAAAAGGCGCCATCGAATTGGTCAGCGGCACTTCGCGCGGCATTCGCCTCAAATCCCACAACCGTGCGCAGTCAGCCGCAGGTTTTGCGGAACAGTTGTCCGAAAAAATGAGCCAGTTTCAGCAAAGTTTGCTTTTGCCTTTGATTGGACGCGTCGCCGCAGGTTCCCCCATCTTGGCGCAAGAACACATCGACCAAAGCTACCTCATCCAAAGCAGCCTGTTTGACCGCAAAGCTGATTACCTCTTGCGCGTGCGCGGCATGTCCATGCGAGACGCAGGCATCATGGATGGCGATTTGCTCGCCGTGCAATCCACCCGAGAGGCTAAAAACGGCCAAATCGTGGTGGCACGTTTGGGCGATGACGTCACCGTCAAACGGTTTGAACGCAAATCAGACCGCATTGAATTGCACGCCGAAAACCCAGACTTCAAAACCATCATCGTGCAAAACGACGAGCCTTTTGAAATCGAAGGCTTGGCTGTCGGTCTTATTCGTAACAATTTCCTGATGTAAAGAGAGCAACCCATGAACATCGCCTTATTTAGCGCCTACCGCTTACTCAATCCCCTCAACTCTGCCGTTCGTAGCTTTATGCCTGCGCAGGCTATGCAAAGTGCGCCTGCATTTGCAACACCCATACCTTTGCGTGTGGCGCGGGTTATGGAAGCGCAACAGAACCGCCAAAGTGCCGGCCGCATGGTGATATCCGGGCGCATGGCCGACGTATGCGCTGAACTCGAGCGATTAGCAGAGTTCGAAAACAAGCACTAAGCCTCAGCCCCAATGTGTCAAGGCACAATTGGGGCATGAATATCATCATCCTGGACGACTACCAAGACGTCGTCAGAAAACTCAATTGCTCCAACAAGTTAGAGGCCTATCCTGCGAAGGTTTTTACCAACACCATCAAAGGTGTTGGCCAACTGTCCGTCCGGCTGAAAGACGCTGAAATCTTGGTGCTGATCCGTGAACGCACGCACATCACACGGCAACTTATCGAGAAGCTCCCCAAGCTCAAAATGATCTCGCAGACAGGCAAGATCAGCAGCCACGTAGACGTCGTGGCTTGTACAGAACGCGGTATTGTGGTGGCAGAAGGCGCTGGTTCTCCCGTTGCCCCTGCAGAGATGACCTGGGCTCTGATCATGGCTGCCATGCGCCGTTTGCCCCAATACATCAATAACCTCAAGCATGGTGCGTGGCAACAATCCGGCTTGAAATCGAGTGCCATGCCTGTCAACTTTGCCTTAGGCCAAGTCTTACGCGGCAAAACCTTAGGCATTTGGGGTTACGGAAAAATTGGTCAACTCTTAGCCAGTTACGGCAAAGCCTTTGGAATGCGGGTCTTGCTTTGGGGCAGTGAAGCCTCGCGCGCATTAGCAATAGAGCATGGTTTCGAAGCAGCTGCAAGTAGAGAAGAGTTTTTTAGCCAATCCGACATTTTGAGTTTGCATCTACGTTTGATTGATGCCACCCGAGGCATCGTCACCTTGGCTGACTTGCAATGCATGAAACCCACTTCTTTGCTAGTCAACACATCACGCGCCGAACTAGTAGCCTCAGATGCTTTGATTGCAGGCCTCAATCGTGGCCGCCCAGGTATGGCCGCGATTGACGTATTCGAGAGCGAGCCGATTTTGCAAGGCCATGCCCTGTTGCGCTTAGAAAACTGCATCTGCACCCCCCACATCGGCTATGTGGAACAAGAAAGTTACGAGTTGTACTTTGGCACTGCCTTTGACAACGTGGTGAACTTCATCAAAGGCACCCCAACCAATATCGTCAATCCTGGCGCCTTGCAAGTCCGCCGATAAATAGAGATGTACCGTCTCTCGCCAGCGCTGTTGTGGTGCCTGTTGTTTGGCAACGCCGTCATAGGTTTTGGCGTGCTGATGGTGCCAGGCTCGCTAAACGACATTAGCCACGACTTGGCAGTTAGCATTTCAGCAGCTGGGGGGCTCATCACAGCGAGTTCCATCCTGATGTGTTTAAGCGCACCCGTTTTTGCATCTGTGCTTGGCACTTACGACCGACGTAAATTACTGGCCCTAGTCATGCTTTGGTATGGGGTGATGCACGCGGTATGCATGGTCATGCCTGATTTCGAGCACGTCTTGTTGTTTCGTGTCATTGCTATGTTGGCTCCCGCCATCTTCACACCCCAAGCCGCAGCGTGCATTGGTCAATTGGCTGAACCACAAGCGCGAGGACGCGCTATCACTTTTATTTTTTTAGGATGGTCCATTTCCTCTGTAGTCGGAATGCCCGTAGCTGCTTGGCTCAGCGAAGTCTTCGGATGGCGCAGCGTATTTGGCTTGTTGTCTGTTTTGTCTTTCATCAGTGCGGCATGGGTTTGGGGAGTACTTCCTAACAAAATAGCGCCCCCCGTTATGACACTCGCCGCTTGGCGCGAGACATTCAGCACCAAGCCTGTGGTGCTGACTTTGCTTGTGACGGTTATCAGCGCAAGTGGTCAGTTTTTCCTGACAGCCTACTTCGCGCCCTATTTCAAGCTCACACTTTTGACTACGCCAGAGCAACTCGGCTTATTGTTGGGTTGGTTTGGCGCGTGCGGCTTATTTGGAAATGTGATGCTGTCACGCCACGTAGACCGCATAGGCGCTGACAAAGCGGTCACGTTTAGTTTGTTGCTCATCGCGGTCAGCATGGTCTTTTGGTCTCTGGGTAGTAATTTCTACCTGGCATTTTTAGTACTGACTCCCTGGGGTCTAGGTATGTTTGCCAGCAACTCAGCCCAACAGGCGCGTTTGATCCATATTGAACCCAGGCTCTCCGCTGGCTCTGTCGCCCTCAATACGTCTTCCATTTATTTGGGTCAGGCTGTGGGTTCTGCAGGTGGTGGGTGGTTGATTGACCAAGGACGTATGGACCAATTGCATTGGTTTGCATTTGGTGGTGTCGTTTTAGCAATTGCAACCAGTCTTTTGGCTGCGCGTGCAACGCGTCGTTTTAGAAGATTACAAAAAGCCAAAAACTAGCCATAGCTAAAGAGTTAGGCTCAAAACGGCTCAGCGATAATTCCTTTATGCAAACTATTTTTCAAACCGTTGGTGTTGTCGGCACTGGCGCCATGGGCCAAGGAATTGCCCAAATCGCTGCCCAAGCTGGCAGTCTGGTCAAACTTTATGACCTGCAACCAGAAGCCGTCGCCAAAGCCTCTAAAAATATTCAGCAG
>Ga0209444_10002490_pt1 | contig 10117 bp, 8 predicted proteins | sample LauGreFaBDMM15DN_2_FD_188215 | JGI IMG/M metagenome (GOLD analysis project Ga0209444, IMG submission 188215) | Freshwater lake microbial communities from Lake Michigan, USA - Fa13.BD.MM15.DN (SPAdes) (version 2) | ecosystem: Environmental > Aquatic > Freshwater > Lake | place: Lake Michigan, USA...
GCTGGAGTGTTAGCTCGGGTCCAACAGCAGCAAGAAGAACTCGCGTCCAAGGTGGAAACATTGATAAGGCCTGCCATCAGAAAGATTCAAGAAACTTTCACTTCAGATTCCTCATCAGCCGTGATCATATCCCTACGAAATGCGGCTGATGAAGTTGTCAGGCCTCTAAGTAGGGAAGTTGCCGAGGGGCAAGACGATTTGAACTTTGAAAGCGAACCGGCCGCCGTGAGAGTTAAGTCAGCTCTTCCAAAAAGAATCATTCTTGGGGAATTCTTGATTCCTATATGGGCAGCAACTATGTCAATTGGCCTTCTTTTTTCAAGCGCGGTTCTACTCGAGACCCCGGTCACTGCCTTATTGGTTTTGTCTCTAATCTTCTCTCTCATATTGGGCTTTGGTCGAATCATGCAGGTTCTGACTAAGTCGCTGGAGATTCCCACTTTCTTAGCCTGGTTTATTGTTCCGCTAATTTACGCTTTTCCATTGACCGCCTTTTTTGTTTTGAAGCCATTGATAAACATGCAGACAACCAACACTCAAATTTCGACAGTGATTGTTTTCGAGTGGGTCCTAGGGCTGCTTCTTTTCTTTGCTCAAATTGTTCAACTACAGCGCCGGGAGACCACCGAGCGACTAGGGGAGGTAAACCAACAGCTAGAAGTTATTTCCTCCATACTCTCTCAGGAACTTTGGCTAAACCGCAAAAGACTGGCCGCGCTATTACACGGCCCCGTGCAAGCAGCTCTTTACGCTTCCGCGATGGGCATGGCCCAAACCACCAACCCAACGCCTGAGTATCTAACTAAGGTTCAAAAGGATATCGAGACCGCTCTTGAGCAGCTAAACAATCCAAACCGACTTGAATCCGATACCTTGCTATCGGTTCTCAACCAAGTGAAAGAACTGTGGTCAGACAGTGTTGAAGTTGAAATTGAGATTCCAGCTGAACTAGAGGCAGCAATCACTAAAGAGCCTTTGACCTGTGAAGCAACAATTGAGCTGACTCGGGAACTGGTAACAAACTCAATCAAGCACGGTCATGCTCGCTGGGTAAAAGTCGATATAAATCAAATCGACCCAACTAGATTCAGCGTGGAGGTTACAGACAACGGGAAGGCCCTAGTCGAAGGTGCTACCCCGGGCTATGGAACCAAAGTCCTAAATGAGCTGAGCTTGAACTGGGAGAGGACAAGATCGGGCGACACAACGCGTTCTTACGCAGAAATGGTTCTGGCACCAGATAGCGTCTAGGTTCTATGCCTAGACCAACTCCTACCCGCAGACCACTCAGCCTTCCTCACCCGAAGAGACTGGCTGAGAATGACCCTGCGCGCGAAGAAATGCTGCGTCGTCACGAATTGGCAATGGCATTAGATCAACCGGGCTATAAAGATCCAGTAAATGGGAATTTTGTCTTTACGGCTAAGGAACTCTCCAACTTTGAGCGCTGCTGCGCTATGGAGTGCAGGCACTGCCCCTTTAAGCGATAGCTGCGATAGCAGCTGCTAGTTCAGCTTTAGTTGGTGGCTCTGCCCCAACTCTTTCGCAGGTGATGCTGGCAGCTATAGCTGCCATCCGAGTTATTACAACCAACTCATCGTTTGACACCGCTGCCAGTTTTTGATCCGGTCCCGCACCCAAGGCATCAATAGCTAACAGCCCGCTGAGCATGTGTGCGCAGAAGGTATCGCCAGAGCCCACGGTGTCTTGAACCTGAACCGCCCGGGAGGCAACATCAATTCGGACCTTGTTCTTGCGATAAATGCTTACGCCATCTGGCCCGCGGGTTACAAACACAACCTGGTCGGTGTTGCCAATCCAGCCCCAAACAATCTCGTCCACGCTAGATCTAGGCGCAAGCTGGTAGAGCCAGTTGATATCATCATCGGAGGCTTTCACGATATGCGAAATGGAATTGATTCGCTCCACTCTTTCGCGCTCAACTGCTGCATCAAAGCCGAGGGCTGGCCGAACATTGATGTCGTGAGAAAGGGTCATTGAGCCCGCTTTGAAAAACTCGCTGGCCCAAGATTCGATAATGATGTTTCCAGGACCTAACGCCATAGTCAAACAGCCAAACTGCAAAGCCTTGGCTCCGATTTCAGAAAGCTTGGCTGCGGTCGGTAATTCTTCGCGGGTGAAGTTCCAGTCAGCGGTTCCTTCAACGTAAAAAGAGTATTTTGCTCCACCGCCGGGACCAATTGATGCAATTGCAAGAGAGGTTGCCTCGGGAGCATCAATTGCGTAATCAAGGCCAACACCGTTTGATTCAAGACGAGTTCTAATTTTCTGACCGAAAGAATCTGAAGATATTCTTGCAAGAAGTTGCTGAGGGGTCCCAGCTCTTGCTAGTGCGATGGCAACGTTGGCATTGGCTCCGCCAACTACCGCCTGGTAGCTGCCAGAGTCCGCTTTACTCTCAATTAGGTCAATAAGAGCTTCGCCAATCACCACAATCATCCCTCAAGTTTATGGGTCGGGCGTAGTCTTAAGATATGGCAATCAAACTAGCTAAACAGGCAATCATTACCCCTCTTATTGGCCTTGTGGTGGGCTGGACATTGTTTATGTTCGCCATCTACTCAGATCTGTTTGTTTTCCCCATTTACGACAGCCAGGGAATGTATCTTGGGGAAACCCAGATCGTTCAGATTTCCACCTATCTATACCTGGTTGGAATCGTCGTCTTTGGACTGCTCGCTCTTCGAGGTCAGCAAATGTCCCTGCACTCAAGAGAACTTGCTGGCCTAGAAGCACCACTTCCTCGAGCTGCGCACAGATTCACTAACTTGACTGTGGTGATCTCTCTGGTCGGTGGCTCTATTTATGCCATCGGTAATTTCCTAAATGCTTTCAATAGCTTTGGCCAGGAAAACGTGAACCTTTTGGTTCGCCTTTTTGATGTTTATGTCCCAATTGTCTTGGCCACGATCCTCGTGATTTACATCTTGCTTCGAGCTTTTGTTTACAGAAAGCAAACCGTCAAGCAGGCCAAGAAGCAGGGCATGTCTGAATCAGAGAAGGCTCTTGGATTGGGCTATGCGATTCCAATCTTGCTGACGGCCGTTGCAATCATCTTTGGACTGGTTGTCTATGACATCACCAGAACTGATCTGCAGGTTTGGGTTTGGGTAGTCATCCAGGTCATCATCGCGCTGGGTATTTTGCTTGGAACCAGATTCTCCTCAAAGGCAAAAGCTGCCAAGGCAGCGCCTCCAAGAGTTAGACAGACCTTGGCAGCAGGAGCGACGAATTTGAACTTTGTGCTCTCTATTGTTTTTGGAGCCACCGTTTCGATTATGTCTTTCACTTTCGGAGCTAGCGCAATTGAGTCTCTAAGGATTTGGCCAGAATATATAGAACCAGCTGAGGGTGAAGAGTTTGTCTTTGACCCTGGTTGGGAAATGGCGCCTTTTGAGTGGAGCTGGTTCTTTGAATCGATGGTGCCAGCACTTATATTGCTTTTGATTGCAGCGGTTGGAATCTATTTGTTTATCACCGAGCGCAATCAAATGTCTTTGGTTTCAAAAACCAAGAGAACCGCGAGTAAGCCTGCTTCGAAGTCAGCAGCTTCCAAGAAAGCTGCACCTAAGGCCAAGACCAAGCCCAAAGCAAAGACTGCTGCTCCAAGAAAGCGCAAATGATCCTTAGAGCAAGCGCCCTCTTGTTTGATAACGATGGGGTTTTAGTAGATTCTCACGCCGCCGTAGATGTTGCCTGGGGAATATTGGGTGAAGAATTTGGACTCGAGGGTTTCTCGATTTCTAATCACTACGGCACTAGAGCCCAGGATCTCATTCTTGAACTAGTGGGCGAAGCCAGGTTCGAAGCGGCTAACAATCGAATTAATGAGCTCGAACAATTATCGGCTGATAAGACTCATGCACTTCCTGGAGCAGTTGAGCTTCTGCATTCACTGCCCGCTGGTATTTGGACAATCTGTACCTCAGCTAATTCAAACCTTGGCAGGGCTCGCATCAAAGCAGCAGGGTTACCGCTGCCCGAGCAGTTTGTTAGTGGCGATGATGTTGCAAACGGCAAGCCTGCACCAGATCCATATCTACTTGGAGCTAAGAAGCTGGGCTTTAGCGCGAGCGATTGCATTGTCTTTGAAGATGCCGATGCTGGGGTAAAAGCAGGGTTGGCAGCGGGAGCAGCCTTTGTTGTTGGGGTGTCCAAAAGGGCTTTAGAGACCGACGCTGACATTGTGGTTGAGGATTTGGCGGGAATCAGCTTTGATGGAAAGCTGTTAGTAATACCAGAAGAGAAAATTCTAAGGAGATAGCAAATGGCAGAAGTAACCTTTTACGGAGCACAGTGGTGTGGCGATTGCCGCCGATCAGAAGCACTTTTGAACACCTTGGGTGTTGATTTCGACAAAAAAGACGTCGAATCAAGCCCAGAATTCACCGAGGAAGCCAAGGCTATTTCGGGAAGAACTAACATCCCGGTTATCGTTTTTGCTGATGGCAAGCACCTAGTTGAGCCGTCTGATGCCGAACTAAGCGCAGAACTGAAGGTTCGAGGCATTATTTCCTAGGAAATTTTTCCTAGCTTTATTACAACCTTCCAACTAGGCTTAGTGTGTTGGGAACTTCCCAGCAGTAGTCGTTTGCAGTGCACTTTAGGTGCATCAGTCTTTACCTCTTATAGCTGTCGGTCTTTAGCCGGGAATGCTTAGGGTCTAGCGCAGTTCGACTAGACCGCAAAGACACACGCAGCAACGAAATAACGCATGAATTGTGCTTTTTCTTGCCTGCGCGTGCCTACAAAAGAGGAAGCAATTAAAACTATGCCTAATTTCGGCAAATCAGCTCCACGTCCAAAAACTGGAGCAGCTAAAGGCGCACCACGTAGATCCGGAACTTCAAGTTTCGCAGGATCATCTGCTGCACCGAAAAAATCACACCGCAAGGGTGCAACTGACGCTCGCGAAATGAGCGGCCGCAAACCAGACCGCGGTTCCAACTGGGAACCAAGAGGTCCAAAGACAGACTCGGCTCGTAAGCCTCGTCACACAGCAGAGGACCGCGCAACTCGCGCACCAAGATCTTTTGACGATCGCGCTCCACGATCAAGCGATGCTCCAAGACGTGAGTGGTCCGATAGGCCACGCTCCGGCCAGGGTCAGTCAGACCGTCCAGCCAAAAAGAACTGGTCAGACAAGCCTTCTTACTCAGACAGAAAAACTACTGACTCCAGAGACTCAAGACCATCTGAATCCAGAGGCTATGAAGCAAGAGGACCTCGCAAGCCTGCAGGATCATCTGATCGTAGCTTTGGTTCCAGATCAGGATCTGGATACCGTTCAGATTCATCTGAGCGCCCAGCTCGCAATGATCGCGGCTTCCGCTCCGATCGTCCAGCAAGGGATTTCACCAGTGATTCTTTCCGTGGCCCTTCGAGAGACTCATCAAGAGACTCTTCAAGAGAATCTGGAAGAACTTATGAGCCACGTTCAAACTCGAGAGAGTATGACCGCGACCGTAACCCGTACCGCGAAGACAGAGTCTCAAGAGACAAGTCTCGTGACTCCAGCTTTGTTGGCGCTCGCGACAAGAACCCAAACCGCAAAGCATTCTTTGAGGACAAGGTTCTAGAAAAGCTAGTTGTTGCTGACGCTTCAGAAATAATCATCCAGGGAAGTTTCGAAGAGATGGGTCTGCACCCAAAGCTTGTTACCGCACTTCGTGGCCTTGGAGCTGAAACTCCATTTCCGATTCAGCAATCCACTATTCCAGCAGGTTTGGAAGGCAGAGATGTCTTGGGTCGCGGAAAAACTGGTTCCGGAAAGACAATTGCTTTCGCCGTTCCGATTATTTCGAAACTGGTTGCAGCAGGGTCACAGCCTAGAAAGCCAAACAAGCCTCGTGCTTTGATTTTGGCCCCTACCCGTGAACTTGCCGATCAGATTGACAGAACTGTTTCAGCTCTAGCTCGCTCGGTTGGTTTCTACACAGCTTGTGTTTACGGTGGTGTTCCTCAGCGCAGACAAGAGATCTCTCTTAGCCGCGGTGTTGACATCGTTGTTGCTACCCCTGGTCGCCTAGAAGACCTAATGGCGCAAAGAATCATTGACCTAAGCGAAGTTGAGACCATGGTCGTTGATGAAGCCGATCACATGTGTGATCTTGGATTCATCGAAGGCGTAAAGCGTGTTTTACGCGCTACCGGAGAAAGCCAGAAGCTACTGTTCTCGGCAACACTGGATCGTGAGGTTGATGCACTTGTTCGCGAGTTCATGCCAAACCCTTACGTATACGAAGTTCCTAACGAAACTCAGGAGAACTCAACAATCGAGCACCGCGTGCTTGTTGTTGACCCAGACGATCGCAGCCAGGTACTTCTTCGTTTGGTTCAAGGAGAAGGTAAGTCACTTATCTTTACCCGTACCAAGATGACAGCTGAGCGTCTAAGTGAGTCACTTACAAATAACGGTGTTCCAGCAGCAAGACTGCACGGCGATCTAAACCAGAACCAGAGAACTCGTAACCTAGAGCGCTTTGTTAAAGGTGCCGTAAGGGTTCTTGTTGCTACCGACGTTGCAGCTAGAGGTATCCACGTTGATGATGTTGCGTTGGTAATTCAGGTTGACCCACCAGAGGAATACAAGACCTACCTTCACCGCTCCGGCCGTACCGGCCGCGCCGGTAAGGAAGGTGTTGTTATCACCTTGATCCCTCGCTCAAAGCGCCGCAAGGTCGAAGACCTACTGCACCGCGCCGAGCGCGATGCCAAGATCACCGACGTTCGTCCAGGCTCTGAATTGCTTGAAGAACTAGCTGGTCCGATCGCACCACCACCGGCAGCTCCAGACATTCTGGACTTCGGAGACTCTCGAGGCGGAGGTTCCAACCACCGCGGAAGAGACCGTGACCGCGATTCAAGACCAAAGAAAAAAGGCAACTACCAGGGTTCTGGTAAGGGCCGTTGGGCAGACAAGCCATCAAGTGAGAAGCGCCCAAGAGCTAAAAAGTATTCGAACTAGTAAATAGTTCGAGGAGTAAAAGCGATCGAGACAGCGCTAAAAAACCCCACCCCCTAGGGGGTGGGGTTTACTTTTTGCTTGGGCTTGGAAAAGGTTTTCACCTATCAAGAGGTTAGGTCAAAACTCGAGCTTTACAGCTAACCCCTTGAAGCTCTAGACTGTAGGAAGCCAAAGACCGTCGGTTTGAGGCAGGACAAATCCCAAGAATTATTGGAATTTGGCTTGTTTTGACTAAGAAACACAAAGTGTTTGCCCACGTAGGTGTAGAAGTAAAGATTTTAGAGTTTTGCTCTATTTCCTTATGCTCCTCGCTTACGTGAGGAGCATTTTTTGTTTCTTAGGGCTGCCGACAAATACAGATAATCAAGGAGTGCCATGGCGAACAAGGAAGCTACCGTCGCCGAGCTTACGGAGAAATTCCAAAGCTCGAGTGCCGTATTGCTAACCGAGTACCGCGGACTCACTGTTGGAGCGATGAAGACTCTTCGCCGTTCCATAAGTGCTGACGCAACCTACGCCGTGGCGAAGAACACGCTACTCAAGATTGCAGCAAAGAACGCTGGAGTGACCGCATTTGACGGTCAGCTAGCCGGGCCTACTGCAATGGCTTTTGTTCACGGTGACCCAGTCAACGTGGCTAAGCAAATGCGCGACTTTGCCAAGGCAAATCCTCTTCTAGTGGTCAAGGGCGGCGTCATGGACGGCGTCACATTGTCACAAGATGAGGTTAAGAAGCTTGCTGATCTTGAAAGCCGTGAAGTTATGTTGGCGCAGGCCGCAGGAATGTTCAAGGCTTCTATGTTCAAGGCTGCTTACATGTTCCAAGCTCCGCTGGCTCAGGCCGTCCGCACTATCGACGCCCTGCGTGCCAAGCAAGAGACAAACGCTTAACAAAGAAAATAAGGAGAAAATCAAATGGCAAAGCTGACAACCGAACAGCTAATCGATGGCTTCAAGGAGCTATCTCTGATCGAGCTTTCAGACTTCGTAAAGAAGTTTGAAGAAGTCTTCGAAGTAACAGCAGCAGCACCGATGGCAGTTGCAGCAGCAGCTCCAGCTGGCGGCGGCGGCGAAGCAGCAGAAGAGAAGGACGCGTTTGACGTAGTTCTAGACGCTGCAGGCGACCAGAAGATCCAGGTAATTAAGGAAGTACGTGCACTTACAAACCTAGGTCTAGGTGAAGCAAAGGCTCTAGTTGATGGTGCTCCATCAACAATCCTTGAGGGTGCAAACAAGGAAACCGCCGAGAAGGCAAAGGCAGCTCTAGAAGCAGCTGGTGGAAAAGTAACCCTTAAGTAATTAGGTTCACTCAAAGAAAAGTCCCCCAGGCAATTGGCTTGGGGGTTTTTCTTTAACCGAGTCACTTCTTATTGCACTAGGTGAGACAGCTAAGCTTTTCTAGGTGGGCCAAGAGCCCTAGACCCCAAAGAATTGAAGCTTCCTACGTGATGGCAAAAACTAGCTCGGTATCTACATCCGAGATCACCAAAAACCAAAGAGTTGTTTACATTTTTGTGCTTGGTTTTTTGTTTATGGTTCAAACTCTGGTCACAGACATGTTTTTACCGGCTTACCCAAACATTGCGGAATTTTTTGAGGTGCCGGACGCCTTTGTTCAATACTCCCTTTCGGCAGTGACCTTCGGTGCTGCGATTGGCTTCTTTGCGGCTGGACCACTTAGTGACTCATTTGGCAGGAAAAAACCAGCTCTATTTTTCTTGTCGCTTTTTACCTTTGCTTCGGCTGCTTTGTATGTCGCGCCAGGCATCGAAGCTTTTGTAGCTTTTCGTTTTTTGCAAGGGCTAGCTGGAGCTGCAATTGCGGTGGTTACGCAGGCAATTATTAGAGATTTGTTTGTGGGTAAGGCCATGTTGAAGATGTTGGCCAGGGTTTGGTTGGTTGCTGGAATCGCACCAATGGTAAGCCCATTTTTCTCGGCGCAACTATTGCTGGTAGCTCCAGATTGGCGAGTGATTCCGCTGGCTTTGACAATCTTGGGTGTTGCGGTGTTGCTGATCGCTTCCAAGGCTCTGGTAGAAAGCCATCACATTGATAACCGCAGGGCCAAGGGCTTCGAGGGTGTAACCAAAAGATTCCTCGCGGTATTCAAAGACCGCATTCTGGTAGGTCTTGTTCTTATTGGAATGGTACAAACCATCGGGCTCTTTAGTTACCTGAACATCATTCCGTTTCTGTATCAAGACAGCCTCGGGCTTACTCCAGTTGAGTTTTCTATTGCTTTCTCAATTACTGCCTTTTGCTGGTTCTTGGGAATTCAAGCCGGAGCGAAGCTGGGTCGAATGTTTAGAGCCACCTGGGTTATTTTGGCTTCATTGATTCTTGCAGTTGCTGCCGGATTTGGGCTTTTCACTATTGCAAATCAAAATCCAGGCATCGAATCCGTAATTCCCTTGATGGCTGTTTTCATGATTTCATTTGGAATGACCATCACACCGATACAGACCATTGCCCTGCAGGGTCATGGCTCAGAGGCTGGAACAGCCGCTTCTGTGCTTGGTGTTATGAACTCGCTCACCGCAGCGTTTGCGGCACCCCTATATCCAATCCTCGGTAGCGCTACCACGGAGGGTCTCGGGATAGCGATCGCGCTTAGCCACCTGGCCGCGATAGCTATCTTCTTCCTAGTTGTTAGACCTAAGTCCGTTCCAGCACTTATCAAGGACTAGTTAGGTATCCTAGGAATACATACAAGTTGCCGCATTGGCCCTTTAATGGGGTGGCAACTTCCATAAAGGATGTGGAAATCACGATGAGGATTTTACTCGTCGGCGCGGGCGGCGTAGGCGCCGCAATAGCCAAAATTGCAAGTGAAAGATCATTTTTTGAAGTCATGGTCGTTGCCGACTTTGATGTCAAAAGAGCCGAAGAAGTTATCGAATGGATTAGAAAGCGCCACAGCGATGAGGTCGCAGCCAAATTCATTCCAGCCACAATCGATGCCTCGAAGGCGTCAAGTATTATTGAGCTCTGCAAAGAGCACAACATTACCTTCCTACTAAACGCGGTAGAGCCAAAGTTCGTACCGACTGTTTTCTCAGCAGCGTTTACCGCTGGTGTTGGATACATGGACATGGCGATGTCTCTATCAGAGCCACACGAAACCGATCC
>Ga0209444_10002492_pt1 | contig 10116 bp, 9 predicted proteins | sample LauGreFaBDMM15DN_2_FD_188215 | JGI IMG/M metagenome (GOLD analysis project Ga0209444, IMG submission 188215) | Freshwater lake microbial communities from Lake Michigan, USA - Fa13.BD.MM15.DN (SPAdes) (version 2) | ecosystem: Environmental > Aquatic > Freshwater > Lake | place: Lake Michigan, USA...
ATTTATGCCATTCCTTCTTGGCTTTGCATCATGTTAGGCATGATGTTCAATTATTATATTCCTGTATGGATAGGTTATGGAATAGCCACCTATGGCTTGGCCTATTTTCTAATTCACGACGTTTATATTCACCAGCGTTTACGATGGTTAAGAAACATTGATCATCCGTATTTTTATGCTATTCGAAAAGCGCATAAAATTCATCATAAAAATATAGGAAAGGAGGAAGGGCAGTGTTTTGGAATGCTATTGGTTCCCCCAAAATTTTATAAAGAGGCTAGAAAAGCTTTCCGCAGAAATCAGCAAGCAAAATGAGTTGGTATGCTTATGTAATTCTATTCTCATTTTTAGGTCCTTTCGCCTTAAGTTTCGATAAGAAGATTGCTTTTTACAAAGAATTTCGGTTTTTATTTTTCGGTTTAATTATCACCGCTTTTGCTTTTATACTGTGGGATGAGTATTTTACCGTTAATAAAATTTGGGGCTTTAATCCAAGCTATTTACTAAAAATTTATATAGGTCATTTACCACTGGAGGAGATCTTATTTTTCCTCATTGTGCCATATAATTGTGTTTTTATTCACCAAGTTTTAAAGGGGTATTTCCCACAAGTTAAAATGACAATACTTGGTAAATGGTTCTTTATTCTTTTTGGAGCAAGTGGTATTTTTTTCGCCGTGTATTATTTTAAAAATTGGTACACGATGTCTGCTTGTCTAATAACCTTTCTTTTCGCCGTGTGGACGCTATTAAACAAGCCGAGTTGGATGGGTAACTTTGCCTTTACTTATTTAGTTTGCCTAGTCCCATTTGTTGTTGTTAATGGGATATTGACTGGCGCAATTACCCCGGAGCCGATAGTTTGGTACTCTGAAAAGCATATAATAGGGTGGCGTTTTATCACGATTCCTTTCGAGGATTTGTATTATAACTTTAGCTTATTATTTCCAATTATTGCTCTTTTTGAAAGAAGTAAAGCAAGGTCACTTTGATAAAATACCCGTTGTTGAGTGTCCTTTAACGAGATCAATAGTTTCAACTTTTCCGCCATTTTTTAAGACGATGTCTGATCCTACAATATATTTTGCAGATGATTTATCACTTTCTTTCGCATCGTAGTCTGCTCCCTTAACAAGAACGTCTGGTAAGATTGCATCGATCGTAGCTAATGGTGTTGTTTCATGAAAAAGAAGAACCGCGTCTACAAATCCTAAGCCTGCGACAACACATTGTCTGGCCTCTTCATCGTGAATAGGTCGATTTGGCGCCTTGTTTAGCGATCGGACAGATTCATCTGTATTTAATGCAACGATTAAGCGCGTTCCTAATGATGCGGCTTTGGCTAAATAGGTGACATGTCCAAGATGTAACACATCAAAACAACCATTTGTAAAAACAATTTTATCGCCAGCGAGCTTCCAGGTATTAATATGGCCCAACACATCTTTCAATGTCATCAATTTAGCCTTAGTAATTGCCCAATGATCGTGCATGTTTAGTGGTCTAATAAATTGGTTGTTTCATTCGGAAAAACCAGTGAAGGTTTAAAAGACTTTGCTTCCTCAAAATCCATAATGCCATAACCAAGTATGATTATAACATCGTTAATGGCGACTTTTCTAGCAGCGGGGCCATTTAAACAAATATTTCCGCTATTGGGCACCCCTTTAATAACATAGGTTTCAAATCGTTCCCCGTTATTAATATTAACTATTTGAACACGTTCACCCTCAATTATATTCGCAGCCACCATCAATGTTTCATCGATTGTAATACTGCCGATGTAGTCCAATTCTGCTTGTGTAACACGGACTCTATGAATTTTAGATTTTAAAAGTTGAATTTGCATTAGTTGAATTTGTTCCACAAAATTAAGTCAAAACAATTAATTGAGCACTAAATTATCAATCAATCGGATTTTTCCGCAGTAAGCAGCGATACAACATACGCTTTTTTGCTCCCAATTCCCAATCGGTTTAAGGTCTAAAGCATCGACGATTTCTAGGTACTCTAAGCGTAAAGATCCTTTATTAAACAAAAGTTTGGCTGCAGAAGCTAATTTCATAGGTGTTTGAGAAGAAACATTTTCTTGGCAATAGCTGAGCGTTTTAAAAATTATAGCTGCCTCCATCCTTTCGCTTGGACTTAACAACAAATTTCGGCTACTCATAGCCAGGCCGCTGGGATCTCTTTGAGTTGAACATTCTACTATTTCAACTTTTAACTCAAGCACCTCCACCAATTTTTTTATAATTAGAACTTGTTGATAATCCTTACTACCAAAAAAAGCTTTAGTAGGTTTTATTAGATCGAACAAGGCATAGACAACCTTTCCCACGCCAAGAAAATGACCCGGCCTGTGCGCTCCCTCTAACACTGTTGCAACATCTCCGAGCTCTACGTTGTAGTGCACATCATTTAATAGAAAAACATCGGAAAAGGCGGGGGTAAACACAATAACTTCGGGAAATAGGCCAAGTAGTTTCAAATCATTTTCTAGGGTTGAAGGGTAATTCTTTAAATCATCAGGATTATTAAATTGTAGTGGGTTCACATAAATACTTACTACAACAACATCGCATTCCTTTACCGCACGTTTAACCAAGGATAAATGTCCCTCATGTAAAGCACCCATCGTCGGAACAAAACCAAGCGACTTCCCCTCACCTTTTACAGCGTTTAACTTCGTTATTAAGGAAGATCTTGTTTGAAAATGTGTCATTAGAGGCATCGTCTTCATTTAGTTTAAGGGGCAAAGCTATTGGTTTTTATGAAAATCACATATTTTATTGTAATTTTGCATTTAACTAATAAGTAAGCAAGCCCTAAATGGAAAAAAAGAAAGTGTTATTTATTTCTCAGGAAATATACCCCTTTTTACCAAAATCAGAGGTTTCTGCACACGCCAGAAGGTTGCCTCAAATTACACAAGAAGAAGGAAAAGAAATTCGGGTTTTTACACCAAGATACGGTGTGATCAATGAGCGAAGACATCAGCTTCATGAAGTAATACGCTTATCAGGCCTTAATTTATCAATAGATGACCAAGATCACCCTTTAATAATAAAAGTAGCTTCGGTATCTGCGGCAAAAATGCAAGTTTATTTTATTGATAACGACGATTATTTTAAGAGAAAATCGACCTTGAAAGATGAGGAAAATGTTGATTATCCAGATAACGATGAACGGGCCATGTTTTTTTGCAGAGGTGTCTTAGAAACAGTTAAAAAATTAGGTTGGCAACCAGATGTGATTCATTGTAATGGTTGGTTCACAGGAATAATGGCATTATATATCAAACACATATACAGCAAAGACCCTCATTTCAAATCGACAAAAATCATATATAATATTTATAACGATTCCTTTGATAAAGATTGGGACCCACGATTTTTTGAAAAACTAAAAATGGATGGCTTCCCTTCAAAACTAACTGACAGTTTAAAAGACACAAGTTTTAACAATATAACGCAAGTTATTGTGGATCACTGTGATGGAATTAGCGTTGCTTCAGAGGAATTAACATCAGATCTTCAAACGATATTTGATAATTCATCCGCTCATAAAATAGGATTAATTGCCGAGGATATGTTATCAAAGGAACTCTCCGCTTTTATTGATAAAGTGGTGAATGAACCCGTTTTGGCATAAATTAAGGGTCATTATCTAATGAAAACAACCAGCTTTTCTCTTTTAATTGCTTTATTATTACTTACATGTGCTACCTCGTGAAAAAAAAAGGATAGTGCATTGGGGAAAGACATCTTAGACGGTGACACCTATCTATATGGTACAACAACAGATACCTTTGATATTCTTTCTTATACGATTGAGGAGGACTCTATAATTACCGACAACGCCGCTAATGTTGTTTTAGGAAGTTATACCGACCCAACATTTGGAAAATTTAACGCGTCTTTTTATACGCAAATACGCCTTGCCGGAATAGACCCTAATTTTGGGGATCCTTCTACGATAATTATTGACTCTTTTGTTTTAGCCTTGAAATATGTCGGTTATTATGGGGATCTAAAACCACAAACGTTTGAAGTTTATGAATTGAATGAGGACATAAACATTGACTCCACTTATTATGCCTTCACGAATAAAACAACAAAGCCTAATAACTTAGTTCCATTTGGTTTAGGCACAATAACTCCCGATCCGATTAATAAAACGATCGTTGGCGGCGACAGCCTTAATCCACAGTTAAGAATTCCCCTTGACACTAATTTAGCAAAAGCACTCATAACAGAAGCAACAAGTGGTAGCGCCACTTTCAGCAGCAACGAAGCCTTTTTAAGCTATTTTAAAGGGATTAAAATACAGACAAATAACGGAACTCAGGCCTCAGGAAATGGGGGAATCTTTTATTTTAATTTAAGTGATCCGGCTTCAAAAATGACGATTTATTTTCATCAAGCAGGCCTATCAAAGACCTTCGACTTGCTAATTAATAGTTCTTGTGCCGACTTTACTCACATCGATAAAGATTATACAGGAACGCCAATTGATCAAATTTTGCAAGACAGCACGATGGGTAATACGGCGTTCTATGCACAAGCGTTTAATTTACGAGCCGTAGTAAAAATACCAGGTCTAAGTGCCCTGTCAAAAAATAAAATAATTCATCGTGCAGAACTGCATTTGCCTATTCAGTTTCAAAGCTTTTATCGTTATAAACCGGGGGTGAATATTTCGGTGGCGACACGAATAAAAGAATCGGAGACAGCTTATACTAGTTTAGGTGTTCTTGGTACATTAGACGATTTTAATAAAGAATTTAAAATTGATCTAAAGCAATACGTACAAGCCATTTTAAATCAAGACATTGAAAACACAGGGCTTATTTTATCACCACGGTATTTTATTAATTCGTCAGAACGGATTATTTTCAACGGAAAAAACACCAATAATAAATTTGCGCCCCGCTTAGTAGTAACCTATACAACCTATTAGATTATGTGTGGAATTGTTGCTTACATTGGAAAAAAAGATGCTTTTCCAATAATAATAAAAGGGCTAAAACGCCTTGAATATCGCGGATATGATAGCGCAGGGGTTGCCCTAATTGATAATGGTCAATTGAACATATATAAATGCGCTGGAAAGGTTGCCAACCTCGAGGAATTTATTTCAGAAAAAAACGCAGAAGGCACCATAGGAATTGGCCACACACGTTGGGCTACACACGGGCCACCAACTGATGTTAATGCTCACCCGCACATTTCTATGGACGGATCATTAGCACTCATTCACAACGGAATAATTGAGAACTACGACGCACTTAAACAAGAATTAATAAAACAAGGGTATGTTTTCAAAAGTGAAACTGATACCGAGGTACTTGTTCATCTAGTCGATAACATTGGAAAAAAAGAAAAAGTGTGGTTTGGAGAAGCCTTGCGTATGGCTCTTTCACATGTGGTTGGTGCCTACGCGATTGTGGCTATTTCAAAAGACTTTCCCAATCAAATGGTGGCAGCAAGAAAAAGCAGTCCACTTGTTGTTGGAATAGGAGAGGAGGGAGATTTTTACCTCGCCTCCGACGCAACACCAATTGTGGAGTATACGAAGCAAGTTGTCTACTTGGAAGATGAAGAAATCGCTGTAATCAAATTCGGCGAAGAGTTAAAGTTATTCAGCATTAATGACGAAGAAAAAAGACCTTATATTCAGCAATTAGAAATGGAATTGGAGGCCTTGGAAAAAGGAGGATACGAACATTTCATGCTAAAAGAAATCCACGAACAGCCAAGGTCTATTCAGGATTGTTTGCGTGGGCGTTTAAATGCACAAGAAGGAAGAGTTACCTTGGGGGGAATTAAGGATTATGAACAAAAGATGATCCAAGCGAATCGCTTAATTCTGGTTGCTTGTGGAACCTCCTGGCACGCCGCTCTTGTGGGAGAATATTTAATCGAAGACCTTGCACGAATTAATGTAGAAGTGGAGTATGCCAGTGAATTTAGATACCGGAATCCTATATTAAGTGAAAATGATGTTGTTATTGCGATATCACAATCAGGAGAAACCGCCGACACGATGGCCGCCTTAGAATTAGCAAAATCTAAAGGAGCAACCATATTAGGGATTTGTAACGTAGTAGGGTCTTCCATTTCGCGCATAACAGACGCCGGATCCTATACACACGCAGGACCAGAGATCGGTGTTGCATCAACAAAAGCATTTACTGCACAAGTAACCCTTCTGACCCTTATGGCCTTGTCTTTGGCACATAAAAAAGGATCCATTTCGGAAACCAACTTTAGAATTTTATTAACTGAATTGGAAGCAATCCCAGAAAAAGTTAAAAAAGTACTCGAGACAAACGCGAAGATTGAGCAAATTGCCTTGGAATACAAAGATGCCACCAATGCCCTATATTTAGGGAGAGGCAGTTCTTTTCCTGTGGCTTTGGAAGGCGCGTTAAAACTCAAAGAAATTTCCTACATACATGCAGAAGGGTATCCAGCAGCTGAAATGAAACACGGCCCAATAGCACTTATTGATGAAAATATGCCCGTGTTTGTTATTGCTACCAAGGGCAATTCTTACGAAAAAGTAGTTTCAAATATTCAAGAAGTAAAAGCTCGAAAAGGAAAAATAATAGCCATCGTAACAGAAGGCGATACTCAGGTTAGGGAAATGGCAGACCACGTCATTGAAATCCCAGAAACAAATGAAATATTGGTGCCTTTACTAGCGACCATTCCGTTCCAATTACTTTCTTATCACATTGCTGTAATGCGAAACTGTAACGTTGACCAGCCGCGCAATTTAGCTAAGTCGGTTACGGTGGAGTAGCATACGCTAAGACGGATAAAACCAATTACAAGAGAAGGTTATTGCAAAGGCTAACAACCACCCAGCATATACCTCAATTTCCTCGTGCTTCTTTAAATATAACCGTGCTGAAATTGTGAGGCCTGATACCAGAAATGCAAGTGCGATTAAGAAGATGGGAGCTTGGGTTTGAGCTATAAAAAAAGCAATAAGGTAGCCACATAAAATACCACCACCACCGGCATGCATAGAAATTTTAATCCACCGATTAATATAAATAAAACAAGCTGTTACAATGGTTCCTGAAAGGGGAAGGGCATAAAAATACTTGGGTAAAAGCCCATTAGGCGCTTTATAGAGAAACAGGGCATACAAAAAAGCGCAATACGCAAACATTATCAACAAGGGAATATTTCTTTCCCTAGCGTTTTCCATATCTATTGTGGTAATAATTTTGCGTTGATGTAACATCACAAAAGAGAGTCCAGGCGCCGCACAACTAAAGATAAAAAACAACCAAAATAACTGAGACTTGATGTCAGGGGGTATATTAAACATGTTCATAGACGAATACACCAATCCTTCTGAGGGATAGTACAAGCTTATTAACAAGCCGTATGCAGGCATTAATAATGGTAAAAACACCCAAGAAAAGATATGTGAAAGGACCTTCATATTTATAGTTTTTTACGCATTCTCGCTACGGGAAGGTTTAATTGCTCTCTGTACTTAGCCACGGTCCTCCGTGCAATATTATAACCTTTTTCATTCAAAACTTCCATTAATTTTTCATCGGGTAAGGGATTGTGTTTGTCCTCATTTTCTATGGCGTTTAACAAAATTTGTTTTACCTCCCTAGTCGACACTTCTTCGCCCGAATCGGTAGATAAGGACTCTGAAAAGAAATATTTCAGCGGAAAAACACCAAAATTAGTTTGAATATACTTACTATTAGCGACTCTAGAAACCGTTGAAATATCAAGACTCACTATTTCGGCGATGTCCTTTAAAATCATGGGCCTTAATTTCGTTTCATCACCAGACATAAAAAAGCGCTCTTGATAGCGCATGATGGCGTTCATGGTGAGTAAAAGTGTTTGTTGTCGCTGCTTAATGGCATCTATGAACCACATCGCACTGTCCAATTTGTGCTTCACAAATGTAACCGCTTGCTTATCTGTTTTAGATGTTTTGGCACCCTCCGCATATGCGCGCAACATCATTTCGTATTCTTTGCTTATTTTCAATTCCGGCGCGTTTCTACTATTAATAGTAAGTTCTAAGGCGCCCTCATTTTCTATCAAAAGAAAATCAGGAATGATTTGTTGGTAATTTTTGGCAGATTCTTTCATGGATCCACCCGGCTTAGGATTTAACTTTAAGATTTCGTTAATGGCTTGTTTTAACTCCTCTTCATCCACATTTAATTTCTTGGCAATTTTGTCGTAGTGCTTTTTAGTAAACTCTTCAAAACATTGTTCAAGTATTCGCTTAGCCCGAGACCGGTTGATGGAGTTGTCTTGTCGACGTTTAATTTGAATTAATAAGCATTCTCGTAAATTTCTCGCCCCCACTCCAGCAGGATCTAATGATTGAATTAAAAATAGCACTGTTTCAATTTCACTTACTTCAGCATCAATATTTAATGAAAAGGCGAGATCATCGACTATGGCAGTTATTTCCCTACTCAAATAACCAGACTCATCCAAGTTGCCGATAAGAATGTCAGCAATCATAAATTGCTTATCGTTAAGCGTTAGTAGATGAAGTTGTTCGCTAAGTCTTTCCTGATAACTTTGCTCCCCAGATAGTGGAACAACACGTTCTTCATCATCTTTAGAGGTATTATTTGCTTGTGTTTTATAATCTGCGACGTCTTCATCAAAATAGTCAGAGATGTCAAAATCATCCTCCTCTTCATTGGATTCTTCAAATTCATCTTCCTCTTGAAAATCTTCCTCTTCATCTGATCCTTCTTCAAGTGCCGGATTTTCTTCTAATTCTTGCTTAATACGCTGGTCTAATTCTAAGGTTGGCACCTGTAATAATTTCATTAACTGAATTTGTTGAGGAGAAAGCCGCTGTTCAGTTTTTAGCGCAAGATATTGCTTTAGTGCCATAAATTAGTTATTAGAATGAAGCATTTAAAGGCGTTCTAGGAAAGGGGATAACATCTCTTATGTTGGTCATTCCTGTTACGAACATAATCATCCTTTCAAATCCCAAGCCAAAACCAGCATGTGGAACCGTTCCCAACTTTCTTGTTTGTAAATACCACCAAAGTTCCTCTTCCGGAATATTGAAGGCTTTACACTTTTCTAATAAAATATCGTATCGTTCCTCGCGTTGTGATCCACCAACAATTTCTCCTATTCCAGGAAATAAAACATCCATGGCTGCAACGGTTTTGTTATCATCGTTTTGTCGCATGTAAAAAGCTTTTATTTCCGCCGGATAATCACTTAAGATCACGGGGCATTTAAACTCTTTTTCGACTAAATAACGCTCATGTTCGCTTTGTAAATCAATTCCCCACTCGATGGGAAACTTGAACTTTTTCTTTTTGTGGTGATTGGAGTTTAATAAAACAGTTATAGCTTCCGTATATGTCAATCGTTTAAATGGATTTTCTATTACAAAATTTAATCGTTCGATTAATCCAATTTCATTGCGTTCACTTTCTGGTTTTTGACTTTGCTCTTGCTTTTCACGCTGATCTAAAAAATGTAAATCTTCTTGACAATTTTCAATAACATAGGAACAGATATACTTTAAAAAATCTTCTGTTAAATCCATATTGTCCGTCAAGTCATTAAATGCGACTTCGGGCTCTATCATCCAAAATTCTGCAAGGTGCCTTGAAGTATTAGAGTTTTCTGCACGAAACGTAGGACCAAAGGTATACACTTGCCCAAGAGCCAAGGCGGCTAATTCTGCTTCCAATTGACCTGAAACGGTCAGGTTTACAGGCTTTCCAAAAAAATCTTGTTTGTAATCCACGTTTCCATCGGCATCTAGCGGTGGCGACAAGGGGTCTAGGGTAGACACATGAAACATTTCTCCAGCACCTTCTGCGTCAGAGCCAGTTATTATAGGTGTGTGTAAATAATAAAACCCTTTTTCATGGAAATAATGATGAATGGCATAGGCCACATGGTGTCGAATTCTAAATACTGCACTGAATGTATTGGTTCTGAAGCGCAAGTGTGCCTGTTCTCTCAACAATTCCAGGCTATGTTTTTTGGGCTGCAAGACGGTCTTTTGAACTTCATCTGGATGCGCAGCGCCTATAATTTCGATGGCATCTGCTTGTAATTCTAAGGACTGTCC
>Ga0209444_10002494_pt1 | contig 10112 bp, 8 predicted proteins | sample LauGreFaBDMM15DN_2_FD_188215 | JGI IMG/M metagenome (GOLD analysis project Ga0209444, IMG submission 188215) | Freshwater lake microbial communities from Lake Michigan, USA - Fa13.BD.MM15.DN (SPAdes) (version 2) | ecosystem: Environmental > Aquatic > Freshwater > Lake | place: Lake Michigan, USA...
GGAGGATTTGGTGGAGGATTTGGTGGAGGATTTGGTGGAGGATTTGGTGGAGGATTTGGTGGATCTAGGAGGGGTCTATCATCAGCCTCGGGGAGCCCATCTAGTTGCGATTCCGCGAATGCATCAGCATCGAATGGAGGGCGCTTCTTTGTTAATGCCTCCTTTAACACCTTAAACGTAGGGGTTAGCATTCTAAGACCTCCACTTCCTAATTGCCACCCCCCTTTAAAAATCCAAATAAAGAACTTAGCTAAGGAAACTCCAAGAAATCTAGTAGCTGGGTTTATTAGTGCAAGGATAAGTAGAGTCACTGTTTTTGATACAGAAACGATACTAGCGATCAAACTAGTAAGGCCAAGCGCAATAAGACTAAACGCAGTCTCAAAAATCTTCAACGAAATAACGACAACAGGAGCTGTAATAATTAAAACGCCCGCACCAATAATTCCAAAAAACCCCGCTAACCCACCAGATATCATACTTAACGAGAGTTTATTTCGATCAAACTTTGGAAGATTTTTCCATACGTTACCGGCAGCATTATAAAGTGATTGAAGCCCATTGGCGATTGAATCATAAGCAGAAGAAAGCCCTTCTCTACCCTTTCTTAGAGCATTTTGAACATCTTGTGCAGGATTTGCAGTTGCCGCAAACTGTTTGACATTTTCAAGATCTTTTGTGAAAGTTAAACTGTCGTATAATTTTTCATTTAATTCAGTAATTGACTTAAATCCAGAATTCAGTAAAAACGCTTTGTCATCGCCCGTTAACTCTTCCTTGGTCATAACCTTGTCAAGCGCAGCTGCTGATTTCTTCAGATATTCAACATTTCCAGTAGTAGCGCCAATAATAGCTGTATCCAAGAACGTTTCCCAATTCATAGAAATCTGACCTACAATTCCGAGTGCAACGCTTACAGCCGATTCTGCTGTACCAGCTGGCATAAGGAGTGCACCTGCAAATGCCTGTCTTGGCGTGGCCTGGTTAGCTTTGAGAAGTTCAATTAATCTGTTGATTCGAATTTTAAAATCAGCATCTCTATCTAAGTCTTCGGGGAATGGGTTCCCTTCATTGTCAGTATCTGGAAGAAGCTTTTTAAGTGAATCAACTATTGTCGGTGGAACATCTTTAAGATTATATGTTGCAGCACCTAGCGCCATAATACCAGTTCCCGCACCTTTACCAGCAGACGACAGTCCAGCACCAATTCGACGAAACAGTTCTGCACGGCGAGCCCCATAGTTTTTCGGGTCAATTGGTTCCGGATTGTCAGGGTCAGATATATTTTCAAGAGGAAGTAGTGGAGGAATAGCCCCGCCTGCAATGTTTAGCCCAGATACTATCGATCTACCGCTTATTCTACGAGCTTCATTCAGCCGACCAGCATATGTTTCAATTTTTCTACGCTTTTGAACTCGAACATAGTCACCACCGGGATTAGCTTCAGGTGCATCTGCGTTTGCTGCGTCAGCATTTTTATCAGTAGATGACTCCAGTACATAAACATAAACAGGTTCTCCTGCAGGATTAAACACGAGCTCATAAGAAGGGAGCCAATAGTCATTCATTGCAGTTCCTGAGTCAGATATTCTAACTCCTAGCTCTATAAGTTGTTCTGCTAGACTATTCAAATCATCACCTTCGTTAAGTGTTCCCCTTTTCTTTGATGCTTTTTTAGGAAGGATTGCCTTTAGCCCACTTTTTATCAGTTGTCCAAAACCAATAATAATTTTTCCAATTTGCACGAATGGAAACTTTACAGCCGTAAATAATAGTCCAATGATACACATGCATCCGGCTCCGATTGCCGGGAGTATTGTCTCCGTAAGTGCCTTTTTTATATCAGCATTCCTTAGCCGACCAATCAATCCAGATGCACCGGCGGTCATACGAGAAAACATTTCTAAAAACTTGTAGGTTACTGGTGGCAACTTGCCATTCTCAAAAAATATATTAACCGAGGTTAGTCTTTCGTGTAACTCATTTGCTATTTTTTGTTTAGGAGATCCATCTCTGAGATCATTCTTAATAGTCACAAGTAATGCAATTGTAGCATTTATTTTAACAGAAGTACCTCGTTTATATTTACGAAACTTGTTAGTATCCGATATCGCATCAAATTGTATTTCTCCTACATTAACAGATGTTGTTGCGTTAGTAACTAAATTTTTAACCTTCAAACTACTACACACCTCTATACCTTTTTCTAAATTTTTATAAATAACCTTTTCAACAGCTGCTTTATATAGTTCTAATCCCTCATGCATTACGCTGACCCTATCACCAATATTGTATATACAAGCCCCTTTTTGACTTTCAACTGTTATTTCATTGAGAGCTCTTAGTAGATATGTAAATCCACTTGTAACTCCCGGAGCATCGTATCCTTTCACAAAGGTTGTATGGTGCTTTTCAATATTATCTTGTAAAGTTTGTTCAGTTTGATTTAACATGTCTTCAAATTCAGAATACAGTTTTGCAATCTTAGAATCAAGGAATCTTTTCTCTACTTCTGGCTTTAGTTTTAACTCACGTATCATTTCTTTCCACGTAGAAACTGCTGCAATTTCCTTTCTTACCTCTGTCATCTGATCTTTGTGTCTGCCTTCTATTCTCTCAAGAACTTCGCTTCTTTTTGCCTTGAGATCAAGTAAACTTCCTTCAGGTTTATTTGAGTTATCTTGATCTCCAAATTTTTGTAAATACTCGCCGTCGGCTTTTGGGTTTGCTCTGAATCTCTCATCTGTTATCTTCGTGCTAACATAGTCATCTATTTCTTGTTGTTTTTCTTTAATGCGTATATCATAATCTTTAAGTTCTGCAAATAGGCGCTGAAGATTAGCGCCTGTTGGTGCAATAGATTTCTTTGGTTCTGGTCTCTTAACTGCTTCCCAAAAGCTCTTTGGAACTTCGTAATTTGCAATTTCAGTCAGTATTCCGTCTCGTTTTTCGTTAAGATCTTTTATTTTTAGAGAAAGCTGTTCTAGCTTTATCTTTGCTCGTTTAGACTTTTCAGTATTGTCATCGTATTGCGTTTTAATCGTTGACAAAATATCATCAGCAGACTGGTACGCGGTGTAAGCCGCCTCTCTTGCAGCAAGTAACCCTTTTAATTTATCAGCATTAGGTTTATCTTTCGGACCAGCTGTTCCAGAAATACGATCAAGCCATTTCAGTCCATTTCCTCCATTTGCAAGTAACTCGTCACCTTTTGGTTTTAAATCGGGGTAGTCTGTAGTATTTTTAGCGTCATTAAAAAATTTAACTGCTTGTTGAGCCCATGCGCCTCTTATCTTGAGCCCTGATTGAGGAAATCGCTCTAGTGCAATATCTCTTAATCCATTCTCTTGCGGCTTTGGTTCTTCCTGTGTGTTAATTATTTTATTAATCTGATTATCGTTGAAATCATAAAGTGTCTTATTTGTTAAAAACTTATTATAAGCTTCAATATACCTTTCACGCAATGTCTTGTCAGCGGCATCTTTCGTTGCTAACGCAGCATCAGCAGTTTGCTTCGCAATTTTAACATTAAACTCTTCAACCTGCACTTTTCTAAGCTCGTCGTCCACTTCAGTGAGTTCCCTTTGAAAGTCTTCGGCAGTTTTCTTGGAAGGTGTTGCTAATTTTGTGATAACCTGTGTTAAAGTTTGTCCAGTTGATCCACGAACAGAAATTCCACTTGGACTCCAGCTTGGTCTGCCAAGTGCACCACCTTGCATCTCTTCCACTCGAGGAGGTTCAATCGTATTTTTCTCTACTGCCTCTTCTGGTACAGGAGATGATTCTGGTGGGCTTTCTTCTACGATAGTAGGTTCTTCACCGTCGGAAACAGGATCTTCAGCAACTGCTGGCTTTTCTAGTGCATCCTTAGTGCGATCCCCCATAAACGCGGCCCCCAACGCTGCAGCCGAGCCTGCAACGAGTGGGATAACAAAATGTAAGGTATTCGCGGCCATGCAAACTTCTTGTATTTGAACAGAGATGTTTCATTTGGTAAAAGACACGTTCTCCAGAGTGGAGAATAACTTAATACACTCCGCAAAAGTACGCGATTCGTGGTTTTCTTTTTGGTTTAATATCGTTTCATTTACGGTAGTAGTAGGAGGGTTTATCTTTTTTTTATATTCGAGTTTTGGTTCAAAACCCCCTGCCGAACTTCAAACAATTCCATACAAACCCCTACCATGGATGAATGCTGTAAGAAATGTTCCCGGTGATCAACAATATGGACAACTTCCTGAAACTGAAATTAGAGGTGGTATATCGGGGCATGCCAATCGATCAAGCGCGTCAGCGTTTTAATGAACTTAAGGAACAGCCCGTACCAGTCTTAAAACCAAAGCGTAAATTAAAGAAGTGATGAGTGCATCCTCATTTACATCAAAGATTAGGGCACGAACAATTGGAAAGGCATTCAAAGTTCAAAATACTAATAATGTGGTCTCAACAAATCCAGTTTATCGTGGTGCTGCAGGGTGTGGGCCATTGAAATACCATCAGATAAGATACACAATCCCTATATGTGGACCTAGAATTCCTGCTAGAACAGTGTGTGTTGTGATGTCTAATGTAGATGGAGGTACGGCTTCGATAACTCCTTTGTTCACATTTGATGGAGGAAAGCCCGACACGATAGCATTCTGTGTTTATGATGGAGAACCAAAATGCATAATAGCAGATGCATTAGACGGCGGAAGGGCCAATAAAAGTCCCTTATTCACATTTGATTCTGGGTCACCATCAACAGTTGCAATCTGCGTCTATGATGGAAGTCCTGATTCTTGTTTAAGACTAAATCTAGTTGACGGGGGATCAGCAGCTCTCACGCCAATGTACACATTCGATGGAGAGTTTCCAGACTCAGTTGCGATATGTGTATACGATGGAAAGCCAGTTTGCATGGCCGCAGGTGCTGTAGACGGAGGAACAGCCTCGGCAACCCCTTCATTTTCGTTCGACGGTTCCGGCCCTACAATGGTCGCCGTGTGCAAATACGAGGGAGGGAAAGCCATGAAGTAAATGTGTTATTCATATCAAATGATAACACTTCCGTGGTTATTTGCAGGGATGGTAACTGGACTCATTATTGTTTCTGTATTTGATCCTCCGAAGCGTGAAATTCCAAGTCTTCCAACCCCGAACGACACTGGCAGCTTTAGAACAAAAACAGGATGTGTTACAATAAAGTCTACTGAAGTTCCATGTTCGGGTGAATCAGTTTCTCTCAATGTAATAGCAAGATGATAACTGAAATATTGAATAATCCAAGATCGGAGTTCTTTTTTTCATTTTTAATTGGAATAGGTCTCATGATAATGCTATTTCATCGTCCAGTGTTGAGTGAGAAAACGCTTGCAGTTCATCCATCAGAACTAGATAACAGGTCTGTTAAATCGAATGGAAAATGTTATACTTATCGCGTAGAGGATTCCATGTGTGAAATACTCTCCTCTAAATAAATATGGATTCTACAGATCTGAGCGACCTCCTAGGAAGCGGACCAGTCCAGTCGCCAGCGTTCGCTCCCATGGTGACGGGCGGTGACCCATTCATCGCTCCACAGACAAAACAGTCTCCGCCCGATTACTCTCATCAATTTTCGATGATGAGAATGTCATTCAGAGGTCTCCTGACCTATCTCTCATACTTTCTTGCAGCTGTTATTATTTCGCTGCCAGTTCCCAGAAATCTTATTTTGCAATACATACCTAACACATATACCACTGGAGGTGTAGTTTCATACACCGGAGCAGGAATTCTTGGTGGTGTAGCTGTCATCATTTCATATGTTCTAACAACACTGTTGCACACGTTGTTTTAAGTCAGTACTAGTCTAAATATCAAGTATATGGAGCCGCCGAATAGAGGTCTATCAAGAGGATATCAACGGGATTCTCCTGCTAGAATTCATCCAATGATTATTATCGGAGCTGGTGAAATGCTTACACAGAAATTTGCACGAGACAATCAGATTACACATGTAATAAACTGTGCAGAGGATGAAATGTGTCCATCGTGGTGGAAAAACTCATTTCCGAGACAATACTATTGCATCGGAGCATTTGATACAATAGATCATGATATTACAGAATGGTACCCAGAGTTCAGAAGGGCACTTAAAACATTTCTACAAGAAGATGACTGTATACGTGTTTTTGTTCATTGTCAGTGTGGAATAAATAGAAGTGCGTTCCTTGCATTGCTCTACGTATGTGATGTTTTTGGATATAAGATAGAAACGGTAGAAGCATCAATTATTTCTCAACGACCATGTGCACTTACGAATCCATCATTCAGAAAACAGGTGTACGCATTCACTAAAAATAAGACTATAATGTAATGGCATCCCTTGGAGATAATCCATTGTGGGATAAGGTTGCAAACGGAGATGAATCAGCAGATGTTCTCGGCCCTTCATACAGCTATGCAGATCACATTCAAGGTCCAAGTGAATTAGGTGTTGGTAATGAAGGAACGATGGCACAGCTTGGTAGAAATACACAGGGTATAACGCAGTATGTTAAATATATGATTTCTGGACCAGCACTTGGAGATCGTTATTTTGTAAACACTGGTGGCTCCTGTGTTGCACCAGATGGTTCTACACAATCAAGATATAATTATATAAATAATGTTCCAGATGCAGCTGCTGATCTTCCAGATTCAATGAAAAAGAACTTCTCAGGTATAGCGTCAGATTTTAATGGTCTTGTTCCTGGAATGATTGGAGACATCGCTGGATTAAGTCCTGTATCTCTATTTAGATCTCTAGCGGCAGATTCTACTCCTTCATGTGAATGTTATACGTGTGCTACTACTTCTACATCTGAATCTCGGTTTCTTAACACGAAATTAACACCAGATTTTAATCCAGATCTCTGCAAGCAGGTAGACGTTTCACAATGCAAACCGCCTGCCAAAGAGTCGTTTAGAAATCGAGTTGATTTTACAGTGCCAACTCTCGTTGCATTATCTGGGCTTGTATTTTTGAATCTATTTTAACACCCTCATCGAAACAAACCTAAATGGCAGATGGGATGTTTAGAATTAAAAAAGGTAGAGAAGGAACGAAACAAGATCAACTCGGCGGAACTCTAGATTCAGTTCACCAGACTGTTCTTGGAAGCCTTCGCGATTCAGAGAAAAAGCAAGTAGAAATTCGAAGAAATCTTAAGGAAACAGAAGAATTAACTAGAAAGCTGGAAACATCAAATGACATTCTTGAACTTTCTCGAAGTTATGATAAGCTACGTAATCTTCAAACTGAGGTAAAAAATGCAAATCCGATTGATGAATATTTCTTAAAAAATGCAGATATTATGCTTCAATATTACAAACAAACTGATCGCAATCAGTCAATAGTTTCAAATCCGTCCGATAATAATACTTTTTTAAAATATCTGACATCCACACTACCTCCCGAAGATTCTGGGCTTTCTAAGAAACAGATGTTTGATGAGTATGTTAATCGTATGAAGCTTTCAAATGGTTATGATGTTATAGAATCAAACTGTGAAACAGAACATTGCAATCAATGCAATGTTGCACGCGAAGAGGTTTCCGCGGAAGGTATTCTTGTTTGTCCTAACTGTGGTTCTGAGGAATATATGATGGTTGTTTCAGATTTTCCAAGTTTTAGAGATCCTCCAAAGGAACGTAATAACTATGCATACAAAAAGATTAATCACCTTAATGAGATTCTAAACCAGTTTCAGGCAAAGGAATCTACTATTATTCCAGATGAAGTAATGAATGAAGTTGTATGCGAAATTAAGAAACGGCGCATACAAAATATTGCAGAACTGTGTGAGAAGGATATTCGTGAGATTTTAAAGAAGTTGAATAGAAGTAAGTATTACGAACATGCCGCCCACATCGTATCACGACTTAACGGAAATCCCCCACCAACTATTACACCAGAGATCGAAGAAAAGATCCGGGCTATGTTCCAAGACATTCAAGCCCCTTTCCTCCTCTATTGCCCAAACGACAGAACAAACTTCCTCTCGTACTCCTACATTCTTTACAAATTTTTTGAACTTCTGGAGCTCGACGAATACAAAGTCTATTTCCCTCTCCTCAAATCCCGTGATCGTCTAATTAGCCACGATCAAATATGGAAAAAAATTTGCGACTATCTCCGTTGGGAGTTTATAGTTAGTATTTAAATCGGGTAGTATTTATTATGCACCGAGACGTATTACTTTGTTTAAATGAACTGGAAATCAAGCATACCAAGGGCAAAGCCAATTTGCTGAGCGCGCTTGTTTGTTAGATTTGATATATCAAGATCAATAAGGTGTTGATCATTAATTTCTCGGCAACGAGCAACAAATTCTAGTGGAGTTGTGCGCCAGTCAATTACATTCTTCGAAATAAGGACATCGCGAAGCCTGTCAATGGAAAGGTATGGTCTATTAACTTTTCCAGGGCGAATAACTGGTTTTTTTGGATTAACGTTAAATTCTTTTATAAATGGTTCAATGTATTTATTGGCTGCAAGAACTGGATCTTCGCGCCAGTGCATAGCCTTAGTAGTATTAATAATCTTGAAATACTCAATTATTTCACTTTCGTCCTGACACTTCTTCTCGATAACGACCACATTAAAGTCTTCAGCTTCAGGATTTGCAAAGTGTTTTTTCAGAAGACTAACACGATGCTGACCATCTATAATGTATCGGTATATATCACCTTCATCTTCAAGGATTACGATACGGTATGGATTAAGTGTCAGATCTGTAATTGATGTTAGGGATTGACAAATTCTAAGAGCATGAGTTTCGTCCATAATGCGGTTACCCTTCCAGATTTCGACTGAAGCCAGTCGGCTTGCTGGCATCTGCTTCCAAACAGAACCATCTGCAGATACGAACATTTTCCATATAAAAATACTTTTTAATGATAAAGTCCATTTTTAAGCGAAAAAACAGGTGCATCCACAGACCATGTCTAACGGATACCGGCAACAGCCATGCTGACAGCCAGTTCGCCGGCCGCCATTGAGGCGTTCTGCTTCGCAGCTGCATTAGCCTCCAGCCGCTTGGCCTGGTTTGGCGCGTTCACGTTGACGTGTCCCGCCGCCGCAGCAGCTGCCTTCTTGGCGTCGAGTTCCGCCTGCTTCTTCTTGATTTCCCGCTGCTTGTCTGCAACGGCCTTTCGCGCCGCCACTAGCTGGGCGGCTTCCGCATCCTTTTCCTTCTGTGTGAGCACCTTCTTTTGGGGCGCAGGCATCTTGTTGGAGTATACGGTCTTATTAAATGAGTTTTCTATATTAAAAATATCCATTTTCAATATAGAAAAATCGTGGCACACCGAGGCTTTAGCAGCCGTCGCAACGGTTGCAATCGCAGGTGAACGACGGCTCGCCGTCGTCGTTCATCGGATTCGGGTCATACCCCGTGCAGTACCAGCACTTATAGGGCTGGCTGCAGTTGCACTCGTTCGTCCCGGTGTAATACGACTCGCAGTCGTCGTCCGCCCCGTACTTGATCTCGTGGGCAATCTGCCGCATCGCATTCCGGTGCCGGTCGTCGACCATGTCGATAACGTGCCGAACAAACGACGAAATCTGCCACGAGCAGTACGCTTCACACGCGCGCTTTGCAGCATTCTTGGCTTCCATCTTGAAGCTCTGACACTCTACCTTCTGTAAAATAAAAATCCGTTTTAACGCAAAAATAGTTGTCTTGATTTGAGCTCGTTTGCAACTTGAAATAGTCTTTTTTTATGAATAATGATCATATTTTTAAGATAAGTAAGTCTCTTATTAACAATTTGATACTGCCTGTCGCTAAAATATGGTTCTGCAGATAGCTTGCGATACTCGGCATCATATCTCAAAACATAGTTTTTACTCTCCTTGTACATTCGTTGCAGTGTTAGTTTAGCCTCAAGCTCTGGAACTAGTGTCATTTATAACTACTATTAAAAACTTATATAAACCACAGTTAATCTTCGTGGACATATGTAGGTTGAATTGTAGTTACATAGTAATATACAATTCCCTGGATAGCTTCGTCGTTGAGAGCGTTGAGCACTGCATATGCATCATTAGGCTCCTCAAAAGTCTGAATGACCTGAGGAGCCTTATTAAGAGCTTGGGCTACAAG
>Ga0209444_10002500_pt1 | contig 10089 bp, 8 predicted proteins | sample LauGreFaBDMM15DN_2_FD_188215 | JGI IMG/M metagenome (GOLD analysis project Ga0209444, IMG submission 188215) | Freshwater lake microbial communities from Lake Michigan, USA - Fa13.BD.MM15.DN (SPAdes) (version 2) | ecosystem: Environmental > Aquatic > Freshwater > Lake | place: Lake Michigan, USA...
AAGAGCCGCCATATCCACAGCCTGGATACAAAAAGTCGTAGCCAATACGTGGATCTGAGCCAATGCCGTTTCTTACCTGCTCAATGTCGGCTCCAAGCTTCTCCGCTAACGTTGCAAGCTCGTTCATGAACGAAATACGTGTAGCGAGCATGGCATTTGCAGCGTATTTAGAAAGTTCTGCTGAACGAATATCCATGACGATTAGTCTGTCATGGTTGCGCTGAAAGGGTGCATAGAGATTACGAAGAATTTGTTCAGCATGGTTGTTTTCGATTCCGATAACAATTCGGTCAGGTCTCATGAAATCTTCAATCGCTGCGCCTTCCTTAAGAAACTCCGGATTAGAAGCAATGCAAAATTCTATATTGGCCCCTCGCAAAATCAATTCATCACTCAAGACTGCTCGCACTTTGTCTGCAGTACCCACTGGAACAGTTGACTTGCTGACTATCAGCTTAAACGACTTCATATACCGTCCAATGTTGCGCGCGGCAGCAATGACATAACTAAGATCAGCAGCGCCATCTTCATTTGGCGGCGTGCCGACAGCTATGAACTGAATTTCACCAAAATGCACAGCTTCTTCTACATCGGTGGTAAATCGCAAACGTCCAGCCGCTACATTGCGCTTGACCATATCCTTCAAGCCCGGCTCGTAGATAGGTATGCCGCCCGCATTTAGCATATCTATTTTTCGTATGTCTAAGTCCAAGCACAAAACGTCATTACCAACCTCAGCCAAACAGGTGCCTGTGACTAGGCCTACATAGCCTGTACCTATTACAGTTATTTTCACTTTTTAATCTCCAATGGAGTGAATCCAGTTATGAGTTCGCCGTAAACCCCTAATGTTTTCTGTATCACGATACGCTGGTCAAAAACAGTGACAGCACGCTGTCTTGCGGCCAAACCAAGCTTGCGACGTAATTGGGGATCTTCATGAAGAAACTTTATAGCCTCGGCCAAGGCATCAGAATTTCGGGGTGGTATAAGTAATCCTTCAACCCCATGGGTAACGACTTCCCTGCACCCTGGTGAGTCAGTAGTCACAATCGGTAAACCGCAAGCAGCAGCTTCGATAAGACTTCTTGGAACACCCTCCCCATAGTAACTGGGCAGAACCACGATATCACTAATGGCTAGCAGCTTACGCATATCTTCTACATGTCCTAGTATCTCGACAAAGCCTTCGGACTCATATGCATCGATCTCAACCTGACTAATAGATTGAGGATTTCCGTGATCTGGCGCACCAGCCAAGATAAAGCGGATGGGTAAGCCGTTACCGCGTAGCTTTCGAGCGGATTCAACGAATTCATTAATGCCTTTTTCACGCAGCAATCGGGCCGCCAGTAAAACCGTAGTCGGCTGATCAGACATCGCTCCAATTAATCCTGGCTTGAAACGATCAGTATCCACGCCAGAGCTCTTGATCATATGTATCCTAGAGGCATGAACAATATTGGCTAGCGTAAAGGCCTGAAGGTCATCAGAGTTTTGCAAAATCAATCTCGACCGAGAATTGCTCAAAGACAAACGCATCAAACCACGAACCAGCGGACGCAGTAGACGAGCCTTTAGAGCACTACTTGAGAAAACATAACCCATGCCTGCAACAGCATTAATCCTTGCTGGTATTCGAGCAAAAACAGAAGCAATTGAGCCATATATGACGCACTTGAGAGTGAAATGGTGCACTGCATCAGGTCTTTCGCGCCTGTAAAGCAACGCTAAACGCATCAGTACAAAAATCTCACTAAAGGGATTAAGACTTCGTCTGTCCATAGTGAGAGGTTCCCAGCGAAAACCCTCCTCACGCAGTCTCGCCCCGTAATCGCCTTGTGGCGAAATTAAAAGCACCTCATGCCCCTGAGCTTTAAGCGCCCGAGCAAGAGGAAGTCGGAAATTGAACAAATACCAATCGGAATTGGAAAAAAAAATTATTTTCAAAAGTTTTCAACAAATTCGTAGTCAAATCAGACTGTTAAGGGAGCTCTTTGCGGGAAGTTGCCATTGATTTAAATGACTATTATCAAAGTAAAAAGAGCCAGTGAGCATCAATTCCAAAGCCAAACCCATGGAAAGAACTGGTAAGGAATCCAATACTTAGCATGTATGGCGAATAAAAGCCATACCAGCATAACTGCCGCGCTGTAACCAACCACGGCGCATATCCATATGTATGTATGGTCATTCTGTCGACACATTGCATCTGGAAAGCGGGACAGCACAAATAGCTGTAGCGGAATCCAGTAAAGAGCTATCCTATCAACCGCTGTTGAAGAAGGAGAGACTAAAAGTAAACCCACAAAGACCAAAGCGACAAATGACATCCATGACCAAAAGATGCGGTCAGCTTTGGGCATCTTAAAGCGCTTTCGAAACAACAGAAATAAAAATGCAGGTACTGCATTCATGACAACCCTTATTGTTGCACCTGCCGAATCCATTCCCGCTTCAACATAGTTGCTTAGTAAGGAATCCAAATACTCCTGAAGTAACAAAACTGAAAATACAAAGCTCACAATCCCGAGCCAAAGCATTGCAATCCATCTATTCCGATTAGCAGCCAGTATGGCTATAGGTAAAATGATCACCGACGATCTATGAAACGTTGCCGCTAGAATCACAAACACAACAAAGCCCAATATTTTGTGCTTTGACAACGCTACCAAACCGAGCATGACAAGACCAATAGCAACGCCTTGGCGCGTGTATCCCATAGCTACCACTGTCACAAGGTAGGGCACAGCAACCACCAAAGCGAGCCAAGGTCGCGGCTGAGCTTTACAAAACTCTATAACCCCCCAAGCAAACAGCGCAGCACAAACCGTGTTGACAAAATATGGCCCTAGATCCATCCAGGCTGATAGCCAGTTGAGTATGCTGTAGGCTGGTTCACCTTTTGTTGCAGCCTGGCTCAGGGATTCATACGAGGCTAAATTGACAAGATCAAGGTATTGACCCCAGTCCGTTCCAACCTCGTGGCGCAATCCAATAATTAGAACAAGCAAGAGAAACATAATCCACCAATAGCCATTCCAAGGTGCAGTATGTGTATTTACCTTTATCGACTGCGTCTTGGTAATGGCTAACCAGGCTGGAAAAAGGAATAAAAACCAATAAGGCCACATTTCAGCGGGTACCCTCTAGCCAAGCCTGAAACATCAATACTGTCCATAGTCGGGATGTCCAATCATGCCGGCCACTGAGGTGCTCCAGCCAAACTTGACGAATAGTTGTGACATTAAGATAGCCTTCACGCTCAAGACGTGCCTCATCAAGTAATTGATCAGCCCAGTCCCGCAGTGGGCCGCGCAGCCACTGCCCCACTGGGATGCCAAAGCCCGCCTTGGGCCGCTCAATCAATTCACGCGGCACGTATTTGTAAAGCACCTGGCGCAGAGCCCACTTGCCTTGCCCCCCGCGTATCTTCATATTCAGCGGCAGGCGCCAAGCCAACTCCACCACCCGGTGGTCCAGAAACGGCACCCGCGTTTCCAGGCTCACGCTCATAGCCGCGCGGTCCACCTTTGTTAGGATGTCATCAGGCAAGTAGGTCAGTGTGTCCCACAACATCATGCGGTGCTCTGTCTCGGGCACGCCAGCCACCAGGCTGGCATCATACAGCTTGGTGGGCAGGCGGCCCGCGCCGCGCACCAGGTCAGCGCCATGCGGCCACTCGGTCACAAGGCTGCGGTAAAGGTCGTCCAAGGTCTCTACGGTTTTAAGCCGGTGCGCCAGCTTGTGCGCCTTGTCGCCTAGGCGAGACACGCCATAGGTACTAGGCAGTGCGAGACCCAGGTCGTCCCAGGCCGCCACCGGGATATTTTGAATACACGCGCCCAGACCCTGCCGCAGCAAGGGCGACATCCAGCCCAATCGGCTCCACACCCGCTGGCCCCAAAAGTAGCGGTTGTAGCCGCCAAACAGCTCGTCTCCGGCGTCGCCCGACAGGGCCACCGTGACGTGTTGCCGCGCTTTCTTGCTTACCAGGTGGGTCGGGATCTGCGAACTGTCGGCAAAGGGTTCGTCGTACATGGCCGGCAGCAGTGGAATCACCGCCAGCGCATCGGCCGCCGTCACGCGCAGGGCGTGGTGATCGGTGCCAAGGTGCTGCGCTACTGCCAATGCATGGGGCGACTCATCAAAACCGGCCTCGTCAAAACCAACGGTAAAGGTCTGTACCGGCCGGGACGACTGCGCCTGCATCAGCGCCACGATAGTGGAGGAATCGACGCCTCCCGATAGAAACGCACCCAGCGGCACATCGGCCACGGCCTGCAGCGCCACGGCATCGCGCAGTAAAGAGTCCAACTCGGCCACCGCCTCGGTTTCGCTCCGGATAGGAGCAGCCAGCCCCTTGCGCACTGCGTCGGCGAGCATCCAATAGGCCTCGGTGTTGACAGTTTTTTTGGCAAGACTTGAAGCGTCCAGAGACAGCACACAGCCCGGCTCGAGCTTGAAGATGTCTTTGTAAATCGAGTACGGCGCTGGCACTACACAGTGCTGCAGGTAGAGCGCCAGCACATCGCGGGAAATCGGATTATCAAACCCTGGAAAAGCGCGCATGGCCTTGAGTTCTGAGCCAAACACAAAGGCTCCGTGCACCCAACCATAAAACAGCGGCTTTTCACCTATGCGGTCACGCGCCAGGGTCAGGCGACGCTCAGCTCGGTCCCACAGCGCAATGGAAAACATACCCACCGCTCGCTGCAGGGTGGCTTTCACTCCCCAAGCGGTAAAACCGGCCAGCAGCGTCTCGGTGTCGGAGTGGCCGCGCCAGCTTGGAGCTAGCCTCGAGGCGTCCAGCTCGGCGCGCAAAGCAAGGTGGTTATAAACCTCACCATTAAAAGCTGTCACAAAGCGCCCACAGGCGGAATGCATAGGCTGATGCCCCGCCGCCGAAAGGTCAATAATCGACAACCTTCGGTGCCCCATAGCAATGCCCGCGTCCACATCTGCCCAAGCACCGGCGTCGTCTGGGCCACGGTGTGCAATGCTCAACGCCATTCGGGTGACCACGGCCTCTAGGCTATCCAGAGCGCTACCCTCAGTGATTAAGAAACCTGTAATTCCACACATATCTTCAGCAACTCAACTCGATGAAGTCAATTTGTGTAGACGCATCAGGGAGGGCATCATTCATCGCTTGATCCCCACCACACACCAAAAGGGCACACCGTCAGAAAAACGTATGTTCACCAACCCCGCTTTATCCATCATTTCCGAGATTTGGCTCTTGGTAAAACGATGTTCCATGGGTGTGCCGAATCTGTCACGAGCATCAGTTCGCATTGTGTAAAAACTGTATTTTCGATAGTAAGAAAGCGGAATATCTGCCACATCAAAACCAAACCATTCCACCACCCGACTAAAAGTCACCAATGGCAAATAAACCACTAATGCGATCAAGTCTGTAACCGCATGTTTGAGCCAAGATGGCAATTTGCATATCAAGCGCCGCCCCATATCGGACAAGCGCCATAAGGCCCGAAACCACCAATTCCTATTGTCGAAAGCGTAATAAAGATACAGTAGCAACGGTGCTCCTGATTTCAACAAATCAACACATGAGTGGATCGCAGCTTGCGTGTCTGGCACATGGTGCAGCACACCCAGTGAATACCCAAAGTCTTGGCTGGAGGAGGGCAAGCACTTTCCGTCCACAGAGTCACGGTGAAAAATCAAATTGACATGGTCGACCAAGGAAGCTTGTGCTACGTCAATCGCATCCGACGGGTCAATACAATGCAAGCGCCCGACCTTTGGCGCTACCCAGCGCGCCCAACGGCCACTACCGCAGCCCATATCGAAGCCTTCAGCATTAACAGGAATGTCATCCCATGGGAAAATCGCGAAATACTCTTCAAATCGTTTCTTTGCCTCATGATCAGGCATTGCTTTTTGATCAAAAATCGCCCATTCGTCACCGAAACTTGCAACTGTTTTTGGATCAATATTTTTCATAATATTTTTTGAATCAGCATAGCCCATGTAGTTTAGATAGGAAGTCAGACTCTTCAAACAGTTTTAGACGTTGAAAATCGACCGCATTACCGAAATAAGTTGTATCGCAATACTCTTCATTTCAAATAGTCCTGGTAATAACTTCCTATATATTCCTCAAGACAAACTCGCCAGTCACGCATGACATTCAAACCACGCAGGTCAAGCTTTTTATTGATTAAACGCTCCGAAGCTGGTCGATCAGCGAAATAAACTCCCTTCCAATAATCAGAGCCGACCGGAGTCACTTTCACTTCATCTGTTAGATTCAATACTTTTAGAAGCTCCTGCGCCACCTCTAGCCGACCAGTAATCCCACCGCAAACCATGTTGTAAAGACCCCAGAGTTCTTTTTCTAAGAGTAATTTCACATTGCGCGCAAAATCATGTGTATAGGTTGGCGTACCCAGCTTATCGTTCACAACAAAAAGTTCTTTTTTACCTTGCTTAAGTTGTTGCATGATTTTTTGGATAAATTTTTTATCTTTTTTGGGACCTGACCCCATCATCCAGCCAGCCCGACAGATAAGATGACGGCGGACATTTTTTTCCACAAACACCTCACCTGCATATTTACTTCGCGCATAATGGCCCATTGGGTTAGGTTGATCCCAATCATCAAAAGTATCTTTAGCACCATCGAAAATACCGGCCGTGCTGATGTAGAGCATCGGAATATCTAGTTGATTGCTGATGTATGCCGCATTTTCAACCGCCATAGTATTTGTTGCATAAGCATCATCCTGATTCAGATCACAGTACTCAAGATCAGTGTAAGCGCCGAGGTGAAACAAGAAATCAGGCTTGAACTCCGAAACATCTCGCCGATAGGCTTCATAATCACGAAAATCCAGACTAGAAAGCCAAGCCTCATTTACATCAATATCGGTACATTTCAATTCATAATCTTCATTGAAAATCTTGTGAAATGCCTCACCTAGCATTCCACCGCAGCCAGCAATATATATTTTTCTCTTTTTAGTCATAATTTATTAGACATTAATTTATCCAAGATCTTCAAATATTTTGATTTGATTACATGCGTAGAGTAATTTTCCAGTACAGTTGATCTAGCGGCCTCTCCAAGTTTGCGCCTCACGGCAGGGTTATTTATTAGGGTTTCAAGAGCGTCAACCCATTCCTGGTCGCTATTAACTAGCCATCCATTTTCCATTTGTTGGATAATTCTCGGAGTTGTCCCTGTATTGGTTGCTACCGTTGGCAACCCGAATGCCATGTACTGAATAGCTTTCAGGCCACTTTTACCCAATACCCACTCATCGTTGACCAAGGGATAAACACCTATATCGATACCCTGTAGGTCTTCAACTTCAGTTTCCTTTGTCCACTGAATGACTTGAAGGTCAATTCCAAGAAGCTCATACTGGAAGTTGCCAATAACCCGCAATCGAAATTCGCAGCGCTTGTTGAGTTCAATAAAAACATTTCTTAGTAAATCTAGATAGGGTTTGGAACTGAATGTACCCGTCCATCCAATTGTCACTTTTTGATCATTGTTATATGCATTTACGGGCACAAATTTATACGTGTCCACTGATGAGGATATGTAGGTACATTCTTTTTTCTTGTTAATTTCAAGGCAGCTCTCATTCAAAAATGGTGAACTGGTAATGACATGGTCTGCTTCTGCAATCAAGTACCTGGTCTTCCCGGAACCTTTTAAAAAACCCAAAAAAGGATTAGCATTATTAACCTGTTTTACTAATATATTGTCTTCAAGATCAAATATCAAACGTTTGGATAACGCACGTACAACTCTTTCAAAGAATGAGGTCCCAAAGGGAGTCACCCACATAAAAACATAAACTAAATCATAACGACCGATTCGAAAAATATCGCCCAGACGTCGAAAGTGGCCCCGCAGAGTACCAAAAAATTTGCCTAGATAATGACCAGGCTGGTAGACGATTTTCCATAACGGCATATCCATAAAGGATGAGACCGATATTTCGTATCCATTTTTCTGCCAGTGGTCGAAATATTGCTCGTACTTAAGTCTTTGTCCTGCAGCCACGCCTTGAGGAAAAGGACAAATAACAAGAATTTTTTTTTTGTTGTTCATTTTCTATTTTCAGGGCCTTGTAGCTCGCTGCTACTAAGCATTCAGACGCCTAGACTGACCCACTCGAGCATACGCTTTACGCCATCTTCGCAGCTTACTGTGGGCCGCCAAGACAGCGATTGAGTTGCCCTACCGATATCCGCAATAAAGACCTTTTGATCGCTTTGCCTCACAGGCAGGCGAGAATAGACTAGCGGAACTCCAGTCATCGACTCAAGCATTTTAAACAATTCAAGTAGCGATAAACTTTCATTAAGCCCTCCTCCTATATTGAAAACCTTACCTGCTGCGCTATCAATTTTTTCGAGAGCCGCAAAATAAAGAATCACCATGTCGTCGGCGTGCAATACGTCACGAACCTGCTTGCCGTTTCCAGAAATAGTGAAAGGCGCGCGGTCTCTTACCTTGTAAGATTCGGCAGCCTTCTGACAGAACCAGCCGACCCAGCCCTGATCGTAGGTCGAGAACTGACGGCCTCCGTACATGGAAGAATGCCTAAACACGACGGTCTTGAGGCCGAAGACGCGAGCGTAGTCGAGCATGTACTGATCAGCCGCACCTTTTGAGCAACCGTAGGGAGAGCGCAAGTCGAGTGGCGTGTTTTCGTCGAAACCACGGGGTCGCTCGACACATTCATATCGGGTGGCGTTTTCGATGTATGTGAATTGATCCAAATCACCATAAACCTTGTTAGTAGAGGAATAAACCACAGCAGCCTCTGGTACGTGAAGCCGAACAGCCTCTAGGAGGTTGTGACTGCCAATGACATTGATCTCAAAGTCCATTCGAGGGTTGGCGATGGAAGTGGTCATTGCGACCTGCCCCGCCAAATGAAAGACGGCATCAGGTCGAATTTCCTGGACCAGACGGGAAACGTCGTTGTAATTGCGAATATCACCATGAACAAAGCGAAAAGTCCCCTTTGACAGCAGCCACGCCAGATTTTCAGTGGTACCGTAACGGGAAAGGTTGTCGAATACAACAAGTTCATAGCCGCGAGATAAGGCTTCAGCGGCAAGATTACTACCAAGGAATCCGCAGCCGCCAGTTATAAGAAGTTTCATTTTTGAATCTCTGTGTCAATTGTTTGTTTAAGTCCTTGTTCGAGGGACATTTCGCAGCGCCAGCCGCTTTTCTCGAGTCGAGAAGTATCAGCCTGTGATTGCATGACTTCGTTTTTCCGATAGGGCAAGGCTCCGAACAAAAGCTTAGATCGTGAATTTGTCAAACGATGAACCTTGTTTACAAATTCACGGACACTAACCGCCTGCCCACTCCCGATACTGAACTCATGGTGGCCCAAGCCCAACTCAGAAGTCTTATCCAGAAGACAAGAATATGCCCTAACCACATCGTCAACATGAACAAAATCGCGCTTCTGTTCTCCGGCGGTCAACTTGATCTCTGGCACATTATTCAAACAGCTACGGATAACGTGTGTCGTAAATTTACTCTCGTCATCCCCTGGCCCGAATATGTGCTCAAGCCGGATGTTGATAAACTTAATTGAACTGGCATTTGCGAAGCTTTTCCCCCATTCAGCAAATTGATGCTTGGAAAGCGCATAGGTGCTAATAAATTCGTTCAGGATAGTATCAGTATTCAAAAAGTTGTCGGCACCAAAATTCTTGGCGGACTCAAGGAGTCGAAGTGGAAAAATAGTATTCGCTTCGAATACTTCGAATGAAGTCTCGCCATTACGCCCATAACAGGTTGCTGTGTGAACAACAGCATTGACATGGCCCAAAGCGCGAAAGGTGTTGTCGAGACCATCTTCTGCGTTAAAAATCTGTAGGGCCGGCAACAACAAACTGATTCGAGATATATTGGAATTTTTTCTTATCAGAACTGCAACTTTGTGCCCGGAGTTAACAAACGCACTTGCAAGATGACTGCCCAGATAACCGGTAGCACCGGTAAGAAGAATTGTTTGCATCAGCTATGAATGGATTCCGAAAGCAAATTTAGCTTGCATAGAATTTCGACCTGTATCAAGT
>Ga0209444_10002503_pt1 | contig 10084 bp, 4 predicted proteins | sample LauGreFaBDMM15DN_2_FD_188215 | JGI IMG/M metagenome (GOLD analysis project Ga0209444, IMG submission 188215) | Freshwater lake microbial communities from Lake Michigan, USA - Fa13.BD.MM15.DN (SPAdes) (version 2) | ecosystem: Environmental > Aquatic > Freshwater > Lake | place: Lake Michigan, USA...
GATGAAGGATTATCTCGCCTTAAAAACTTCTACCCCCCCCCCCGTCATATCCAATATTTTGGCTTGAAGGCTAGCGTCCAAGCGTTCAAAAATGCTATTATTGCTAATATACTCGGGAACAATTGCTTTCATTTTTGAAACCAAAACCGATTCTTCGCAATTCAATGAAACAAAATCTGAGAATTGATTAAAAAATGTGTTTATCTCAGAGAAATCAACTTCCCGCACTTTTGCAATCATGATTTTATCATGATATGTCTTTATGGTATTTTCTCCATCGGTTAGTAATTCTTCATACAATTTCTCACCTGGCCTAAGGCCAGAATAGGTAATGTTGATGTCAATATTGGGAATCATCCCATACAATCGTATCATTTTTTTGGCCAGATCAGCTATTTTAACCGGACTTCCCATATCAAAAACAAACACCTCTCCTCCATTTCCCATGCTGCCAGCTTCCAGAACCAACTGACAGGCTTCAGGTATAGTCATGAAAAAACGTGTAATGTTTGGATGGGTTACTGTTACAGGCCCTCCCTTTTCTATCTGGTCCTTAAACCGGAGAATTACAGAGCCATTCGAACCCAACACATTTCCGAAACGTGTAGTAATAAACCTAGTATGATGATTTTTTTCAGCAGACAACCCTTGTACATACATCTCGGCCAACCGTTTGGAAGCGCCCATTACATTGGTAGGATTGACTGCCTTATCAGTGGATACCATCACAAACCGATCAACTCCATATTTGACAGAAAGATCAGCAACTTGTTGTGTACCCAACACATTAACCTTAACAGACTCCATTGGGTTGAATTCCATCATGGGCACATGTTTGTATGCCGCTGCATGATAAACATGGTGTGGCTTGAACTTTTCAAACAATGCCTCCATCCTTGGGCGATGATTGACACTGGTCAGAAAAGGAATGTATTGTACGTTATGAGCGCTTTCACGCATTTCAAGTTCCAAATCGTGTAGTGGGGTTTCAGCCTGATCGCAAAGAATAATCATCTCTGGAGAAAAACTTGCCAATTGACGAACGATTTCACTTCCAATTGATCCAGCGGCACCAGTAACCAGGATTCGCTTACCCCTTATTTGTTTTCGAATCTGATCGTTGTCAAGCACAATTGGATCCCTTTCCAAAAGATCTTCAATCTTGATTTGTTTTAATTGCGTGGGAATAAACCCGCCATCTGCCCATTGATTATATGGAGGGACTGTCAATACGTTGATGTCGTGATCTAGGCAAAAATCAACCAACTCATTTTTTCTTTGGGGCGAGAGGGCAAAACTTGAAATCACAACCTCGTCAATGGAAGTAACGGTTACCATTTCTTTGAATTGATCAAAGGAAATGATTGAAATTCCATCCAAGGATTTACTGCTCTTTTTACGATCATCATCAATGAACGCCGCCACATAAAATCCGGTTCTTGCATCATGCATCAAAACCCTTTTTGTAGCAATCCCAGTTTCACCTGCCCCATAAATCACAACCGTCTTCTTGGACTTTCGATAACTTCGGATTAGTTCAAATCCATACTTCACAATTACCCGATACCCTAGCAAAAAAGTAAAATTAAACAACGCATAGAGAACCAAAACCACATTTGAAGACATATAACCTGTCAACGCATCAACATAAAAAAACTGTATCAGAAAGAGTACCAGAGAGGAAACAAAGACTGAAATAAAAACCCTGATTGCGTCTTGTAGTCCGGTAAACCGCACAATACCTCTGAATGTTTGCAAGGATGTAAATACCATGGTGTTTACCAATGCAACCAACATGATGCTATGGCCTACACTTTTCCAATCAAGATTTTGAACAATAAGGTTGTTTCGTAGTAAAAGTGCAAAAAATATTGCAAAAAAACTACAGCTGATATCGAGCAAGAAAATAAACCAACGAGGAACGATGTTGATTTTTCTGAGGAATGACAATGTTTTGGTGTAGGACATAGCTTGGGTTGGGATTATAGGTTTACAGTTGGGTTCTTAACCATTTTTGAGCCAGAAGGTACAAAATAATAAAAAAACCAGCCAAGAGACCTCCGAGGATGAGTGATTTAAGCTTGCCCACCCTTTCTTTAGGGAGTGGAAATGTGCTCTGGTCCACCATCTGTATGACTGGAGTTTCCTGGTTTAAAATTGTTTTTGAAATTTCAAGGTTCTTGACCACCTCTGCAAATATTGTTGCAGCCATTGTTTTTTCCCTGGAAGTAATTTCTGAAGCAATTGGTGCTGTTCTCAAGGCTGGATTGGCATCTACCAAGGACTGCTGAGAGGCAGCAGCTGCATATGTCTTGTTGTTCAATAGAGCAGCAAGACTATCCGCCTTGTATTGGAGTTTGGCGATGTTAAGGGCCTTTGTTTTTGTCTTTGATTCAATATAACGATCGGTAGCAATCTTTACAAGCCTTTCTGCAAAAAGCTTTGAAAACATTTCATCCAATGTAACGACTTTAACTTCAACAAAAGACGCTTTTTTGTCTGGCTTGGCTACAGACAAATCAGTTTTGATAACTGAAGAAACCAAGGTCTGCATCAAACTATCTTCTTTTCTTGGCATAACTTTGGCAACGAAAGGGGAAAATTCAACAACACCAACTTTCGGATTTTTTTCCCACCCTTCTTTCAACTTAGCTACTTCAGCATACCGATCAGCCAAAGTTGTTTTTCCAAGCTCATCATAAGATGTCAACAATGTTTCTCGGACCAATCCTTCACTTTTCAAGAAAAGCAAAATATTGTCCCCACTGAAAACGCCTCCACCACCTCCACCGCCGAGGTCGAAGCCAAATTGACCGGCTAAGGATGCCAATCCCCCACCTCCAGACTTTCCATCTTCAACCACGAAACTCAGCTTTGAAGTATATTTTATTGGTTGCATAAAAGCATATCCCAAACCAATTGCAGCCCCAAGGATGCCAAATAATGAAATGACCAACCATTTTGAAAACAGAAATTTCCAAATGGATTGCATCTTCTGAATCAATTCCTTGATGCTGATTTCGTCTGAACTATTTTGCAACGATTCTTCCATATAATATTTTTACAAATCTCCGAGTATTTACCTAAACAACAATACCAGACCAGTCATAGCAGCTGAAAATGCCGACACTAAAATACCTGCTTTGGCAGGATCTAAAACATTTCTCTGTTTTTCACTCTTCTTGGGCACAAATACAGTTGATCCAGGGGTGATTTGGGGATTAAGCCTGAAGAAGCCTAACGGATGTTTCACCCTTCCTGATTTACCATTTGGATAAACCACAAAGATTCTTCTTCTGTTTGCGCTGTATGAAAAGCCCCCTGCTTGGTCAATATAGTCGTTGATAGTAAATGATTTATCGTACTGAACTGCCACCATTTTTTGAACTTCACCAGATACCGTTACCACATAATTCAATTGTGGTATAACGAGCTCATCACCTTCTTCCAGCAAGATATCATCTTGCGAGCCAGGCGATAGCAGTGCAGCTTTCAGGTTGATGGCAATTTCAATGGTTGCTTTGTTAAGTTCTTGAACTTCTTTTTCATCAATGGCTGTGGAGTCTTTTTGCACATTGGCCTCAGCAACCCGAACTATAATCTTTGTCTGTACCCCCCTGTTTCTTCTGATCAGTTTTGCAGCTGAGGCATCGGCAATAGGCAACAACCCACCACAGCGATTGATCAAACTGCTCAGCAAGTCAGCACTGGATTGCATGGTATACGCTCCGGGCAACAAGACCATACCAGAAGCAGAAACCTTTTTTTGCGGAACAACTTCCGGATCCAGGCGAACAGAAATCTCATCATAAGGGGCTAACAATACATCGTTGAAACCTTTGTTTAAATCTTTATCAATTTTAACTGTGATGATTTCCGCAATTGCAGCATTCAATGCATTTTGATCAACCCCTTTTTTTCTTCTGCCAATTTCAATATTGGTAACCAATGCATTTTCAGAAAAACCACCTGCCCTAAGAATCAATCCCTTCAAAGTGAGGGAATCTTCATAAAGAAATTCTCCCGCTGATCTGACAGCACCACCAATGGACACTTTGGGTTTGTCTTTTAATTCTTGTTCAAAATAGACCTGAAGTGCATCTTCTTTTTCCAGTTTGATTGATTGTTCACCAGACAACTGTTTCCTAAGATCAATATCAATAAACTCCTTGCTTTGATCAGGCTTCAACCGAACCAAACTTGCTACACCAATGAATGCGCCATCCGCTAGCCCCTGTGCTTTGGAGATCAAGGTTTTTATGTCAAGACCCCTTTCTAATGAATATGCACCGGGCTTAGAAACTGCTCCTGTGATTAGGACCCTGTTTTCGAATTTTTCAACAACAGTATTTACAGTTAAGGCATCGCCATTTTGGAGAACAAAATTAGAAAATTCTTCCTTTGCAATGTCAATGACTTTTCTCTCAGTATCTGTATACCTTGATCCTGTTATTCTTCCTTTGAATGCATTGCTCAGAAACCCGCCAGCAAAATCAAGGGCATGCTGCAGGGATTCTGTAGGTTTTACTTCAAAAATGCCCGTCCGGTTCAATGCCCCCTCGAAATTTACCTGGGTTTTGGCAAATGGCACCCTGATCACATCATTGTCGCGCAAAGAGAGATTGGAAGACTGGTCTCCTTTCAAAATAAAATCATACAAATCAGCAATAGCAAGAATTTTATTGTCCCTGACCAATTCGATGGCCCTGAAAGAGCCATTGTCTGAAGGGCCACCAGATGCATAAAGGGCATTGAACAAAGTGGCAATGGATGGAAGGGTGATGGTTCCGGGCTTTTTTACGGCACCAATAACCATTACCTGTATGCTTCTCATAGATCCCAAAGTGAGCTGCAATTGGGTAGAGCCATTCCCCAATGAAGGATAGAATTTTGAAAGCCTTGATTTCAAAATTCCGGTAGCTTGGGCAATACTCAGGCCACTAAGGTTGACCTGGCCGGCATATTTGACACTGACCATGCCCTCAGGAGAAACAACCAGCTTTTGACTAGAGATATTGTTGCCATAAATATCCAGTTGAAGTTCGTCGTCTGGGCCAATTACATAAGTTTTGGGCGTAGCAATTTTCAAATTCGGAACAAACAATGGATCTGCGCTGCTAAAAAGCTCTGAACCAAATACCTTGGAGGCTGTCTGCCTTGGGCTTTGGGCATTGACTTCGCCTTTGTATTGACGTTTTGTTGCTGGAGTTTCAGGATTGTTGGGCTCTTTGTTCGCAACAGTTCCAGGAGACAAGCCTTTTACACGTGCTGCCAGGGCCTGAATTTCCGCTTCAGGAAGTCCTTTTTTTTGAAATTCAGCCATCATTTCAGCCTCAGACATGCCCGAAGACTGGGCTTGTTGGATAAACTGCATCAACTGAGCATCCGTTATCTGTGAAGACCTTATTCTTGTGAGATCCGCAGGAATTTGGGCATAAAGCAACCCATTTCCAACGAAAAAAATCACCAGGGCAAGAAATACGCGACATTTTATAATCTTACTCATACTGAAATTTAAAGCTTATTTAAATCAAAAAACCTATTTACTGTCCACGGCTTCGCCACCTCAGCCCCATTTCGAAGCCAATCATCATGCTTTTTTACAATAATATAAACAAAAAATGTGGTCAAACCCATTGGGCGCGACCACATTTTAACAATATAAAATAGTTATTCCCGAGAAATATCGATAAAGAATCGTAACAATCATAGGAACATTATAACCTTTTGGTATTTATCAAGTTATGAGTAACAAAATTAGGCTAAAATCTATCAAAAGACAACATTTTGACCCCTGTTATTTTCCTATTTCACCAAAACCACTATCCCCTGCCGGACAATCTTATTCCCGAAAATATCGATACCTGAGACAGTAACCAGATAAGGATCCGGAGACAATGGGCTTCCCTTGTAACTGCCATCCCATTTATCGGTCAGCGCATTCGTGATGAATACCTGTCTGTTGTGTTTATCGGCCACCCTGAAATATTCGAGGATCTTGATCTCAACATACTCAGGGGCATACCGATCGTTGATACCGTCCTTGTTGGGTGAAAACCCTGTAGAAAGATAGATATCTGGCTTGTTGAACGCCCAAACTTCCTGCTTGTCCTTGTAAACACAACCGGCTGAATCGACAATCGTAATGGTATAATTGACCTTGTCATCACTCATATTGAACTTGGGATTCCTGATTTTAGAGTCGGTCAGCCCAGTATAAGGGAACCAGCTATAGCTCCTGCCATCTCCATTGGCATTCAGTTGACCTATTACCTTTTTGACTGTCTGGATCCTAGGATACTCAAGATTGGCCCTAGGGCTTTTGATGGTCAAATTCATGGTAGTATCGGTAAACAAGAAAGGACAACTTGAACTGTAGGTGGTCAATTTGACCTTGTAGGCCCCATATTGTTTGAAGACATGCTGAGGATTTTTGGTTGTCACAACCGTTCCGTCATCAAAATTCCAGCTAAAATTCACGACAGAATCAGGTAAATAGCTGGTGCTGCTCCTGTTGGTGAAGAGCACGGGGAATCCTTGGCAACTGTCCTGACTGGTGAAGGACGCGTTTGGCTTACCATAAACCATCAGGGTTTTGGACAGGGTATCGGTAACACAACTGCTGTCACTTTGTACCACCAGGCTCAACGTTTTGGATCCAGCGGTCTTGTAAGCATAGCCAGGGACGATTGGGGTGTTCCGAACAATTACAGTATCACCAAAATTCCAGGTATACTTCACCAATTTGGAACTTCCGTACCCATACAAGGAATTGTTCAAAGCCACCGATGGCGTGGTCAGACAGGTATCATTGATGGAGAAAGCAGCAGTGGGTTTGCCATAGTTGATGACAGTTTTTGAAATGGTATCAGAAACACAGCCTTTTGCATCCATCACCGCATGGCGAATGGTATAGCTACCGCTGTTCGTAAACTGATAATTGGCTGTATTGGCATTGGGCAAAATCCTACCCTCTTCTTTTACCTGCCAATAATTGCTGGCTACCGCAAACAGAGACCTTGTGGTATCGAGCATATTTACTTTTAGCGTTCCCTTGCATGCGTCTGTAGTATCCAGCTTGTAACTGGCAAAAATTTGATTCAAGGTAAGTTTAGCCACAGGCACATTCAATACCCCACAAGAATTGGTCAATGCAATGCTATAGGCGCCGGCATCTGGAGCATTGAACTTGAGGATTGGGTATCGGGTGGTGGTTGCACCAGCGATCAGGGCACCATCCTTGTACCAGCTGAAGAAAAGACTGTCATCGTTGTTTGTATAGTCAGTTGCGCTCAATGCTGTGCCAGTTTGATAACAGATGGTATCGCTGAGCAGGGCCTGTGTAGACCTTGGAATATTCTTCATGATAAGGTTACCGTCTTTCGAGGCAGTGCTTCCACAGCGGTTGCTGATCATTACGCTGAAACTGGCAACGTCATTGTTGCTGAAGCGTTTCAACAACAGGCTGTCAAGCTCCTGGCCAACATAGGGCAATCCATTTTTATACCATTGATTAGTATTGGGCAGTAATGAATATACTGTAGGCTTTAGCGTGAAGGATTCACCCTCACAAACCTTCTGGTTTACAGGCAGAGGAACGGTAACCAATGGCTTCTCGGCCACCTTGAGTTCAGCTTCGGTCGTATACGTAATACCGCAGGCATTGGTGATCCTCAATTTGTACAAGCCGTTGTTTGTCTTTTGAACATTGTTGATGGCAAAAGAGTTTTTAACAGCATTGGCGATAGGATCTTGGTTAAAATACCATTGGTATCCTACGGTTTCATTTGGCTTGATTTTTACATCCACAGTGTAATTCAATTGTCCACCGGCACAAAGTATCTGGCTGAGAATGTTCTCTACGACAATGGGCTTGGTATTAACAGACACTACCTGCTTGGCTGTATCCAAACATCCATAAGCACTTTTTGCGAAAAGGAAAACGGTGAAATCATTTGAAAACTGATAGCTATGGCTTACCTGATTCTGCTTGCTGAATACGCCATCACCAAAGTCCCAGGTCAGGTCAACAGCTGAATTGTCGTTGATCAGAATATTGGGCCTGAAAACAAAGGCATTGGTTTCCAAACACTGGTTAGGTGCTGTACCAAGCAAAGAGATGGACACTTCTGGTTTGGCCCTAACCTGGAAGAGCTCATTGTTGCTCATCACATTTCCACAGGCAGAGCTCAACCTTACGCTGTACAATCCCTGGTTAGATGAATTGACATTTGAAAGATAAATCTCAGGGCTGCTTGCACCTGGCAACGGAAGACCATCTTTAAACCATTGGTAGGTAAACCCTATCTGGTCTACATTGGAAACCACAACTTTATTGGACCAGTCAAGACTTTCGCAAACCTGACCGGACAATGGTTGTGTTTCGATGGCTGGAAGGTTGGTGACACCCAATTTGAAGAGGTCAAGCAATGAGGAGCCGCATGAATTGGTAGCCAAAACAGCATAGTTTCCTACATTGGTTTTGGAAACAGCCAACAACTTGATTGTATTGGTGAGTGCAGAGGGGTCTACAATATCTATACCATTTAACTTCCACTGGTAAGAAGAAGTAAGGTCTGCGCCTTTTAGGTTCTTATTGATATCAACCAAAAGATCTGTACCTGCACAGAGTTGCTTGTCGGCAATGGTTGCAAGCTGGCTTATCTTCTCCTTGATGATGATCTGGAAATTACTGGTTGTTGTTGCAAGGTTACAACCATTTGTTACAACAGCCTTGTAAACACCAACATCGTTTGAAGCAATTTTAGCGAAGACAAGTTGTTGTCCAATTTGCCCAGACATAAGGATACCGTCCTTGAACCAGCTGTAAGCGATTTTGGCATCATCTGAAGTGGCAACAATAGTAGCGACACCCTCCTCTCCTACGCATGCAGTGATGGGGAGCGGTTGCTGGGCAATAATCGGATTGCCGACCAATGACAATTTAGCAGAAGAAGACTGTGTGGTACCGCAGCTGTTGCTCACGCGTACCGCATAAAGACCCTGGTCTCCTACTGCGATGTTCTGCAACAACAACTGCTGGCTCAATCCATTGTTTGCAAGACTATTGCCATCCTTGTACCACTGATAACTCAATGGCAACTGTGCAGCATTCGCAACAACAACCGTATTGGTGAAACTTCCCCCAGCACAGGCAAATCCGGCAATCGGCTGCGTTGTGATTTCAGGAACCGCAGTAGTAGACAACTTGAACAAGTCTAATGTTGAAGCTCCACAACTGTTGCTAGCAAGGATGCTGTATGCACCTTCGTTAGTTTTTGCAAGGTTCAATAATTTTAAAAATGAGGTTTTGGCACTCGCATCAGCAATATCGATACCGTTTAATTTCCATTGGTATGAAGAGGCAAGGTCTACACCAGACAAAGAACCACTGATGTCCGCATTCAAATTGCTTCCCACACACAATACCTTGTCAGCAATGCTGCCCGTCAATGCAATCTTGTCTTTTACAACCACTTGGAAGTTGCTGCTCGTAGTAATCAAACTACATCCATTTGTAACAACTACCTTATAAATTCCTCCATCACCCAATCCAATCTTAGAAAACAACAATTGTGAATTGATCTGGCCAGCGACCAATGCGCCGTCCTTGTACCAAGCATAGTTCAACCTATTATCATCAGAACTCGCCACAACAATGGCCTTGTTCTCCAAACCTGAACAAGAACTGATGGCAGCAGGCTGCTGGGTAATCACAGGGCTGCCTGTCAGAGACAAGCGAGCAGAAGAAGACTGTGTGGTACCGCAGCTGTTGCTCACGCGTACCGCATAAAGACCCTGGTCTGCTACTGCAATGTTCTGCAACAACAACTGTTGGCTCAATCCATTGTTTGCAACACTATTACCATCCTTGTACCACTGATAACTCAATGGCAACTGTGCAGCATTGGCAACAACAACCGTGTTGGTGAAACTTCCACCAGCACAGGCAAATCCGGCAATCGGCTGCGTTGTGATTTCAGGAACCGCAGTAGTAGACAACTTGAACAAATCCAATGTTGAAGCTCCACAACTGTTGCTGGCAAGGATGCTGTATGCACCTTCGTTAGGCTTGTTGATGTTC
>Ga0209444_10002509_pt1 | contig 10079 bp, 8 predicted proteins | sample LauGreFaBDMM15DN_2_FD_188215 | JGI IMG/M metagenome (GOLD analysis project Ga0209444, IMG submission 188215) | Freshwater lake microbial communities from Lake Michigan, USA - Fa13.BD.MM15.DN (SPAdes) (version 2) | ecosystem: Environmental > Aquatic > Freshwater > Lake | place: Lake Michigan, USA...
TCCACGACGAGGCTGACCCCTTGGGGGTAAAGGTCGGCGAAGCCGTGACCGTGATGGCCGACGACTATGGCCGCGATCAGGTTAAGGGTACGCTGGTGGCCGCCAATCGCGAACGGATCGTTATCTTGCGCGATGATCCCGCCGTCGGCACCGTCCACGTCCACTTCCCCCGCACGGGCTATTTTGCCTTTGCGGGGTAGGGGACAAAGAAAGCCCCTCACCTAAGCGCCTGCCAAAGCAAGAGGGTTGGGTGAGGGGGCCTTTTGCTTAAAGCTTCCTGAACCGGCCCGAGCCCGCGGCCATCAGGGCCAAGGCCCAGTCTTCGGGGATCAGTTTGGTCAGAACGGCGATGGCCTTGTTGGGGGCACCGGTAATGCAGATAGCGCGGTTGGCCTCGACGGCCTCATAGCCCTGTTCGGCGACCTCATCGGCCCCAAGCCAGAGCCAGGCCGGCGTCGAGCGCGAGACGGTCTGGCGGGTATCATTCACATCGTGGAATTCAGAATAGGTAAAGCCGGGGCAAAGGGCGCTGACATGGACGCCGGTCCCGGCGGTTTCTAGATGCAGACTCTGAGAAAACCGGACCATGAAGCTCTTGGTCGCCCCATAGAGGGTATGGCCCGATGATCCGGGCATGAGCCCGGCTAAGGACGCCACATTTATCACCCGGCCAAAGCCGCGCTCGACCATCCCTGGCAAGACCTTGTGGGTCATGTCACAGACCGCAACCAACAGCACCTGCAAGAAGTCTCTTTGATCTTGCCATCGGGTCGAGGCGTAGGTGCCGGGCAAGCCGTAGCCCGCATTATTAACCAGCGCATCCACAACCCGCCCATGGGATGCCAATTGGGCCAAGATCTGATCAGCCGCTTTTGGCTCAGCCAGATCGGCGCAGATGACATAGGTCTCTACCCCGAACCTTAAGCGGATCTCGTCGGCGAGTGCCTCTAGTCGGTCCGTACGACGGGCTGTGAGGGCAAGATCATATCCGGCCTTGGCAAAGGTACGGGCTATGGCTGCCCCGATCCCTGCGGAGGCACCGGTAATGAGACAAAGACGGCGAGACATGGACTGAGGTCCTTTTGGGCACCAACAAACAGGTCTGCACAGTGACTGCACCGCTCCGGATGATCAAGCGGCTGGATTAAATGGCTTGATCATCAGGAGCGGTTGCTAATTTTTGAGCAGGTCAGAGACCGTGATCCGTGACAGGCGCTCGGCTGCGGCCTGATCGGCAGCCATGATCGCCGCGCCCACCGCCTTGGGAATCTTTTGGCCGATGGGGCAGTCCTCGGCCCCGGGACGTGGCATACCCAGATGGGCGTGGCCGTGCACTGCGCGTAATACCTGATCAAGGCTAATCGTCTCCGCAGGCTTGAGCAGCCAAGCCCCGCCGCTTGCGCCCGCCCGTGTGGCAATCAGGCCAGCCTTGGCCAGCATCGACGTCACCCGGCGCATCACCACCGGATTGGTTGGCATGGAGGTGACAAGCGCTGCGCTTGATACGGCCGCGCTAGAGCAGAAGGCTTGCCTGTGGGCGAGATAGGCTAGAGCGTGGACGGCGACGGGAAATTTTTGGCTATCGGACATGGCTAAACCTTCCTGACGGCCCAGCAGAAGCGCGTTGTCCGGGACACATTAGAGATCAAACTAGTCTTGGCTTGATGCGAATCAAGCATCAGGTCGATTGAACCTTGATCAGAAAGGGTCTATCGCCCGATCCCAATGTTTGATTTCCGGCGGGACCCACCAGAGCAGGGGTCTTCCGAGGGGGTTCAATGGCTTCTGAAGCCTTAGGCGACACAACCAATTCTCAAGACCCCGCAGCGGCCACGCCGCCGGGGGGCAGTGGAAATGGTCACGGACACCACGAAGAGGCCCAGCGCTTCTGGCCCATGGTGCTGGGCTCTATCGGTGTGGTGTTTGGCGATATTGGCACCAGCCCGCTCTATGCCATGCGCGAGGCCCTTCACCACTCGCGCAGCACGACCCAACTGGATCATGCCGTGATCGGTGTTGTGTCCTTGATGTTGTGGGCCCTGTTCCTTGTGGTGACAGTCAAATATGTCATCTTCCTGATGCGTGCCGACAACAAGGGCGAAGGCGGCACCTTGGCCTTGATGGCGCTTGCCCAGAGATCTCTTGGTCAAAGATCAACCGCCGTATTTCTACTCGGTGTGATCGGCGCGGCCCTGTTCTATGGCGACGGGATCATCACCCCCGCTATTTCGGTCTTGGGCGCTATGGAAGGCTTGAAGGATGCGCCAAATCTTGGGGCCACCCTTGCGCCCTATGTGCTACCCGCGTCTGCTGGTATTTTGGTGGCGCTGTTTTTGGTTCAGGCCAAAGGCACCCAGAGCATGGCCAATCTGTTTGGTCCGATCACCTTGATCTGGTTTATTGTTTTGGCCGCTTTAGGCTTGCTGCATATCGCCGACAACTGGTCGATCCTGCGCGCCTTTAGCCCCTATTACGGTATCCGGTTCCTGCTTGAGAACGGGTTCGTGGGCTTTGTGATTTTGGGCAGCGTCTTTTTAGCCGTCACCGGGGCCGAGGCCCTCTATGCTGATATGGGCCATTTCGGAAAGAAGCCGATCCGCACCGCTTGGCTGATCCTTGTCCTGCCATGTTTGGCTCTGAACTATCTGGGTCAAGGCGCCTTGGTCCTGTCCGATCCCGCAGCGCGCGCCAATCCTTTCTGGGCAATGGTGCCTGAGTTTGCCTATTGGCCGGTTCTGGCTCTGGCGACAGCGGCTGCGGTCATTGCCAGCCAAGCGGTGATTACCGGCGCCTTTTCTATGACCCAGCAGGCGGTGCAGTTGGGCCTGCTACCCCGCATCGACATCAAGCGCACGTCAGAGACCCAGTCGGGCCAGATCTATGTGCCTGCGGTCAATAGCCTGCTGTTGATTGGCGTACTGCTCTTGCTGTTTGTGTTCCAGACCTCCAGCGCTTTAGCCTCGGCCTATGGCATTGCGGTCACCGGCTCGATGTTTGTCGATACCCTACTGGCCTATGTGATTATGCGCCGGATGTGGAAGTGGTCCCAGACCCAGTGTTTGATCCTGCTTGTGCCGCTTGGCATACTGGATGTGGTGTTTATCTCCTCCAACCTGTTGAAGATCCCCGACGGGGCTTGGCTGCCGCTGGTCTTGGGCGCGGGTCTGGTGACGGTCATGTGGACCTGGACGCGTGGATCTCAGATCCTTACCGACAAGACCCGCCGCGACAGTATACCCTTGAACGAGTTGATCGATATATTGACGGCCCGAGCCCCACACCGCACGCCGGGCACGGCAATCTTCTTAACCTCAGATCCTGACGTCGCCCCCGTGGCCCTGATGCACAACATCAAGCACAATAAGGTTTTGCACGAAAAGAACGTGATCTTGACTGTGCGCACGACGGAGACGCCGCGTGTGCGCGAAGAGGACCGGGTGACGATCGAGAAGGTCAATGACGACTTCAAGAAGGTTTTCATCAACTATGGCTTCATGGAAAGCCCGAACGTGCCCAAGGCCTTAGCCCTTTGTCGCAAGCTCGGCCTGAAGTTCGACATCATGGCCACCAGCTTCTTCCTTGGCCGTCGCTCGGTCGTACCGTCGGCCCAGTCGGGCATGCCGCTCTGGCAAGATAAGATCTTCATCTTCCTGATGCGCAATGCGGCCAATCCGACGGACTTCTTCAAGATCCCGCCGGGCCGCGTGGTTGAGATGGGCGCTCAGGTGACCGTCTAATGGATTGGATGACGCTGATTGTCGATGGCCTGTGGATCGCCTCGCTGGCGATTATGAGCAGTGTGTCGCGCCAGACCTTTGGCCGTATCCTGCCAACGGCCAAGGTGCCCATGCAGATTGGTCTGGGCGGCGTTCCAACATGGCGGGCCCCTCGTCTGATGGCCGTGACCTTGACCCCGATCATCGCCTGCAGCGTCTGGATGCTCCTACTGACCCTTGGTCAAACCGCGCCCGAAGGGTCGTTCACCCGGACCATTATGCTAGGCACGCGCCTGTTCATCGCGCCGCTTCTTTGCCTGACCCACCTTTGGCACATGCGTCAGGCCTTGAAGGTCTTGGCTGCAGAAGGCCAGCTTAGGTCTTGACCTTCGCGCCAAGGTGTCTTTGAACCCCAGCGCGCTTCAAATTCTACTTCTTAGGATCGTCCACCATGTCCGACGCCAAACGCTCCGTGAAAAAAGTCGTGCTCGCCTATAGTGGCGGTCTGGACACCTCGATCATTTTGAAGTGGCTTCAGACCGAATATGGCGCAGAGGTCGTGACCTTTACCGCTGACCTTGGCCAAGGCGAAGAGATCGAACCGGCGCGGGCCAAGGCTCTGGCCGCGGGTGTTAAGCCTCAGAACATCTTCATCGAGGATGTGCGCGAAGAGTTTGTGCGTGACTATGTGTTCCCGATGTTTCGTGCCAACACGGTCTATGAGGGCCAGTATCTGCTCGGCACCTCGATCGCCCGTCCCTTGATTGCCAAGAAGCAGATCGAGATTGCCCGCAAGGTTGGGGCTGACGCCGTCAGCCATGGCGCGACCGGCAAGGGCAATGATCAGGTCCGTTTCGAGCTCGGCTACTATGCCCTTGAGCCCGACATCCATGTGATCGCCCCTTGGCGCGAATGGGACTTTAAGTCCCGCGAGGCCCTTTTGGCCTTTGCCGAAGCCCACCAGATCCAGATCTCTAAGGACAAGCGCGGCGAGGCACCCTTCAGCGTCGACGCCAACCTGCTCCATTCCTCGTCCGAGGGTAAGGTGCTGGAAGATCCGGCAGTCGAAGCTCCAGAATTTGTCCATATGCGCACCATCGCGCCAGAAGATGCGCCTGATCAGCCGCACATCTTCACTATCGATTTTGAAAAGGGTGATCCGGTCGCCATTGACGCCGTGGCCATGTCGCCCGCGACCTTGCTGACCAAGCTCAACCAGCTTGGCCATGATAATGGCGTTGGGCGGCTGGATCTGGTCGAAAACCGCTTTGTCGGCATGAAGTCTCGCGGCGTCTATGAGACCCCCGGCGGCACCATCCTTTTGGCAGCGCACCGGGGCATTGAGAGCATCACGCTCGATCGTGGCTCGATGCACCTGAAGGACGAGCTGATGCCGAAATATGCGTCTCTGGTCTATAATGGCTTCTGGTTCGCCCCTGAGCGCGAGATGCTCCAAGCCGCCATCGACTATTCGCAAAAAGAGGTCAGCGGTCAGGTGCGGGTCAAGCTCTATAAGGGCAATGTCTCGATCATCGGCCGGACCAGCCCCAACAGCCTCTATGACCAAGACCTCGTCACCTTCGAAGAGGGCAAGGTCGCCTATGATCACCGCGACGCGGGCGGCTTTATCAAGCTCAATGCCCTGCGCCTGCGGGTGCTGGCCAAGCGTAACCGTCGGGCCTAATAGGCTCAGCCGCTCTCATTGGGGCAGATAGCATTTGGGCGTCCTTGGAATCCAAGGACGCCCTTTTTGTCGTCTAGAGGTCTTTGAAGCTCTTGCCTTCAGCGACCAGCCTTTCGAGTAGGGCCGAGGGTTTGAACTCTTCGCCCATCTGGGCTTGGAAGGTCTTCATCTTTTCCAGAACCTTGGGCAGGCCGATCAGGTCGCCATAGAACATGGGGCCGCCGCGATAGAGCGGCCAGCCGTAACCGTTCAGCCAGACAATATCGACGTCTGAGGCCCGAATGGCCATGCCCTCTTCAAGGATCTTGGCCCCTTCATTGATCATTGGATAGACGCAGCGCTCCAGGATCTCTTCGTCGCTAATGTCGCGGCGATTGATGCCCTGCTGGGCGGCGAAGTCGAGAATGATCTTCTCGACGACGGGCGAGGGGATGGCATTGCGGTTTTCGTCATAGTCATAGTAGCCGGAACCCGACTTCTGACCGCGACGATCCATTTCGCAGAGCACTTCGCGAATGGTCGAACTCTTACTGTTCTCCTTGGACCAGCCAATATCCAGGCCGGCCAGATCGCTCATGGCAAAGGGACCCATGGGGAAGCCGAAATCAAACAGCACGCGGTCGATATCCCATGGCATGGCGCCCTCCATGACCAGCTTTTGGGCTTCACGCTGGCGCTGAGACAGGATGCGATTGCCGACAAAGCCTGGGCAGACCCCCACCAGAACCGCGACCTTGCCGATCTTCTTGCCGATCTGCATGGAGGTGGCGATGACCTCTTTGGAGGTCGCCGCACCGCGGACGATTTCCAACAGGCGCATGACGTTGGCGGGCGAGAAGAAGTGTAGGCCAATGACCGCTTCAGGACGGGTCGTCGCCGAAGCGATCTCGTTGACGTCCAGATAGGAGGTGTTGGAGGCCAAGATGGCACCGGCCTTGGCGATCTTGTCCAGACGGCCAAAGACGTCTTTCTTGATCTCCATATTTTCGAACACGGCCTCGATGATCAGGTCGCAATCGGCCAGATCTTCTAGCGCCAAGGTGCCGGTCAGAAGGCCCATGCGGGTCTCGACATCGGCTTGGGTCAAACGGCCCTTCTTGGCGGTGTTTTCGTAGTTCTTACGGATGGTGGCGATGCCCCGATCCAGTGCCGCCTGCTGGGTCTCAACGATGGTCACAGCGTAACCGGCGCTGAGGAAGTTCATCGAGATGCCGCCGCCCATGGTGCCAGCGCCGATAACGCCAACCGTCTTGATGGGCAAGATGGCCACATCATCACCCACATCAGGGATCTTGGCGGCTTGGCGTTCGGCGAAGAACACATAGCGCTGAGCGGCTGACTGGCTGCCGGTCATCAGTTCCATAAAGAGCTTACGTTCAACGGCCATGCCTTCGTCGAAGGGCAGGTTCACAGCCGCTTCGATGCACTTGATGTTGCTTTCGGGGGCCATGAAGCCGCGGAACTTGCGGGCATTGGCCTTGCGGAACTCGGCAAACAGGCCAGGATTGGCACGGTCAGCCAGAACCTTGTCTTCCAGATCGCGAACACGCTTGAGCGGACGGCCTTCGGCGACGATCTTTTTGGCAAACGCGATAGCGGTCTCGCGCAGCTTGCCCTCTTGGGCCAGTTCATCGACCAGGCCCATGGTCAGGCAATCCTTGGCGGGGACGTGCTGGCCCGTGGTCATCATTTCCAGAGCCTTGGCAGCGCCGACAATGCGCGGAAGACGCTGGGTGCCACCGGCGCCGGGTAAGAGGCCGAGATTGACTTCAGGCAGGCCGCACTTGGCCGAGGGGACCGCGACCCGGTAGTGACAGGTCAGGGCCACTTCGAGGCCGCCGCCCAGCGCCGTGCCGTGAATGGCCGCAACGACAGGCTTAGAGGCGTTCTCGATGGTGTTTTGCACATCTTGCAGGCTAGGGCCGACGGGGGCCTTGCCGAACTCGGTAATGTCGGCGCCAGCGATGAAGGTGCGACCATCGCAGATCAGCACCACTGACTTGACGGCACTATCGGCCATGGCGGCATTGATGCCCAGCGACAGGCCTTCGCGCACGGGGGCGGACAGGGCATTTACCGGCGGCGAGTTCAAGGTGACGATGGCGACATCGCCCTCGACGGAAATTGTGGTGACGGCGTTCAAGATCTTGGCATCTGCGGACATGGCGTTTCCCAGTTTTCTGCGTTCGTGATTGCAGTTTCGAACAGTTGTTGGGAAGAGTGATATCAGCGCCCAATCGTCAAGGCCATACGGCTCACGCAGGGGTGATGATAACAATTGGCCATGACGTAACGGCAAGATCAGGGTGAGGAGCCGACTATGAAGATTAAAGACAAGGTTATCGTCGTTACGGGCGGTGCAAATGGTATTGGTGAGGCCATGGCCCGCCGCTTTCATGCCGAGGGGGCCAAGGCTGTTGTCGTGGCTGACCGCGACTTTGCCAGAGCCCAGAGGGTCGCCTTAGAGATTGGCGGCCTTGCCGTGGCCTGCGACGTCTCGGTCGAGGCCGATATCCAAAATTTGGTCAAGCAGACCCGTGATGCTTACGGCGAGATCGACCTGTTTTGCTCCAATGCCGGCATCGCCGATGGCGATCCAGACAAGAACAATGCCGCCTCTGCCAGCAATGCGGCTTGGGAGCGCAGTTGGGGCGTCAATGTCATGGCCCATATCTATGCGGCCCGGGCCGTGCTGCCTGAATGGATCGCGCGCGGCGAAGGCTATTTCCTCAACACCGTCTCGGCGGCAGGCCTTCTGTCCCAGATCGGCAGCGCCCCCTATTCAGTGACCAAACATGCCGCTATCGGCTGGGCGGAAAATCTGGCGCTTAATCATAAGGACCACGGGATCAAGGTCTCGGTCCTTTGCCCACAAGGCGTCGACACCAACCTTTTACGCGCCGGTCCTGAGGGGCCACAGAACCTCGACGGTGTTCTGTCGCCGCAAGAGGTTGCTGAGAGCGTCGTTCAAACCTTGGACGAAGAAAAATTCCTCGTCCTGCCCCACCCTGTGGTCCTGAACTATATGCGCAACAAGACTAACGACTATGACCGCTGGATCGGAGGCATGGCCAAACTGCGCCGCGCGATCTTCGCCGCGCGTTAGGGCCACGCGCTATGGCCCCGCGCTAGAAAAGTCAACAAGGCCCCCTACGGCCCTTCGGGCTACTTCCCCCTTTGTAAGGCGGTACCGGCCAAGCCGGGGTAGGGGAGCTGCCTTAAAATTTCGGATGAAAATCCCGAGGCGACCAGCCGAAATCTAGAACGGCTGGGGCTGCATCAAACACCAGATCCTCAGCCATACGCTCGCCCATGGCCACCGTGGCCCCCGGCAGTAGGGGAGAGGCGAGGCTTAGGCCTAGGCGCCAAAGGGGCAAGGGCACAGACAAGATCAGGGGCTTGCGGCCCAGACCTTTAAAGACGCGCTCGGCCATGGCCCGGTAGGTTAGGGTCTCACCGCCTGGCAGATCATAGGCCCGGTTGACGGCAGCAGGGCTCGCAGCGGCATCGAGTGCGGCTCCAGCCAGATCCTGACCGTGGACGGGTTGGCGGCGGCCAAGACCTTGCCCCGCAATGGGTAAGACCCCGATCTTGCGGATCAGTGCCGCTAAACGGCTGATATTTTGGTCATGACCCTCGGCATAGATCAGGGTCGGCCTCAGCAGGGTCCAGTCAATATTGCGGGCCTGGCAAAATTCGATCACCGCCTCTTCGGCCACCTTAAGCTGCTCGGCCATGGCCCGTTCGCCCGCATGGTTAGACGCCGTCTTGGTAAAGCGGCTGGTCGAGGAAAAGGCCACCAGACGGGTCATGCCGCGCGCGGCCAGCGCCTCTAAGGCCTGAGGCAAGACCCAAAGGGAGGCTGCACAGAGGACCACAGACAGGTCGGGTAACTGGTCTTGCAGGTTCGGCGCGGCCAGATCGGCCGTAACCCAATCGCCTGCCTGCGCCTTACGCCCCAGGCCTCGTGCAGACAGGCCCCGATCCGCGGCCTGCGGCAAGACATAACGCCCGACCAGACTGCTGGCGCCCAAGACCATGATTGGGGGCTCTGGGCGCTGCCTAGGACCGGCTGGTGGGTTTGGACTGGAACGCCCCAAGGTTTGCGTTACCTTCAATCGCGAATGGGCCTCAATAACGGCCCTGATGTTCATTATAAGGGATTTGCCCATGCGCCGCCGCACCTTTCTGGCCTCTTTGCCTGCGATCGCTGCGGTGCCTGGCCTCGCGCGCGCGGCGCCGGGCACGGCTGCGCCCACACCCAACAATTTGCAGCGCCCAGACATGCATGGCGGCGACCGTATTGCTGGGGCCAGCTATGCCTCCCGCTCGCCGGTTTGGGGACGCTCTGGAGCTGCCGCCACCGCCCATCCCAATGCCAGCCTGATTGGCGTCGACATCTTGCGCAAAGGCGGTTCAGCGGTCGATGCGGCCATAGCCGCCAATGCGGCGCTTGGATTTTTGGAGCCTGTGGCCTGCGGTATCGGCGGCGACTGTTTTGCCATGGTTTGGGACCCCAAGACCCAGGAGGTGGTTGGCCTAAACGGGTCGGGTCGCTCGCCGCGTGGCCTGTCCTTGGAGACGCAGCGGGCCCGTGCGCGCAACGGGCACATCAATGCTTACGGGGCTATTTCCGTCTCGGTGCCAGGCGCCGTGGATGCTTGGTGGGAGCTTCATCA
>Ga0209444_10002511_pt1 | contig 10077 bp, 4 predicted proteins | sample LauGreFaBDMM15DN_2_FD_188215 | JGI IMG/M metagenome (GOLD analysis project Ga0209444, IMG submission 188215) | Freshwater lake microbial communities from Lake Michigan, USA - Fa13.BD.MM15.DN (SPAdes) (version 2) | ecosystem: Environmental > Aquatic > Freshwater > Lake | place: Lake Michigan, USA...
CTTCTGCATCAACACACAGCACAAGACTCTTCTTAGTTTGAGCAAGATTCAGCAGCATATTCCAGGTGCACCTGTAGCAGACAGATTGACAAAGAGAGGGGCCGCGCTTGTGAAATTCACGCTGCAAAATAATAGTGCTATTTCTTTGTTCCAAGCACAGGCACTTGCTTCATACTCGCGGTGTGCTGTGCTCATCACTACGACTCTCAAAAATGTTGGTTTGGAGACTGAGCAGAGTATTATGTGTTTCGGGGCTGATGGCGTGCAGACAGTCAAAACACAGCTGTATGGTATGAAATTTTGGGGATCTTTCGTATCAGTCATACAAAACACGAGTATTTTACTTTTGCTTATTGGCGATATCAGCGCACAACAAAAAAGCTTACGTTGGCAATATTTTGATGAACACAATAGCTCTGTAGTAGATACTCAAAACATACAAGTATCTAGCTGGTTAAGTGTTGCTGTTCTTGCTGACATCATTACTGCTGTATATTGGGACAACAACGAATTGCGTCTAGGCCTTTATCATCTGCGCTGGGACTCTGATACCTTGGTACTTGATGATCAAACAACCTCTGTTTCTCTTGGAGATGATTGGGAGAATTTGAAAGCATGGAAAGAATACTCTCGTGTCATTGTGTCAAGTGAAACCAATAACATTTTGGTAGCTCTTGTAGAAGAAGCATACTCGGAAGAACAGCTACCAACAAAAATGCTCTTTCTTCGAGTATGTATATGCACCCAACATGTGAGAAGGTGCGAGAAATTGATGCTCGACAATATAGCTGTGCTGTCAGTACCTAGCTTCATTTCGGCAGCATATGTCGAGCAGGGGGAAATGTGGGTAGTTGGTATTCTTGGCCAAATTTATTCTGTGCAAGACGATCCAGACGCAGAAAGTATACTGCTTAAACATGTGCCCAGCACAGACCTCCAGCATCAGCATTTTGTTAAGGTTGACAATCTTTTTTACTGCTTTCGTGCTGGAAGCTTGGGTGAAAGTATAGAGCAAAGTGTTTTGACATATCTTCCTCATTATCAACGCCTACGCACGTTTACAGTAGCAAATTTGCCAGCTGTATACTCGGTTATAGTAATACCTTCTATGGACTCTCAAAACGTACAAAGCTTATCCACGGTTACACTCTCGACAAATGGAAACACAGAAAATGGAAACAAAGAAGAGCCTTCTACTAACAGCTCTTTAAGCAATGACAACATGGCTGTACTGACTAAAGTATTACGTTTGCAAGTTTACTGGGCAAGTTACGTCGTACATTCAGAAGGATTCCCTGCGAAACCACTGTACGAGCGCACTGGTAGTAGTTTGTTTGGTACACCATCTCCTCATACACAAAACGCAAGAGCACAGTCTCCTTTCTCCTTACTCCCCAGATACACAGTTTCTCGACATAATATCACTCTTAACCGTGCCCTTGGACTTCCTTTTGCATATGGAAGATACCAACGTATTGGAACTGAGTGTATTTTTCAACACCATCGTACTGAGGAGAGAAACAGAACAAGCAAACCGAGCCCATGTCTTGAGAAAATTCACGTGGATCTTACTGTGTCTGGTTCTGAATGCAATGAAGACTCAGTTATTAATGGTATTTATACTTATAACAACTTGTCAGAATCGACGCCTGTGTACGTAAAACAGGGGTTCAAAATACAGAGGTATATGTATTATAGCAGTAATGGCTGGAGAATTTCTCGTGTGTTGACAGAAGTGCACGATCCTCGCCAAACTAAACTTTTATGGCCATTATTATCACCTACCGAAGCTCCCCCAACACTCACCACAGCCACGGAATATTGCAAAACAGATGATCCGTCAAATGCGTATGAGTACCTTAATTTGGAAATTGTTTGGAAACTGTATAGACCGATCACTAGCAAGATTCAAGTGACATTGACACCACGCTGTTGCGCAGCTGGACAAAAAATGGCAAGTGGAGTGTGTATTAACTGTACGGCGGGGGAGTACTCAGAGCAAGGGTGGAATGATTGTACAGCATGCACACCCGGAAAGTTCTCATCTTCTGTTGGCAGTTCTTCTTGTGAGCATTGCGTGGCAGGCAAATACTCAACAAAATTTGGCGCTGTGGCATGTCTGGATTGTCCCATATCGTCTCTGTGTGCTGTTATACAGCAGAAGCCTGGAATAACACTACATCACACACGCAATAGTTCTGGCTGGATTACACTATTATTCTCTGTCCCGTGCTCTAGCCTTTTACAGCCCTTTAACTCAAGAGGCGTGTATAAAGAGGCATGTGAAGATGCTCTCGCTCTCACAACAGCGCAAGAAGTAATTTGCGCTGATCACAATATGGTTGTTATTGTACTAGATGCTGAAGGATTTCAAAACACAACTATGCATTTTTTCGACCAGGGTAATTACTCAATAGTCAATAATATACAAAGCCGCTGCATATTTATGCAAATGGGCGTTTTCCTACAAGATGCTTCTATGCACAACGACAAACCAACAAATACTACGATAAATAATCTACTCCGACGAAACATTTTTGACAAAAGCCCTTCACTCCTTCCTAGGGGCAAATGGGAGCGCCAGCACCATGTGCTCACACTCACTCCACGAGAGAATATGCTGGTGGAGCTGCTTTTCAAACATGATAATAATGATGGAGACGTTGCCGTCGGTGTCGATGATGTTCAGCTCTTTCCTGTGCTGTCAGATTCAACCAAAGTCGCACACCAAAGTCTGTTTTTTCCAAATGGCGGCGTATGTGCTTCAATACATGTGCCTAGTCAACAACAACTGTCAATACTGGGCCTCGCACATCTCGTCACAGGCAATGAAAGCATAGATCAAGATAATTGGGAGCGTCTACATGTAACTATAGGAATCAAAGCCAGCGATGATGCTGTGCACTGTCAATTTACAGCTTCTCTGTTTTACATCTCCGAGAAACCCCATGACGCAGAAGTTTGTACAGAAGAGATTTCTGAGGAAGGGCATAAAATTCAGCAGCTAGGTTGCTTACTAACCCCATCATCCAAACATGTCCGAGGTTCTTATGCTCAGTGCTCGGTTGAACTCCCAGCGTTTCTGGTAGGAGCAAAGAATCTTGCTGTTGCCGTACGGTCGCTCACAAGTGTATTCAATGATACTATTAGCAAACAACATATGTGTGCATTGGAACACGAAGCTGAGATCGTTGTCTCTCTACGCCCTCATACACAAGTGTACAGCTGTCCGGATGCGGAATTTATAGACATCGTGGGAATATGTTCCAGTTGCCATTACAATACATCCATATGTCCTGTTGGCGAAAGGCTCCGTGGCTGCCCTGCTTTAGAGCCTGTATCTCTGGACAACTGTGTAGAATGTTTGGAAGGAAGAGACTTTGTCAACTCCGGTGTTGCTGTATACACGAAACGTGATAATAATCCGTGCTACTGGACTTGTAATGTTAGTTTCTTTGAATTCCAAATGGATGGCATACGGTCTTGTCGAAAATGCTCCCCGCATGTTGTGGATTGCCCTTCTGGCAAACTGTGGAAAGAGTGTTCGCATACACACGACGCAGGGTGCCATGAATGCCCAGACATACGACTGTCATCAGGGCCGTACGGCATAAACGAACAGTTTCTGCATGTTGATAACACTAACAAGAGCAACACGTGTCAGACAGAATGTAAACCAGGAAGTTATCGCTCATATGATGGGTTTTGCAAGCAATGTTGGGATCGTCGAAAACTAGTGCTTAATGCGGGACCAGGGTTCTTTTTTTTCAAATCGTGTACTCTTTCAAGCAACTCACAAGCATTTCCTTGTATACAGAGAGAAGGAGAAGAAATTATCTCAAGCGACTCAGGGGAGGGAACATCGGAAAACCCATTTACGCAGGAATGCGTTACTAGATGTCTAGCAGGGTGGTACAGACATAACAACCAATGTGTAAAATGCACTTCTTTGAGGCAAGTTGTCAACGGCATGCTTACAACAACGTCGCTACCAAATGATGCGTTTGCGTGGGCTTCCAACGCTTCTTCTCCATGCCAATTTCAGTGTATGCACCCATATACACTTGCAGGACATGGCGCACCTGTGCCAACATGTGTTTTGTGCACATGTCCAATAGGAGCATACCCTCGAGGCCCCTACTGTAATTGTGCACAGTGCATCATGTAATAAACATTCCATTTAACTACCAATTTATGTCAATGCCCTAAACGCAGGTTCTTATGTTATACACATATTTATTCAATCACACACCTCCTGCTGCGGCACCTCCTGCTGCGGCACCTCCTGCTGCAGGGATTTGTGCGGGATCGTGAACGATTGGCTTCAAAAGAGCGGTTTTGCGCGCTTCCCATTCCGACTTCATCCTCCTGAGCTTCTGCTTGCTCACTAAATCGAGCCTACATCTTGGATCGCGCAAGAAATCTTCGTCCACTTCCTGCAGATCGGCTTCTTGTTCGATCCCCAATCTCCGCAGCTCCGCAGCCATGTGCGGATGCACGTAGATCGTGGGCGGCGCTAACGCCTCGCTAAATTGCTCGTACAGCTGCCCTGCTGACGGCCTCGCAGCAGGGTCTACAGTCAAACACTGTAGGAGGAGGGGTTGCCACATGGTGTCTGTTATGATATAAAATTCCGGGGGAATCTGGTCTGTAGCAGGGTCCCCAGGGTCCCCACGGCGGGCGGTGCGTAACGCTTTACGCATTCTTTGGTTTACCATTTGGGTATTGTACATGTGGAAAGGAGAATTCCCGGTCAATATGTAGATAATCGTCAAGGCCAAAGCAAAGATGTCCACCGGTGTGCTGTAACTACGTCGTCCGTCGAGTCCGACGATTTCAGGAGCCTTGTACGATGGCGTCCCAACGTTCTCGGTACAGGGACCTCGTTTAGATAACCCGAAATCTGCTATTTTCACATCTTGTCCGTCGCCGTCCCACAAAATGTTGCTAGGCTTAATGTCCCTGTGCACAATTTTTTTCTCGTGCATGTAATCCAGTCCACTGGCAATGTCCCCCACCCAATGCAACAAGACGATGTGGTTCAATTCTCCGTGCTGCGCCATGCTGAGAGCCTTGTCATGTAAATCGCCTTTCATGAGCGGTGCGATAATGACAAATCTGTCACCATGTGATCCATGTGATCCAGCAACGATGAGTCGCAGGATGTTTGGATGATTGAGCTCGCTCATCATCTGTGCTTCAGCAATCAAATGCTGGTCTGCCGACACGTTTATGGAGACCATGCAGCAAGCATTCTTGTCTGCGCAAGGGTATACAATTTTGTACCCACCTTGGCCAAGTTTTTTGTGTAGTACAATTGCGTACTTGTGAGGTATGGGTGGGTAAGCGGGGCCGGCTTCGTCGTCACCACTATCTTGTCTTTGAGAGCATTCAACCAGTTGCCTCGGCATCCGCACCTGCGAATCTGGCGTGTACACTAATGTGCGGTGTCTTTCGTCGCTGGCGGGCTCCATCAGCACGGCGAATAAAGTGCGTACTAATCGGACTTGACTGTTACTTATATACCGATTGTGTTTAAACAGTCTGTGTTACCTTGTTGCCAGACTACGGTGCAATGGACCACGCCATGCTGATTACTGTCCTGTCTACAAGGCCTATAGGGCCTGCGTTGGGCCATAGGAAAATAGGGTAAATCCAGTAAACACTTGCGTGAGATTTGCGTTGTGCAGCAAGGGGAGTGTTGAAAGGCTGAGTCAGAACTTGTGTGCGGAATGCTCGAATAGATTGCATATCAGATGGCCCAAACACGTTGTTTGCGAGCCATGCGAGATCGTCCGCCTCTGTTTCCGGAGTGCCAAACACCTCATGTACATAATAAACATGAGATCCAATGCGCTTGTGTTTTCCCTGCTGATCCCAGTCCTTCGTTGTTGTACAGAGACCTATGCTCTCAAGCTGTTGTGTGCTTGACAACAACGGACAGTTCTGTAGCAGCTCCTGCGAAAGAGCAAGTGTTGTACGTCCCGATCCAGATCCTTGCAACGTGTTAATAATCTGCGAGGGAAACATATTACTAATCTTACCGTGAGACATGTAGAGTTCATCGAGTCGCAAACGTTCGTCTGAGTACTTTTCAAAGTAAGCCAATGCTTCTGCTGAGTCGTCGGGCCTCAAGACAACAGTTACTAGAGCCTCTACCGATGATAACGAGGTGTCGTTGAACACAGTAAAGGTGCCAGATATAGTCTCGGAAACAAGAGTGTGACCTCTGTACAGCTCCATGCGCACGTGCTGGGTTGCGTCGAAAGCAACTATTTCGCTTGGCGTACAAGACACACGAGGAGCATGGCTGGTGAAGAAGTTCAGAGTCGAAAGTGCCATCATGCCTTTGCCGTCATTCACTGTTGTCAGATTGCTGAATAACATACTATTAAACTGCAAGGTTGCCTCCGTGTGCCACGTTGGAATCGGAAAAACAACAGTGACAAAAGTCTGCGCAACACTTCCTGTGCGATCCACAACAGAAACAGGAGTACAGAGCTTCTGCCGAACGAGACAGAGAGAGGAAGGCATGGCGTCAATCAGTTCCTGCATTCCTGCGCAGTCCTGTACAGAAATAGGAACCATTTTCCCACCAGCTGGAATTGAGCCGTTGTTCACTGACATTTTGATATCTTCCAAGACGTGCCCAGTGTCAAGCAGATACTCAACAGTGACAACCCGCAACAGAGGGTTGTCATAGGCAACTGATGTCCAGAATGCGACGTGCGTGGCAACACTGTACGCAGTGCGCTTCGTTATTGCTAGCTGCTGGAATGTATTTTCAAGCACAGTGAACATGTCAAATACTAAAATGTTATTGGGAGGTGTAAGAGCGGTGTTGACGTCTGGCAGTGGAAGAAACATCATTCCCACACCAAAATCAAGAGCAAGCTGCGAACCAACTTGAGTAAACGAGTATGCTTCAATGCTTGTGGTGTCGCTTGTGGTGTTCCTGTGCCGCGCCAATACATTTCTGATAATACTATGCGGGATTGTCAGATGTAGCGTTTGTCTGACAGATCCCACCTCGCTGACAACTGTTGCATTTATAGCACATAGATTGCATACACTTGGATGCTGAGATGCCGCCCATGTTGTTGTTTCTATACGATCTCTTGGAAGAGTGTCACTTGCGTTTGGGTTGTCCATCAACACAACATAATCTGAGCGCAAATACTCGAGACAAGCACTGTAGTCAGTTCCTGGCAGCAAACAATTGTTTGCAGTGTCGCTAGCACCAATATCATGCAATGAGTGTGTTAGGTACAAGATGCGGTAATATTTATTGATTTGCCCATGAGCATCCAAATCCAAAGACATTGTCTCGTATGCAAATGACCACTCTTCTGTCACATTGTCGAAATTCACAGAGTCTAACAGTGACAGTGTTGGCACGCTTTGTACGTGTGTTACTTCGTAAGGTAAAGAATCAATGTTTTCAACATCAACCACACTAGTTTGCGTTGCTTCCAAAGCCCCAAGCAGAGTTCGCTGTGAATTGTGTTGAGCATTTAGCGCCAAATGTGTTATATGCTCTACGCTCTGAGTGTGAACTGTGAGCATGAGTGGTGTACAAGTGCAGACCATGATGTTGCACATGATGAGATTCAGCAGTAATCTACACAGCATATGCAAAATGATGTTATATACTGATTTGTACCAAGTATTCTACAGCGGTTTATTGTTCAGCAACAAATTCAAACAACCCAATCGCATAATTTAAGATGCATTAATTATGTCAAGATCTGTTGTGACACACAGACGACGTAGAAGACGAGTTTTGCAAGAGGTGCATGATGATCTAAACACGTACACCGACAGTGTCAACAGTTGCGAACTTGTTAGTAGTCTAAGTGTTAGCAGTGACCAAAGTGTTAGCAGTGACCAAAGTGTTAGTGGTGACCAGAGTGTCAGTAGTGGTGTTAGTAGTGACCAAAGTGTCGAAGGTGAACAAGAATGTGTCCCTGAATTGACATTAGAGACATGGAAAACATTATCTGGCGATTATGAAGTTATATGTCAGCTTATAAGCATACAAGATCAGAGCATCGAATGCCCTATTATGCAGGAGCCGACGTCTCTGTGTAGTATTGATGATCTCTCAACATCATGGACAATCAAAAAAAATGGTAATGAGAACAGCACAGCGAATACAGCTAAGCTTCCGTGCTCACACACATTTTATGCTCCGGCACTTGCCGTGCACTTTTTATCAATGGATATGCGATGTCCTGTGTGCCGAGCAGGAAGTCCAGAACGTATGGATCTCGGTTGTGTTCCCGAAAATTTGCGTCCAGAATACCAAGCAAAACTCTCTTTGATACATGAACGTAGCATTCATACAGAAATTGCTACCATCGATACTCTGCACATTATCGATGTTTTGTCTCAATTGCAGTTGGAGCTTAGAATTAATGACGCATTGGATAACAGGTCGTGTTTATCCTTGACCCAGACGCGTATGGTATATGATAATCGACAAGTACATGCTATTCAAAACAGCATGTTGCATGCGGCAACTCCACGAAATGTCTCAAATTTCTCCAATGATGATCAACTAACAACAAACTTCCCTCTTCATCGCTCTTTTCAGAGACTTACACAATCACTCATTGGCAGACATTTTTTAGCAAACCCACGCTCAACAGTTGTCTTCGCAATTACGCATCCACTTCTGCCTTTTAGCTTCAGCAATGATGCTATTCCAGCAAGTGCTCTTTGGACCCAGCACTTCTCACACAATACTGACGCAGAAACATACATTCCTCTATACTGCTCCAGTATTGCAGGTGCAGATTCTGTAGGTTGCGTCCGCTTTCAGTTTTGCTCTGCGACAAACACAACAAGCATTACTGTAGACATCAATATACAGATCATCATAAACATTTCGTCGTACGTTACAGACGTTTTCGACACTATTCGAGAAAGCATACAGCAGCACTTGGAACAAGTCAATGCGTACACATCAGCATTCCCTGCACTTACACAACAGACTATGGATGCATAGTCAATTGTATACATAGTTAATTGTATATATTTGTTATATAAGAAACCAAACTTTATATGGCGAGAAGAGCACCTGAGCGTGGTGACATGAAATACTACAAGTATGATATGGTTCTAGATCCCGACCAAGTACAACATGAACTTCAGCTAGATGTATATTTGCCATGGATATCGGAGTTCTGCTCTTTGTATTTGCAGTCAGATTCCAAACATCTTATAGGGTTCATCTCGAGAACCTCATCCAGTGGGCGAGTAACAGCAATTAAAAAAATGATGGTCTTGATCTGTAAACAAACATTTGATAAGTGCGCCAAATCAAGAAGAGAGTTTGAAACAACGAATGGGATTACAGACCCTTTCCAGCACTATGAACTTGATTTCCACCAAAGAGAAGCTCATGTCTCAACTTCTGCTGGTTATGTTCGAAATCTTTATTGTGATATTACATTGAGCTCACCTCGCATCACGGAACACATTAGGCGATCCCGTATGCAGACCTTTGGCATTGCAAACGAATTTGAGCACACGTATATGTTAAGTGTCAAATATCAAACTCGTGATGAACGCGGATCTCCCTTGTTCAAAGTCCTCGACCAACGTTTCATATATGAGGGAATCGATACATTGGACATACAATTGTGCGACGAGCACAAAATCAGACAATTAACAAAACAACAACACGATTCAGAAATGCAATTTGGCAGGCAGGAGCATACAGAGACAAATCCGGAGGACATAGGCGGTGGAGCAGCGGGCGGTGGAGCAGCCGGCGCCTGCATTGTACCACAGTTACAAAACCCGTATTGTCTTGATAAAAATTAAACAGAAACAGTATCCTGTATAAAGCAGTCATATGCGCATGTCGAAGCGCGCGGTTGCGTTTGTCCACACCCGCGACATTGCTGCAGAGCAGGCTCTTGTCCGCGAAAAGTGGAAGCTCGTGCATGCCAATGTGAAGCTGGACCAGGCACTCACAGCATTTCTTACGCAAGGTCTTGATAATTGCGGTATCAAGATAACTCAACTTGCTTTTGAGTTAGTGCAGCAGATTCTAAATCGCAAAGGCTA
>Ga0209444_10002517_pt1 | contig 10071 bp, 5 predicted proteins | sample LauGreFaBDMM15DN_2_FD_188215 | JGI IMG/M metagenome (GOLD analysis project Ga0209444, IMG submission 188215) | Freshwater lake microbial communities from Lake Michigan, USA - Fa13.BD.MM15.DN (SPAdes) (version 2) | ecosystem: Environmental > Aquatic > Freshwater > Lake | place: Lake Michigan, USA...
GCCGTTGTATAGGTCGCAATCGTAATCGCAGCGGCGCCGATCAAAACGATATGCCCGATCAGATTGAAAGCAAAGAATGTATAGCTTCCAATTGCAAGGCTAAACGCGAGAACCCACATGGCGCCTAACGCTTGCAGAACATAGTGCCGCGTTGAGACATCTGGAATATGCCTGAGCGGACTAACATCGCTGTTAAATATAAAATCCCAAGCGTTAACGACTAATTTTTTCATTTGCCTCTTCCCTGGTTCTCGAATCACCGAAGTTTGGTGCCCCTTTTTTGACGATCTGCCAACAGTTTTATCGTCGGCCTCTGTGGACGGCTCGAATGTGCCCTACGGCTCGCAGCCAGAGTGTCCCATTCACAGGGAGGCCACCGCGCGATCACAAGGCCCAGATACGCCTCGAGGGGCTGTCTAAGTACACCCACACAGCGACGCGGGAACGGTTAGTGGATCGGCTGATTGAGCGTTAGGCGTATGTTGAGGAGTAGATCGACAATTTGGCGCAGATGGTCTTTTGAAACAGATCTTGTAACCATTTACGGCTGTCGCTCGAACCCTTTACAAGGTCGGTTTGCGCGCAAAGATGGAAGACAGCGGAAAATACGAAACATTTTTGCCATTATTTAGTCATTTTTCCTAGCTACCCATCTCCTTATCTCGTTAATTTAGGGATTAAAAGTCTTAAACCAGGAAAGCTCAATTATGAACCGTACAAATCGTTTAATCGCCGCACTCACATTGGCATCTTCTACCCTCGCCGGCACAGCAGTAATGGCTGACCATCACAAGATGGGCGACCATAGCAAAATGGCCCCAACGAAAAATATCGTTGAAACAGCGTCAGCCGTGCCAGCTCTGAGCACATTGGTCGCCGCCGTGACGGCCGCTGGCCTTGTCGACACGCTCGCAAGCCCAGGTCCATTTACCGTATTTGCGCCAACCAACGCCGCCTTTGAAAAGCTTCCCGCAGGTACCGTTGGTACGCTCGTGAAGCCAGAGAACAAAGCAACACTGACCAAAATCCTGACCTATCATGTTGTTGCTGGTAAATTGACTTCTACTGACATCGTCGCGGCCATCAAGGCGGGCGGTGGCAACGCTTCGCTGACAACCGTCGCAGGCGAAAAACTGTCCGCGCGTTTGTCGGGTAACAGCGTCGTCATCACCGATGGCAAGGGCGGACAGTCTACCGTGACCGCCGTTGACCTGATGCAGTCAAACGGCGTTGTCCACGTCATTGATTCTGTATTGCTGCCTTAATTGGTAGCTTTAGTGCCGGTCGCTTTATCCCCCGTTCAGCGACCGGCGCCCTTTATACATGCTTGCGCGCCAGGTGTGATGGGCACATCGTCTGCCAAAACCCCACCCACATCGATATCGAGAAGTATCTCTAGCCGCGCGTGAAGTGGGGGAGGGCCTGTTTCCACGGTAACGTATAGCAATTCTTCACCGACAGTCTGATCCCTGTTCAATGGCAACGGAGCTGCTTAGCGCCCAATTGCAGATGTTCCCGAAAACGAACTAAGAGTGGACGTTGGATTACTTCCGCCCGATAATTGCAGACATTGTTGGGCCGTGGTAAGCTAGGACGAAGGACAAGGATTGTATTAAGATGGAGATCGCAATGAAAATTAGAATGTTAATTGCGGCTATGGCCCTTACCGTTTCCTCAGGAGCACTTGCCGCTGAAGTTGCAAGGCCAGGAACAAAAATGGAATGCTGCTGTTGCAAGAGAGACAAGCACGGCAAAATGGCTTGTTGCAAAGACAAGGCAAAAGAGGTTGAAAAGACTGGCCATGAAGGCCACGACATGGAAGGCATGAACCACAAATAGGTTCTTCCCCCTATATCGTTTGGCGCTTTCACACAGGATGAACATCAAATCATGAAAAGTATAGCACTGGCTCTTGCCCTCGTTTCGACATCCGCGTTGGCTGCTGGCGACATTGTAATGCACCGCGACCCAGGATGTGGTTGCTGCGAAAAGTGGGCCATTCAAGTGCGTCAGAAATTTGGCCGTGCCGTCAAGGTTGTCAATGACGCAGACCGAACAGCGCTGCACAAGCGGCTGGGCATGCCCGCTAACTTGGCTTCGTGTCACACAGCCATTATTGATGGAATAGCTTTCGAGGGGCATGTCCCGATTGCCGATATGAAGAAAGTACTGGCGGCAAAGCCAAAGGGTGTCCGTGGACTTGCGGTCGCCGGCATGCCCCTAGGTTCTCCCGGCATGGAGGCTCCCGGCTACCGGTCCGATCGATATAACGTCATCGCCTTTGGCTCAGGTAAAACGACAGTATTCGCGAAGCATTGATCATGGGGAACGAAGGCGCCGGTCAATTTATTGATGAGGACCCCGCGCTCTAATTATTTACGCAGCGCTGCTGCATTATTCCGATTTTTGCTATTCTATAAACAAAGGCCGGCTGTCCGCTTTCAGCGCAAAAGCGGACATTGGATCATCAGGCTGTGGATGTTTAAACAGGGGACCTTCCTAAAAATATCGTCACCCGCGGCAGAGCCTAATAGCGATGGGAACTGTTTTGAAAGATGAACAGAGGCAAGATCGCCACATAATTCAAGCTACACACGATTAGGGTACAATCCGCACGCCCACAAGCATCTGCCTTGCAGGGCCAACGAACAATCCATCTACCCTGCTGGCAATGTAAGCGTTGTCAAAAAAATTTTCGACTGTTGCAAAAAGCTGTAAGCGTGATTTGGGTAGGCGGTAGTTTACCGACGTCCGAACAATCGTGCGCGCAGGGACGGTTCCGTTTAACCCATCCGGCGAGACCATGCGCGTGTTCGAAGCATTGGCGAATTGTTCGCCAACGTAATTGATGCCTAATTCTAAATCGACACCGCGAGGGTGCCGATATCCGATGCTTGCATCGATAAGTTGCTTTGGCGCGTAAGGAATGCGGTTCCCTTTTACCCCACGCGTAACCTCTTCAACATCTGTAAGGAACTGCGCTTCAAACAGGTAGCTGTAGGTAAGTCCGAGTTGGATAGGACCGATGGCTGCGGTGGCGGTCCCCTCCAACCCCCGATGGCGGGCCTTGCCTGCATTCACAAAAGTCCCGCTGCGCCCTCCAACCAGCGACCCTTCCACAATAAGCTCACTCAGTTCCATTTCGAACAACGTTGATTCGACCGTAACGCCCGGGCGCGGGCGGAAGCGGAAGCCAACTTCGGTCTCCGTGCTCCGTTCCGGACGTACTGCGTTAAATGGAGCCGTAGGATTAAAGTCACGGTCAGGACGAGGCGGTGCAAAGCCCTTGTGAATACCTGCGAACGCCGTCAACGTATCGCTAGGCGTCCAGGTCAGCCCCACACCGGGGAGTACCAACGTTTGTGACGAGGCAGACGTGCGGTCGATCGCAACAAAATTTGCGGTCCGCGCACGATTAGTGGTTTCGGTACGTTCGGCGCGGACACCGGGGGTAATGTGAATGTCCCCAACACTGAATACGTTCTGGAAATAGGCCGCATATGATTGCGTCCCAATGTCATTGTCGTCGCGCAGTAAAGTCTCTGCAGACGTTTCCCGTGCGTCAGGCGTGAGGCCATTGTAGCGTTTGCGGTTAGTTGTCTCGAAATGCGCCCTCGCACCGATGATCGCTTCGTTTGTGACCCCTAGGGCCGACCATTCGAACTGAAGCCTTGGCTCAACACCCCAAAAGGAAAAGGCCCGCGGCCGCATCTTGTTGCCGCATAGAGCCGCGAAACGTTCATAGTCGGTCCGCGCGCCGCCGACACAACCGGTCGCTGGGTTTGCTGTCATCGCATCGACCGACGTATCAGCCTGCCGGTAAGAGGCACGATAGGTTCGCGTATAAAAGACCTGCGTTGAAAGCGTCGCATTCGTGCCGATCGACCAATCGTGCACGACCTGCCCCGCAATCCGGTCGAGCGAGAACCAGTCATTGCGAAACGGGTTATAATACGGGCTGATAGCGAAACGTGCCTCATTAAGGCCGCCTTCCGTCAGGCGCGACCCCTCCGCGTAATAAGAGCCTTTCACCGTCAGGCTGTGCCTATCATCAATTGCCATCCGCGTCTTGACCGCGATTTCGTCGACGCGTGTCCCGTGGTAATCGCGAATGCCATCACCCTGTTTGTGCACGGCATCGAGGCGGATACCGAAGGCGTCGTTCCCGATGCCCAGGCTTGCATCGAGGCTGTGGAACGAACGGGTTCCGATTTGGGCCGCGCCCTCGATCAATAGGCGATCCGGCACGGCATCCGTCACAAAGTTGACGACGCCGCCAATAGATTGTGGTCCGAACAACACTTGTGCCGATCCTTTACGCACTTCAATCCGTTCAACTCTGTGCAGGGGTGGATAATAATGCGCAGATGGATCGGCGTAGGGCGCGGGCTGGATCGGTACGCCGTCTTCGAGAAGCAATGTACGGCCCGACCGCCGCGCACTTAACCCACGGACCGAGATGTTCAGCTTCAACCCAAATGCGTCCTCGTCGACGACCTGCACGCCCGGCACGCGGCGCAAGACATCCTTGACGCTAATCGGCTGCATCCGCGCGAGGGCTGTGGGACCGATAATAGTAAGCGAACCGGCAACGCTTTCCACCTCCTCAGGGACAATGCCCCGAACGACGATGTCGGCACTATCGTCGCTGGCATATGCACAGCCCGCAAAGCACAACGATGAGAAAGCGGCTAAAAGCTGCTTACTCGTCACCGTCATCGTCGAGCTGAAACGGGCTAAACGCGGCGCGCACTGTCTTGGGATATGGAACGTTCCATCCTTTGATACTGTGCCAGGTGATGCGATTTAGCACAGCCGACGGCACTGCGTCCGGCACGTCCCATCGCATCGCCGCGGAGGCAAGTGCGCCCTCCCGAGCCTCGCCACGCAACGCCAACGCGGCGGGGTTCATTTCAAACAGGTCCTGTTTGGGGACGACGGCTGTATAGCGTGTCAGATCGGCCGTGTCGGTAAAGCTGGCGCGCATGTCGTTGGCGATTAAGTCAAACAGCGACAGCGTTGGCAACCCGAGGATCAGCTCAATTGTCTTCAAGACACTTTGGTGCGCATAGAAAGTTGAATCGACGCTGCCACGACGTGTGTACGGGCTGATGATATGTCCCGGCATCCTGTGACCATCAACGTGATCCACCCCGTTCTGTGCGTCATCCTCAACGACAAAGATTGCCATCTTCGGCCAAAACGGGGAGTTTGTAAGTGCCTCAACGACTTGCCCTAGCGCCAAATCATTATCGGCCACCATCGCCTTCGGCGTGTTCATACCCGGTGTTGTGCCGCTTGTGTGATTTGATGGCAACTGAACAAGCGTCAAATTAGGCATCTTGCCTGCTGCGGTATAGCCCTTCAGCGTTTGGACAAAAAGTTGAGCTCTAATAACGTCGGGTACAGCCATAGTGTACGCTGGGAAATTACGAACCAGGGCACCGTCAAGCGGCGGGATAGGGGATTTAGTATTCCACAGGTTCTCGAAACGTTCGCCATCTTTCCAGCGCCGCAGTAAATCGATACGGCCCATCTGGTCCCACCCGAGGCGCGGCGCATATTCGCCGAACACGGCCACTGATTTGCCGCGCGCAAGCGCAGCGTCCCAGATAAATCCGCGCGCAGAATAAGCCAGCGGGTCACTGCCATCAAATGGATAGCTGCGTCCTTCATAGCCGGGCCACAGGGTGTAACTTGCCTCATTCGCTTGCGTCACCCATTGGTGTCCGCTCGCACTGTTGCCGCCCGTTGCGTAAAGATTATCGAGCGTCACAAACTCGCGCGACAGCTTGTGGGTATTCGGTGTGACATCTTCGCCGAACATCACGAAAGACGGTTCGCCATTACCGCGCCCTAGCGCACCAAGCACTTGGTCGTAAGTTCTGTTTTCTTTCACGATAAAAACGACATGCTCGATAAGTGAGGGCTCGCCTGCACGTAATGGGACTGCGGTCGGCCGCGCAGCAGGGTCGGCTTTTAGCGGCGCAGATGACGCAAAGCTAACGCGGTTGTTTTCGGCGACCGCTGCCGTGTAGCTTGCAAGTTGGGGGGCATCCGGCATGTCGATGACGTGCGCGGTTCCGCGATTGGCGTGGACGAAACGCTTTGTTGGCCCTTCCTTCTGGCCAGAACCAACGCCAAGTAATGTCGCAACTGTCATGCGCTTGCCGCTTGCATCAAGCGCTATCGACACAGGATACCAGCCAGTGGGAATGAGCCCTGAAATACGCCCCGCCTCTAGGTCGTAGACGGCAATTGCATTGATCCCGCCGCAGGCGATAAGTAAGCGGTTGCGCGCCCGGTCGATTGTGATCCCCGTCGGTGCGACGCCATATGTGCTCGACGAAAACGGCTGCAGTGTAATCGTTGAAATGACTGCGCGGGTCACGGTGTCAATCACCGAGATGCTGTCATCATTCGTATTGGCTACGTATAGTCGCCCTGCCGCAGCATCGAGCGCCAGCGCGGTAGGATGCCGACCTACGCCGATCGTCGCGACCGTGGTACCTTTCGCCAAGTCCACAACCGATACGCTGCCGGGCTCGGCGACGCCGCGTGCGTCGATCCGCACTGAATCGGCCATTGGGTCAAGGCCAGTTGGTGCGCTTGCCTGCGTCCCCATCGCCTTTTCGCCGCCCCAATTGGCGACATAAGAAATGTTCCCGTGCGCCACGACTGCCGCGGGCGCGATGCCTACATTCGCCTGCCGCGCCACGCCCGTTTTTGCGTCAACAATGGCGAGGCTGTTTTTCGCTGTCACAGGTACCAGAATGCTACCCCCTGCGATTGCAGGCTGGCCGGCAGACGCGGTACCAAGATCGCCCCCGACTTGCATAAAGCCTCCATTCGTCCACCGCATCAGCCGGACTTTACCCGGCATTTCGGGCAATTTGGGGTTGGGGTTTTTGCTTTTACCCGTAACAGTGCTTATCAAAGGATCGCCTGTAACAGGGTCAATGGTCAAGCCGCGAATGCCGCCAATCCCGTCAATGGCAACTTTTGCTATCATCCGATTTTCAAGCCAATCGAACTGGTAAAGGTGGCTGCGGCTAAGCACCCATAAGATGTTGTCTTTGCCAAATGCGGATGCATGGACGCGTCCGTCAAATATGGTTTGGACGCCAGCTGGCGTGACTGCTTGGCGCGTCGTGACCACACCGGCGTCGATAACCGCACCGACCGGCCGATCGACCGTTTGCGCCTTCAGGGGCGTCACTAACGAAGTTGATCCCAGAAATGTGATGGCCAGTGATAAGCCGAAGATATTACGCATAAAAAGCAACTCCTACGGGGACGGGTGTTTCCAGACTGCTTCTATCATGAACCGCTAATGCGCCTGAAAGTTGCACACAGTAGAAAACCCGACGCCGCGGACAGCGGCGTCGGGATCACAATCTAGAAACGGTATTCGTACTGCATCCAAAACGACCGCGGTTTGCCATTCCAGCCATATTGGCGGTAGTATGCGCTGTTTTGCGGTCCAATCTCACCGCGCACGGCACCGCGCGAAACTTGCAATGTCGAGCCACCGGAGGCACGTTCAAAATAGTCTTCGCCCAAAACATTCACGGCACGGAGCATGAACCGATGCTGCTTCTCGCTACCCAGATAATACTGCAGCGACGCATTCAGGACGAAGTAATTACCAAAATTAACGTCTTTGATCACACGTTCGCCAGCCGCGTTTACTAAACGTGCCGCAGCCGAAGAGGCATAAGCATATTCCGGACCTTGATAGCGTGGGTTGAACGAGAGTGCCCAGCGATCACTTGGCGTGATAGTCACGAGGCTAGACAGCGACCATTCTGGCCGTTCGGCCGACTGACGCGTTTTATTGATACCCGCTGGGCCTGGTACTACGAAGCCAAGATCGGCTGTCGTCCCATCGGTGCGAGCTAGCAAACCCCGCACGGGGTTTGGTTCCAAGGACTCTGACTTGGTGAATGTGAAGTCAGCTTGAATTAGATCTGTGTCCAACGACAAATCAACGGTGAAGCCCTTAATATCCTGCAATGCCCGAGTGTTCACAGCAACAGTTTGTATCCCCGGCAAGTTGCCTGAAGCAGCCGTAGCGCAGAATGCATCTGGTGTTACGATCGAAGCCCGGTTTCGCGTGATTTCGTCAAGTGTCCGAGGTTGGCCCGCACGAGTTTCGCGAGCATACTCCAGGCAGACTGAGTCAACGGTAGGCCTCGAAAATTGGTTTGCGATCTCCGTGTCAAAATAGCCAAGCTCAATGTTAAACGTCCCGTCGGAAAACTCTCCATTGATCCCAGCACCTAAATTGTAGGCTTTGACCGACTGAGACTCCAGGCCTGGGTTGAGGTTCTGGGTTGGACCAAATGCACCGATTTCATTGATCTTAGGTGCACTGTAAGAGGTGCCGCCGCCAGCGCGCAGGTAGAAACCTGCAGGGAGTTCTTGCCGCAGACCAAGTTTCCAGACCGTCGCGTCTTTGAAACTGGTGTTAAAGTCTTGGCGCCCAGCCAGCGATACTTTAAGGCCCTCTAGCAGAGGCACGTCAAAGCGAAGATCACCATAAACGCCAGTTGAACTCACAGTTACGTCGCGAACCCCAAAAACCGGGTCTGAGTTATCTTTGTAGGACGTATTTTGCAGACCGACTACAGTTTCCAACCACGGAGCCCAACGATATGTCGCGCGACCATTAATACCGTAGTCAACGTAACCGGAAACGAATTGGTCAACGTCGCCAATGCCTTTAGTAGGAATGCCTGTGCCGAAGCCTGCAACCGACTGGATCACGAAGCCCATCGGGTTTCCGATTGGAAATGGGTTGTCTAAGGTACCATATGGCTTGCCATTAGCAGGATTTATATAAATGCCCTGCTTTGCCGAAACATTGGCCCTGCCAAAGTTGAATTGAGGGTTAGTAACACAACCGCGCGGCAGCCCGTTGGCCGCAGCAAATGCCTCGAATGCCGATGCTGTCGCGAAGCCTGAAGAGGGAGCCAGGGCACGAACATTGGCCGGAAGGTCTGCCACGCGGGGAATTGAGCAAATCATCGGGTCGAGTTCCGTGTTTCTTAGCTTTGGCGCCTGATAATGACCCTCAACCTCTACACGCAAATTGTCTGTAACTTGAGAAACAAACGAAGCGTTAAAAATAGGAAACTCAGTCTTGTTCGGAGCATAGGGCGAGGAATCTGGGAAGGTATCCTCAAAGTCAACAGTGGCAAACTGGACACCTGCCCGCAACTTAGTGTCTGGATTAATGCTCCAAAGATATTTGGCACCGAAGTTGGTATAGTTGTAAGGGTATTTCCGGAAACCGCCGAGTTCTAGTAAGGTGTCGGCAAAAGCTTCACGATTGAACAATATATTTGAATCGGTTTCATACGAACGACCGTAGAAGAGCACCGAGTGCGAACTTTCATCCTCATCCGATAACGGCACAGAGACATTTCCGTAGATCTCACGTGTCTTAAACGACCCAGCGTAAAATCCAACCTCGCCGCTAAATTTACCTTGGGGCTCTTTCGAGCGAACGCTAACAACACCAAGGCCACCATTCGAACCGAAATACAGGCTTTGGCCGCCGCGGAAGATTTCAACGCTAGCAATCATGCGCGGGTCAATCGCCGTTGCCGGCCAAATATCTTCAGATGGCGATGAGCGGTCGAAATAGGGTACGCCGTCGACCAACAACAGCGTGTCCCGGTCCGTACCGCCATCGATCCTGATCGTAAACTCACCCTCATCCGGCGAGTACCCGACGTTCGCGCCTCGGATAAGACCAGCCGCGAGCTCTCCAAAGTTTGTAAAGCCACCCGTCTTGATTTCTTCGTCCGATATGATCTGGACCTGAGTTCCGTAGTTCACAAAGTCTGCCGCAAGCGCGGTCGATTTATCCTTCGTGATACGCTGCCCCTCGACGATGATTGCATCTTCTTCAACAACATCGTTGACCGGCGCAGTCTGAGCTTGCGCCAAGGCGGCTGACGAACAGCTCATTAATGCAACGGTCACTGCCAAGCGAAGTTTATTTCTCACGATCATTTCTGCCCCCAAAGTTAAACAAGTAAAAATCCAAAAAAGAATATTTTG
>Ga0209444_10002520_pt1 | contig 10062 bp, 9 predicted proteins | sample LauGreFaBDMM15DN_2_FD_188215 | JGI IMG/M metagenome (GOLD analysis project Ga0209444, IMG submission 188215) | Freshwater lake microbial communities from Lake Michigan, USA - Fa13.BD.MM15.DN (SPAdes) (version 2) | ecosystem: Environmental > Aquatic > Freshwater > Lake | place: Lake Michigan, USA...
ATGCTCCTCCCCTTCCACCAAGATGCTTACGTCTCGAGAAAGTAGGCCAGCTGTGATGCCAGCCTTGGCCTCCTCTTTTGCTTGTTCGGCGGCAGCTGAGAAGAAGCTCTCCCTGTGAATACGATCGCTCGAAACAGACAACTCCTCCAATACCTTCTGGGTTGTTTGCATCAGCCCTTCTGGACCACAAATAAAATACTCCTCCTGATAGCGTGGCTCGTACTCGGCTTGCGCAAATAGCTCCTTCAAACCCGAAGCAGAAAGCCTACCTCGAAGACCTGTCCAAGATTCATTAGGTTGGCTCAAGTTATGGATTACTGTCAAGTGATCCGCATTCGCTTTTTCAAGGAGCTGCAACTGTGCTCCAAAGATGATTTCCTCCTCCTTACGGCTGCAGTAAATCAAGGTAATGCGCGATTCAGGCTCGTTCACCAACACGGACTTCAGCAATCCCATCATCGGTGTGATCCCACTTCCTCCAGCAATCAAAAAGAAATGCCGGCGGTTTTTAGAATGAAAGGGGGTAGTGAAATTCCCCATCGGCCTGAGAACATTGAGGGTCTTTCCAGGAAAAATCTTGTCGTTCAGGTAATTTGAAAACAAGCCTTTGGGAACGCGCTTTACGGAAATGCCTGGAAAAGAATCTACAAAAGGAGACGTGCACAAGGAATAGGACCTACGTTGTTCAATACCCTCCAGCTCCAAAACCAAGGTTAAAAATTGCCCTGGCAAGTAATCCAAATAAGGCTCTGGCTGCTCAAAATAAATGCTTACGGTATCGGAGGTTTCCTTGACTACCTCTCTGACTTTGAGAGGAAGATAACTGCTGCTGGGTTCTGCCTTTTTCTTGAAGAAATTAAACATGGAATAGTAACTAAAGTGATGCAAAATTAATCCCTTAGCCCAGAATCCGAGCCTTGAAAAGATAATTTTGTAGGATTAACCTCAAATCAATGGTGGAAGTTTAGCTGAGCAAGAGAAATCATCCGTTCTGCTGTAGATTTTGGAGGCAAAGGCGTACCTTTGACCTATAAAAAATTAAATCTTTCCACTTTTTCGCTTCGCAAAATTTACGTTATGGAACTACAGGCCCTCACCGCTATCTCCTCTGTGGATGGACGTTATGCTGGCAAGACTGCCCCACTTCGTGCCTATTTCTCAGAATTTGCTCTGATCAAGTATCGGGTGCAGGTAGAGGTAGCCTATTTTATTGCCTTGTGCGAACTTCCCTTGCCTCAGCTTGCCTCTTTTGACAAAAGCCATTTCCCAAAGTTGAATGCTTGGGTGAGCGATTTTTCACTAGAAGATGCCGAGTGGATCAAAGCTGCCGAGCGCACGACCAACCACGACGTCAAAGCAGTCGAATATTTTTTAAAAGAGAAATTCGATTCCTTGGGACTAGCCGATTACAAAGAATTCATCCACTTTGGCCTCACCTCCCAGGACATCAACAATACAGCTACACCTTTGATGCTTAAGGAAGGCTTACAGAAGGTGATACTCCCTCAGCTTCACCTGGTCATTGCCCAACTTACCGAGTTTGCTACCCAGTGGGCAGCTATTCCCATGTTGGCCAAAACACATGGACAACCCGCCTCTCCTACCCGTCTAGGAAAAGAAATTGAGGTATTTGTAGTGCGATTGCAGCAACAACTAGCACTACTCGCTCAGGTTCCCTATGCCGCTAAATTTGGAGGGGCTACTGGTAACCTCAATGCACATCATGTCGCCTATCCGGGGATCGATTGGAATGGGTTTGCCAAGCAATTTGTAGAAAAATCCTTGGGGCTTACCCGCTCCTATCCGACCACCCAAATCGAGCATTACGACCACTTGGCCGCTATTTTCGATGGCTTAAAGCGCATCAATACCATCCTGCTAGATCTTTCCAAGGATGTATGGCAATATGTGGCGATGAACTATTTCAAACAAAAAATTAAAGCGGGAGAAGTGGGATCCTCCGCCATGCCACACAAGGTCAATCCTATCGATTTTGAAAATGCAGAAGGCAATCTTGGCATTGCAAATGCGCTTCTGGAGCACTTAGCCGCAAAGCTTCCCATCTCTAGATTGCAGCGAGACCTGACCGATAGCACTGTACTTCGGGTAGTCGGGGTCCCATTGGCTCACATGCTAATTTCCTTGGAATCTCTACAAAAAGGCTTGGGTAAATTGGAGTTGAACCGTGCCGCAATTGATGCCGATTTGGAGGAAAATTGGGCAGTAGTTGCGGAAGCCATTCAGACAATTTTGAGAAGAGAAGGATTTCCAAAGCCCTACGAAGCGTTGCGGGATTTGACGCGAACGAATTCAAAAATCACCCAAGCCTCCCTTACGGAATTTATCGAGGGATTGGCCATCTCCACGGATTTGAAGATCGAACTGAAGGCGATCACCCCGTTTACCTACACGGGAATCTAACTTAGTTACGTAGCAAAGCGGGGATGTTTTTTCCTACTTGGATTGGCAGGGAAGGAATTCTTATTTTTTGGGATACCGATAGAGGGTAGGAATAATTCCATTGCGTTTTTCGCTCAAGGTAAAGTAGGCATTCCCCTTAAAATTAAATCCTATGGCCTCTCCTTGTGGTTCGGGTACATAAGGAAGACGAATCGGTGCTGCTTGCAAGGCCTCCACTAGCGATTGCTTTTCAGTCCTTTTCCAATAAAAAACGGCCAGATAGGTTTTGATTAGTACTTGGCTTCCATCGCGAGAAACATCACCCCCTACCGAACTGGTAAAATCAAACGAATGCAGTTTTTCTAGAACTGCTTTCCCTTTTTCAAAACCATCAGCAGGCACACGGTAAAGCGTGTTTTTCGTATCTCGCTTGGACACTAGAAATAGGTCTCCAGAAACAGGATCTACCAAGAAGGTTTCTGCATCCTTCGGTCCTCCAGGAAATTGGAGTTTCACCTGATCTATGGCGTCACTTGGGATTGCTTGCAATAGTTCCGGCTCTGCAAATCGGTAGAGGGATGTCTCCTCATGCTTGGCCTCATTATCACCAATTTCGGCTACGTAGATATACGAACTCCCATTGGGACCAGGACCTACTGCTATATCTTCCCAATCTCGGTTGTTCAAGCCAGAAAGAGCCAGTTTGCCTAGTTCATTCCCCAAGGTGTCCAAAACATATACTGCCGCTTCTCCTCCACTATCCGTATGCACATAGAGACGGTTAGGGTATCGCCGAGAAACAACTAATCCACTCACCTCTTCAAGAAGTGGATTTGCTAATTTACCTTGAGGGATTCCAGCTAAAAAAAGGGAGTCAATCCGATGATTTATCGCCTCAGTCTTTTCGCTTCCTTGGGTATTCCCCTCTGCACAGCTTTGGGTAAAAAAAGCTAGGACGACTGAAAAGTATAGGAAATTGATTTTCATGCTTCAATAGCTTCAATACTCGCCAAATAAGGGCTACTTGGCTTAGGATTGCTTGGGTTTAAAGATAAGCAAATCTTTAGCGATCGATTTCCACTAGAAGTGAAGTTTTGGATTTAATAAACTTCAGAATCAGGTAGAGGACACCCGAGCCTACACTTAAGCCAATCAAAATTCGGCTAGTGTAATGGTCAGGGTTGAAAAGGAGTACGGAAACATCGAACAAAAAGAAAATTAAAAACAAGGCGGAGAGCCCATTCTTTTCTTTAGTCAACACTTTTTTCCAGCTGAAGGAGATTTGTGGAGGGGTGAAATTGCTAAAATTGGGTAGAAAAGCAGGTACTTTAGCGCTCCATTGGAGGTAAATCTCACCAAATTTTTTGCGAAGAAACTGCTCTTCTGCAAACATGATTCGCTCGTAATACACCCAGTAGAGCAGACAGAAGGAGATGACAAACCAAAGATCTACCGTGACCAAGGCAGGGCCTAGCCACATCAAAAAATTGCCCACATAAAGAGGATGCCGAACCAAGGAATAAATGCCTGTTTGGTTGAGCGTATCCGCAACCTGACCTGCTTTGGTATTGCGTCCGGAGGTATTGCGAGGGGAATAACCTACCGTATACACCCGAATCAACAAACCCAAGAGACCTACTCCTATCGCTACGGCAAAGTAGAGTTTTTCGTAATCAGCTACATAAAGGGGGAATTCTTCCGGATGAAGCACCCGTCGTAGGTACCTTGCCCAGCCCACCAAAATAATGACGATCGGTAAAAAACTCCGGTAACGAAATAGCCAGTTGCCTTGGGTTTCTAATTCTTCTTGAAGAGCCATTTTTCGGTTTAAAAGGGAGTAGGAAAAGTAGAGTTACTTTAATTTAACTTTTGTGTTAAGTTAATGTTAACAAAAATAAAAAAAATATGATTGTATGCAAACCTACCATTGACTTAAAAAGAGGTTGAATCAATGCATAAATAGTCAAGGGTCCACAGCTGAACGCTTCCCCTAAATTTTTATAGACCTACGAAGATTACTCACCAATTTGGCAACTTCAATTTTTTGAGCGCCTTTTTTTTGAGGTCTTGGCTGAGTATAAGTTGACCGGTAAATACATCCGTCAATGTCTCACAGGCACGCTGCCCATACCGGGGCATAAGTAAATTTCTTGCAGCTGGCATAAAATAAAAAAATCTGGCCATCACCTCGCTAAACCGAAGTTCCGGAAGGAGTCGTTCTTCCAGGGCTGCTTGGTAGGCATTGGCAGCATGCTCAGGGTGATCAAACTGTCGTGCAATGCTTTGCCCGGCCAGAATCCCCGAATGAATAGAGTTGGTCAAGCCTTCTGCAGTCAATGGATCTGCAAAACCAGCAGCGTCTCCGGTAAGAAATACGCCTCTTCGAGAAAAACCATCTGTTCTTGCTCCCACAGGAATTTGAAAGCCATGCGCTTCCTCAAAGGTGGTTTCCTGAATCCCCAATTTCTGGAGGTAAGCTTGGTAATAGGTACGCAGTTGAATCTTTTTGGGTGCAAATAGGCCCACCCCAATCGAGAGGTGATTGGCCTTGGGAAAGCACCAGCCATAGCCCTGGGGGATGGCATCGATATCAAAGCGAGCTTCTTTGGAGAGGCGCTCAAAATCTTCTGGGCTTACCCCTACTTCGTATTCCAAGGCAGGGATTAATTTGCGCGTTTCCTTCCATCCGGCGAGCTTGGCAGTTGGGCCCAAAACCCCATCTGCCGCCACTACATAGCTTGCATGGAGCACCTCGGTTTTGGTATGAAGGGCAATGTGTTCTGCAAACTCCAATTGCTGCAGCGCCTGCCCCTCAAGAAGCACGGCCCCGAGTTTGACTGCTTCCTGGACGAGCAGGTGGTCAAACTGGTCTCGCATCACCATACTCAAAATGGGAAAGCTGCGCTGTGCCGTAAAGGGCTGTGGTAGGTTATCAAAATACACCGCCAAGGAATCGAATTCCTTTTCTACGGCATCTTGTACGGAAATGGGGAGCATTTCGCGTCCACGAAAAACAAGACCCCCACCACAGGTTTTGTATCTCGGAAGGGTTTCTTTTTCAAGAATAGCAACTTTTCGGCCGGCTTTTGCCAGTTCGTAAGCGGCCATCGCCCCTGCAGGCCCGGAACCAACCACAATTACATCCCAAGTCTGTTCAACACCCATAGAAGCTAACTAATGAAATTCATTCGCAGGGTTGAAAATTACAGAAGAAAAACAAGGCCTCAAGGATAAACCTCGATTTTTCTTCAATTGAGATCACCTAAAACTTGCATAGAAATAAGCGTGAAGGCCTAAAACAACTTACGAACCCAACTTGGCAGTACTCGATTTAATCAATAAGCCATTGTAGATGGATGTGACTCCAAGCACCAAAGCGCCAGCGATTACTGCGAGCAGCACATTGTAATAGGCGGGTGCCGAGATGGTCATCCGTAGAAAGAGCGTAGCGAGGGCAAAGGAAGAGTAGCGAAACAAGTTGTAGTACTTGCTTGAATACCTCAGCGAAAAGATCAAGATAAAGATGTCGGTGAAGATCAACAGCGTGTAGAACGATTGGATGCTAAAGGAGACCACTCCTGTATTGAAGGCTCTGGTGATGTCCAGAAACACAATCAAGAAAAATACGAGGGCGAGGTAGAGGGAGATAACCTTTTTAACGGAGATAAACTCTGCCTGTTCCTCATTACTCTGCGTGATTTTCTGATGTTTTTGGGTGCGGTAAAAGAGGGCCGTCATCCCAAAAATAAGTACCGCTCCAAAGCCATCTGCCACCATGGGTAGGAGCTCGAGCAGGAGTTCAGGCTCCCAATTCAGGTCTCCCATATAATGTCCAAATTCTTTGAATGCATCCCGAAGGAGCAGCAGGGAGATGATTTCAAACTGTTTTCCGATGGAGTCAGCTACCGATTTGGGTAAGAGGAAGATCAACCCGAGGATCTCAAAAACCAGCAAAATGGTAAAGGCGATCTCGACGGCAAAGAAGGGGGATAGCGTAGGAAAAGGAAATGGTATTTCTAAGAATATAAGCAGCGGTACCACTGAGCCCAAGATAAAAAAAACAACCACCAGATTGCTGATCCAACGCGTACTTCTCGGACTCTCCCAGTGGTGATTTAGCCAGTCAAAGGCTCGAAAATGTGCGGACAGGAATCTATTCATGTGATTGATAATGAGTATAATATTGGATAAATATAAGAACTTCAAATTGAATCAATATGTTCTGATTTATATCTTTTTCCAATCAATACACTAAATGAATTTTAGCAACCGCTCCCTAAAAATCAAATAAATAACCTTCCTAGAAGATAAGAGATATGGCTATTCCTCTCTCAAAACTCGCAGCTATCCCACTGCCGATCGGCCTGCAATAGACAGGAAGCTTTGGCATTACCCAGGCAAATGTACCTCGCCGCACAGGCCTGAAGCTGCTCTTCAGTGGCTGAAATTTCTGGTACTTTCTCCCATGCTTGCTGACAAAAACAAGCGGATATTTCTTGATTTTTTGGAGTGGCAATAGCTGAGGAAAGATCAGTTCGAGATTGAGGTAAATAGAAAACTAAAAAGATAAAAAAGATCCAAAGTCCGACCGTCCACAAATTATCAAAAAGTGAAGACAGCCCTTTCCAAAATCTGGTTAGGGTCTCAAGCAAATATTGCATCCCAGTTTTAAGTGGTACTTGCTTTGGAGCGATGTGCGGATACAAATCCTCTAGGGCGGGAATAAATACCGATCGGATATAAGCCATGGCCTCGTCCTGGGCTAGGTTGGGAACCACAATCCGTGAACCCCTCCATGACTTAACCCAAGGGGAGCAGGTGACTTGTACCCCGCCCGCTACTTGCTGGGTTTGGATCAATAGCATGTTACTTTCTTTACCTGGATTCTCAAACTCCAACCCTATCTCAGCAAACTTGTCAGTAGCGTTAAAAATTCGATGCTCCTTGCCCAAGGTATGGGCGAGTGTGGTGATTTTTTGTACCACAGCAGGTACGGTATCCTGAAACTCTCGTGCAATCATTGGCTAGTGACTTTTCCCTTTCATTAGGTGCAAGCTAAAACAGTTGCAGAAAATTTTTCTAGGCCACACACTTTTTTTTGTTTGATCCTGGTATTGACCTAAATTTCCATATGCTTACTTTTATCCTTTGTACTAACCCCAACTGAACAAAAAAATAAATTCACTATGACTAGAAGCGCAAATGACAAATGGCTTGGTGGTGTATTGGGTGGCATTGCACGCTCCATTGGAATCTCCTCTGGGCTATTGAGAGGCCTATTCCTCGTATTTTTCTTTGGTGTCGGAGGCCTAACCTTAGGGATTAGTAGCGGAGCAACCCTAGTGATTTATTTAATTTTTTGGGTCACTCTAGGGAAGAGCTAAGGCATTGTTCAGGTGATTTTTAGGAAAGGTTTGGTTAAAATTTTTAATTTAACACAACAATAATTCTTAATATTTGTTGATTATAAAAATTCCTAATAATTTTAGTCCATTAGATGATTGCAGAATTTTAAGTATCAACTCTAATTTTAAACCTTACTAACAACCGTTTAACATGAAAAAACAACTATTACTTATCGTAGCCCTTGTTTTCGCGGCTTCTACTTGGACCCAAGCGCAGACTGTCCTAGACTTTAAATTGGTCAATAATACTGGCTATACCTTCTATGCGGTGTATTTGACAGATACTGATACAGAAGATTGGGGTGAGGATATCCTTCCTGATGCCATGGTGGAAGATGGAGATGTCATAGACATTTCATTCGATTATATCGATGATGAGACCATTTGCACTTGGGATCTTAAGTTGACAGAAGATGCTTCAGAAGAAACCTGGGTCTATCTAAACGAAATAGACCTATGCGGGACTAAAATTGTAACAATTTATATCGACGAAGATGGAGAGTATGCTTTCGAAATAGAATAATCTTCTTCTTATCTATCCAAACGTCCAAGAAATTCTCAAATGAATTTTTTGGACGTTTTTTTTTGATTAGTACCCAATTTTCACCTCAATACGTCGGTTAAGGGGATTTTCTTTTTCTGTTCCTAAATAGGGATAAGCTGGCTGGGACCAACCATATCCTTTGGTTTCCATGCGCTTGACATCAATCCCTCGATCCACCAAGTAGGCTTTCACAGCATTCGCTCTCCGCAAAGAGAGATCCAAATTGTATTTTTCATTGCCTACCTTATCGGTATGCCCTTCGATCAAAATTTTAATTTCAGGCTTATACTGCATCAAAAGGCGTAGTTGCTCCAACTCATCCAAATCCTCGGCATGCTCCAATTCCGCACTAGCCTCACTGAATAAGATGTCCAGATCGATGGTATACCCTTCCCTTGCCGGAGTAGAAAAGAAGGTGCTTGCTTTCAGAGGTTTATCCAGCCCCTTGAAACTTAGTTCAATTTCAACCTCATCTCCGAACATGCAGGGGGAAAATTCAAGTTCGTAGTTGAGACTAATATCCAGCAGCATATTGTCAAACAAAGGGGCAAATTCATCTTCGTTGTAAATGTGGTAAAATTCTCCACCTGCATAGTAGGCAATAGTCTTTAGGTATTCTTCGTTGACGTATTCACCAAAGCCCACAGGGATCACATTGATATTGTTGTCGATTGCCAAACGGATTACCTCACTCAATTCAAGTGGGATTTGGTCCGTATTGGACTCTCCATCTGTAAATAAGATGATAATCTTAGCAGCTGAGGTTTTGTCTTGTGACAGCTTTTGGATGGCTTCGTACAAGGCATCCTTGATCGCTGTAGAATTACCAAATCCAGCTAGCCCGATTTGGGGCACCAACACCTGTTTGAGAGAGTTAACTTCCGAGGAAGTGGCCAAGTGTCGGATATTTCCTTCTCCATCAAATTTTTGGAGGGAATAAGTAGTCAACGCTTTTGGGTCTCGAAGGGCATTGGCTTGAATAGCCTGGAAAACACTTTCCTGAAGCTCACTTGCACGATAATCTCCCATGGAGCCGCTATGGTCGAGGACAAAAGAATAATGTCTTTTGACCTCCCGATTGGGTAGCAAAACCCACTTTTTGACTACACATTCCACCGAATCAGGTCTTCGAAGGACAAGTTTATCAATGTTGTCCTGGTTCAGGTCTTTTAGGTAACGCTGGTAGCCAAGATCTCCCACCTTAAATGAAACGTAGCCCTTGGTAGCAGTAATCCTTGGGAATAGCGCTTTTGCCTGTAGCTGTGGAACTCGCTCTTTTTCCACCGGGACCGCAGCAAACTGATCCTTGGTCGTCATAACTAGCGTTCGGGTAGGCAGGTAGGCCGGAGGTGATTGATGCTGTTTAATGACCGTTTCGTGCTTGTTGGTTCCGATTTTGTAGGCCATGAGCGGCTTTTCTCTCTTGAATATCCGCTTCAGTTCTTGCCAAGTTTTGGTGGCCACACGATCCAATTCTGCCAGGCCCTTGCTCACGGTTGTTTGAGAACTGGTACCCGCGGGTACTTCTTGGGCGTAAGAAGTTAAACTTAGGCTACTACTCAGAAGTAAGATAATCAGGATTTTATTTTTCATGGGAACTCGTAGTTTTAGTTAGTTTTTCATCTCCCAACGCGGAAAAGATAAAGCCATTCTATCACAGCACGATCAAACAGCTTCATCCTGAAAAAATAAGGAAGTTGAGGTATTGAACCT
>Ga0209444_10002524_pt1 | contig 10058 bp, 9 predicted proteins | sample LauGreFaBDMM15DN_2_FD_188215 | JGI IMG/M metagenome (GOLD analysis project Ga0209444, IMG submission 188215) | Freshwater lake microbial communities from Lake Michigan, USA - Fa13.BD.MM15.DN (SPAdes) (version 2) | ecosystem: Environmental > Aquatic > Freshwater > Lake | place: Lake Michigan, USA...
ATGAAAAGACGGAAAATGCGGTATGGTGGGGAAATGTGAATATTGGATTTACCCCAGAACAGTTCGATGCACTTTATGACCGAATGACAGATTTCTTGCAAGATCAGGACATTTATGTTCGTGACGTGGCTGCATGTGCAGAGGAGAAATACCGAATGAACATTCGCGTTGTTACCGAGCTTCCATGGTCAAGTTTGTTTGCGCACAACATGTTTTTGCGTTTAACGGATAGTGAAATTGAAACGTTTATGCCGGAGTGGCACATTGTGTGTGTTCCGAGTTTTCAAGCGGATCCAGCAATTGACGGGACACGTCAAGCGAATTTCGCGATTTTGAACTTCACAAAAAAAATGATTCTAATTGGTGGAACAGGATACACAGGTGAAATTAAGAAAGGAATTTTCTCCGCACTGAATTTCATTTTACCACATGAGAAAAATGTGCTTTCGATGCACTGTTCGGCGAACATTGGAGAGGGTGGAGATACGGCGATTTTCTTCGGATTATCAGGAACCGGTAAAACAACCTTATCATCAGATGCTAATCGTCGTTTAATTGGAGACGATGAGCATGGATGGAGCGAAAGCCGCGTATTTAACTTCGAAGGAGGATGTTACGCGAAAACCATTGACTTAAGTCGCGATAAAGAACCACAGATTTACGATGCCATTCGTTTTGGTGCCTTGTTAGAAAACATTGGATTTGTGGATGGATCATCGACGCCAGATTACGCAGATGGATTCATCACAGAAAACACACGTGTTTCTTATCCAATCAATCACATTAATAACATTGCTGTTCCATCCATCGGAGGTTCACCAAAAAACATATTTTTCCTTACCGCAGATGCATTTGGCGTATTGCCTCCTATCTCTAAGTTAACGACCGAACAAGCGATGTATCACTTTATGTCCGGTTACACAGCGAAAGTTGCAGGGACAGAAGTTGGAATTACCGAACCAACAACGACATTCTCTGCAGGATTCGGCGCAGCTTTTCTTCCACTGCATCCAGCGAAGTACGCAAAATTGTTAGGAGATAAATTAGCAGGTACGGATATCAAGGTTTGGTTAATCAATACGGGATGGTCCGGTGGATCTTACGGTGTTGGAAGCCGCATGAAACTTTCCTACACACGTGCCATGATTACAGCCGCTTTGACAGGTAAATTGAATGAGGTGACATTTGAACAAATGCCCATTTTTGATTTAGCGTATCCAACGTCATGCGAAGGCGTTCCAGCTGAATTATTGAATCCAAGAAATACGTGGGCTGATAAAGCCGCTTACGATGAAACGGCTGCAAGTTTAGCAGAGAAATTCGTAGAGAACTTTGAGAAATTCGCCGCAGAAACACATGCATCGATTTTTGCAGCAGCGCCAAAGTCAAAAGTAATGATCTAAGCCCTTTCCATCAATCAGCAAGAGCTTAGATAAGGCCCCTGACAGCAACGTCAGGGGCTTTTTTTATGCGATTGCACTGCAGGACAGCATCGCAGGATTTGCAAATCCTGCGGTGTGCTTTAAAATGTCGCTATAAACAAAAAAAGCCCCGACGATACTGTCGGGGCTTTGCATATCTTTTGAAAAAGAATTAACGTTTGTGGAAAGGTTCGTCAGAAACAGTTAATTTCTTTCTTCCTTTTTTGCGTCGCGCAGCCAAAACTCTACGACCATTTTTAGTAGCCATACGGCTTCGGAATCCGTGCTTGTTTCTTCTTTTTCTTACCGATGGTTGAAACGTTCTTTTCATGTCGTATCTTAATTATGTAATCTATTTTGGGTTGCAAAGATATTGATTTTTTTAAAATTTCATATTCTTTCGACAAAATTATTTAAAAAAACTATTTTACCGCCCAAAGCGACGTAAATTTGTAGAAAGAATTATTCGATGCTGAGACCAAAAAAAGCCCAAAAAGAAAAGGTAAAAATCACTAAATCAAGTATTAAGAAGGCAAAGGGAATTTTTACCTATCTAAAACCATACGCTGGAATTTACTTTATCGGTTGGATATTTTTAGTGCTGAGTACTTCCGCGGGACTCGTTTTTCCGTATTTAATGGGAAAATTGTTAGGTGCCGGAGCGTCAAACCCAAATATGTCTGAGGCAATTGGTCTGATTGACATGTCCAACATCAATAACGTAGCGATCGCTCTATTCGTGTTATTTGGCTTTCAGTCACTGTTCTCCTTTGTTCGCGTGGTGTTGTTTAATAACGTCACTGAAAACGCGTTACGGGACCTTCGAAACGATGCTTTTTCGAAATTGGTGTACATGCCGATGGATTTCTTTAACAGAAATAAAGTGGGAGAGCTAACAAGTCGCCTTTCTTCGGACATCGCACAAATTCAAGAAACACTCAGAACGACCATCGCGGAGTTCTTTCGTCAAATCATTATTGTGGTTGGTGGAATCCTTTTCTTGTTCTTCATTTCTTGGAAATTAGCCTTAATCATGCTTGGAACCGTTCCAGTGATGGCGATCGTTGCGGTAATCTTTGGACGCTACATTCGTAAACTAAGCAAAGAAGCTCAGGATTACATCGCAGAATCGAATTCCATTGTAGAGGAAGCCTTAACGGGCATCGCCAATGTGAAAGCATTTACGAATGAATTTTTCATCTTCAATAACTACAAGAAATCCACCCAGCAAACGCGTGATTTGAATGTCAGAAGTGGCATCTGGCGCGGTTTGTTTGTTTCCTTCATCATTTTCTGTCTCTTCGGCGCGATCGTCTTCATCGTTTGGAGAGGACTATTGATGACACAAGGTCCACATCCAGAATTAAATCAAGAAGGATTCTACCAGTTCGTGCTCTTTACCATCATGATGGGTGCATCCGTTGGATCCCTGCCAGATTTGTATGCAAGTGTTCAAAAAGCAATTGGTGCGACGGAAAACCTCATGGACATCATTCACCAAGATACGGAAGTTCAAACGAACAATGGAAAAAGAAAGGATCAGTTAACAGGAGAAATAAGCTTTGAAAATGTACGTTTCTCCTATCCACAACGCAGCGATGTAGAGGTATTGAAAGGCATTTCCTTTGAGGTGAAGGAAAATCAGACCTTGGCTTTGGTTGGACAAAGTGGATCCGGGAAATCGACGATTTCAAATTTATTATTGCAATTCTACGCCCTAAGCGAAGGCGGAATCACGTTTGACGGAATTCCAGCAAAGGATTTTGAATTAAATGCGCTCAGAGAGCAAATGGCAATCGTTCCCCAAGAAGTAATCCTGTTTTCAGGAAACATCCGGGACAACATCTTATTTGGCAATCCAGCGGCAACGGAGGAGCAGATAATAGAAGCAGCGAAACAAGCCAACGCATGGGAATTCATTGATGCCTTCCCAAATAAATTGGAAACAGAAGTAGGAGATAGGGGTATTCAACTTTCGGGTGGACAAAAACAGCGCATTGCGATTGCACGAGCGATTTTGAAAAATCCAACGATTTTGATTTTGGATGAAGCGACTTCCGCTTTGGACTCCGAGTCCGAACGTTTGGTGCAAGATGCTTTAGATAAATTGATGAAAGGAAGAACATCCGTTGTGATTGCTCACCGTTTATCGACGATCCGCAACGCAGATCAAATTTTGGTATTACAATCTGGGATGATTGAAGAGTCCGGAACGCACCAATCGTTGATGGATCAAAAAGGATTGTACGCAGATTTTGTTGCGTTGCAATCCATGAACCAGTAAAGAAAAAGCTTCGTTGATTTTATTCCGAAAATAGGGACTCGACAAACAACGTTCGATCGAATAATTGTAGGTCCTCCATTTTTTCTCCAATCCCAATGTATTTCACGGGGATTTTCATTTGGTCGGAAATACCAATGATTACACCACCTTTTGCTGTACCATCCAATTTGGTCACCGCTAAGGCATTGATGTCGGTTGCTTGCGAAAATTGCTTCGCTTGTTCGAAGGCGTTTTGTCCTGTTGAACCATCTAGCACTAACAATATTTCATGTGGCGCACCTGGAATGATTTTTTCCATCACACGTTTGATTTTTGTCAACTCGGCCATTAAATTCACTTTGTTGTGAAGTCTTCCTGCCGTATCGATAATAACAACGTCCGCTCCTGACGATTTAGCTGATTGTAAGGTATCGAACGCTACGCTAGCAGGATCCGCGCCCATTCCTTGCTGAACGATCGGCACATCGACGCGTTTCGACCAAATAATCAATTGTTCCACAGCTGCTGCACGGAAGGTATCCGCTGCACCAAGTACGACTTTTAGTCCAGAAGCTTTGAATTGGTGTGCTAGTTTTCCAATAGTGGTGGTTTTACCAACACCGTTAACACCCACGACCATGATCACGTATGGATTTCCATCCGCAGGCTTCTCGATTTCTAAATTGCCGTTTTGATTGGAGTTATTTTCTTCGAGTAAGGCGATGATTTCTTCTCTGAGGACGCGGTTTAATTCGTCGGAACCCATGACCTTGTCTTTGGATACGCGGGATTGGATGCGGTCAATGATTTTCAAGGTTGTTTCTACGCCGACATCCGAGGTGATTAACATCTCCTCAAGCTTATCCAATACTTCTTCGTCCACATGAGATTTACCAACAAGGACACGTGCAATTTTCGAGAAAAACGATTGTTTTGTCTTCTCTAGTCCTTGATCTAGTGTTTCCTTTTTAGCTTTCGAGAAAAAATCAAATAGTCCCATGTTTTAAAGATAAAAAAAAAGCTCCCTGAAGTGGAAGCTTTTTACAAGGTTTTAGGAGGATTAGTTCTTAGCGAACCAATCTTTTACTTTATCGTTAAGCACGATTTCCTCTTTAAATGTGTAAGAATTCGTTTTATCGGATTTTACCATTTTAATCACTTTCGTATGTTCTTTACCGCCACCTTTTTGAAGGGAAGCTACAACTTTCTTTGCCATGTCCTACTTATTTAATTTCTTTATGAACAGTCATTCTCTTTAAGATCGGATTGAATTTTTTGATCTCCATTCGATCCGGTGTGTTTTTACGGTTTTTCGTCGTGATGTAACGCGACGTACCAGCCATTCCTGAGTCTTTGTGCTCTGTGCACTCTAAAATCACTTGGATGCGGTTACCTTTACTCTTCTTAGCCATTTTCTTCTTCTTTTATCTGTTTCGCAACAGTTTTATTTTAAAAAACCTTTCTGACGAGCTTCTTTGATACAAGCGGCAATACCTTTCTTGTTAATCGTACGAAGTGCAGAAGTTGAAATTTTTAATGTGATGTAAGCTTCTTCTTCTGGAAGAAAAAACTTTTTGGTAACCAAATTCGGGTAAAATCTACGTTTGGTCTTACGATTGGAGTGAGAAACATTGTTCCCAACCATTACTGACTTACCTGTTAATTGACAAACTCTTGACATGTCTTTAATATTACTTATAAATGTAAAAAAGCGGATGCAAAGGTAACAAACTTTTGAAATTTCACAAACGATTTTACGAATATTCCCAAAAAAAACTTTTGACTCTACTTTTGACTGAAAATTACACGTTCGAATTTCGAGGATGAAAGGATAAAATCGCATCGCGCAAGAAGCGTTGATCGAGGTGTGTGTAGATTTCTGTCGTTGTGATGGATTCGTGTCCTAACATCTCCTGAATCGCCCGTAAATTGGCGCCTCCTTCAATCAAATGCGTCGCAAAACTATGTCGAAAGGTATGTGGTGAAATGTTCTTTTTGAGTCCGATGGTTTCCGCTAAATTTTTGATGATCGTAAAGACCATTACTCGGGTCAATTGGGCGCCTCTTCTATTTAAAAAAACGATGTTTTCACTGCCCTTTTGAATGTTCAAATGGTTACGTATGTGCTGTTTATAAATGTCGATTTCTTTCTGAACTTGTGGACTTACCGGTACCAAGCGTTCTTTATTTCCTTTACCAATCACGCGGATAAATCCTTCTTCAAAAAAGAGGTCGGAAAAACGGAGTCCAACGAGTTCACTCACGCGCAAGCCACAACTGTACAAGGTTTCCAGCATAGCGCGATTTCGGTGTCCTTCGTTTTTACTCAAGTCAATCGCTGCGAGCAAGGAATCAATTTCTTCGATGGATAACACTTCCGGAAGTTTGCGTCCAAGTCTTGGTTGTTCTAACAACTCACTGGGATCCACTTTTACCAAGTTTTCGAGGATGAGAAATCCGTAAAATTGTTTGATGCCGGAAATGATCCGTGCTTGACTTCGTGCGCTCAAACCGAGGTCGAATAGGGTAGAAATAAACTGTTTGAGGTCCTCATAATCGAGTTGATCAGCTGTCTTGTTGCATCCCGCTGCAAAGTCCTTTAGTTTATCGACATCGTTTTGATACGCCAAGATGGAATTCTCTGCCAAACCCTTTTCGATTTTCAGGTATGAAACAAAATCCTTAATATAGCGTTCCCAATTCGACATCTATGAAAATTCTGATTGTAAACGGTCCAAATTTAAACTTACTCGGTTCCCGTGAAACACAAATATATGGGAATGTTTCGTTCGAAGACTTTCTAAACGAGTTGAAATCGAAAACGAAAGCAGAAATCAGCTATGTTCAAACGAATGTGGAAGGGGAAATCATCAACATTCTTCAGGATGCGCAAGTCGACGGCATCATTCTCAATGCCGGTGGATACACGCACACCAGCGTAGCCATTCGCGACTGCATTGCCGCTATTTCCATTCCAGTGGTTGAAGTACACATTTCCAATATCACCGCCCGCGAATCTTTCCGCCACGAATCGATGTTAAGTCCAGTCTGCGCTGGCTGCATCTTTGGTTTCGGTTTGAAAGGATATGAGTTGGCAGTGGGGTATTTTGGGTAAAATGGATAAATCATTTTTTTCCTGAACCTTTTCCTTCCATAAGTGTACCGGACAAAAAAACAAAGATCCGAACACATGAAAAAAGTCTTTATTTCCCTCGTATTACTTTTTAGTGCTGGCATGAGTCAGACACAAACCACCGCAAGAAAAATCCAATTGGTGATTTTGTTTGATACCTCGAATAGCATGGACGGTCTCATCAATCAGGCAAAGTCGCGCATTTGGGCGATTGTCAATGAGGCAAGTGGATTACAGTACGAGGGACAAATGCCAACATTAGAAATTGCGATGTACGATTACGGCAATGCGGAACTGAGCGCGGAAAGCAATTTTATCCGTCAACAGTTGCCCTTCACGAGCGATTTAGACTTGGTTTCTGAAAAACTTTTTGGTTTGCGCACGAACGGTGGATCGGAATACTGCGGAGCGGTGATTCAAACCTCGTTGCAGCAGTTGAATTGGTCGAATGATCCGAAGGACCTCAAAATGATTTACATCGCAGGAAACGAACCATTTACTCAAGGTCCGGTGGGTTACAAGAATGCGTGTGAATTAGCAAAGACAAAAAACGTGTTCGTCAATACGATTTATTGTGGAGCAATAGATCAAGGAATTCGTGAGAATTGGAAGGATGGCGCAAGTTGCTCACGAGGAGATTATTTTAACATCAATTCCAACGAACAAATCGTGACGATTCAAACACCATACGATGAGCAAATCAATCAGTTGAACATCCAGTTAAATCAAACCTACATTTCCTATGGCAGTTTAGGAAAGGAAAACCGCATGAAGCAAAAACGCGAAGATGAAAATGCCCTGTTACAAGGTGTCGCTGTTTCTTCCGAGCGCGCCTTAGTGAAATCGAAATCGGTTTATTCAAATGGAAGTTGGGACATGGTAGACGCAGCGAAAATGGATTCGACGATGGTTGGAAAATTGAAGGACGAGGAGTTACCAGAGGAACTCAAAGGGAAATCTACGGAGGAAAAAGAAGCGTATGTCAAACAGAAAAGTGAAGAACGTGCGAAAATTCAACGTGAAATCGGTCAATTAGGAAAGCAACGTGAGGCGTTTATCCAAGAGGAGAAGAAGAAACAAGTCGGACAAACAACCAATGCGAAGGACGATTTCGGAACTGCTGTTTCTAAAAGTTTAAAGGAAAAAGCGGTTTTGAATGGATTTAATTGACGCATCGAATGATTTGATTGTTATTTTTGTGTAAAATCAGCTATGAAAGAACTCGAACATTACTTCCGACACATTGATCCAGTTTTTGCAGCGTTTTTAGCAACAACTTTTACTTGGTTGGTAACTGCGGCTGGAGCTTCCCTTGTGTTTTTCTTCAAAAACATGCACCGTGGACTCCTTGATGGCATGCTCGGATTTACCGGTGGTGTCATGGTGGCGGCGAGTTTTTGGTCCTTATTGTTGCCGTCGATTGAACTTTCCGAACGACTGTATCCAACGATGTCGTGGATGCCCGCAGCTGTTGGATTTTTATTAGGAGCCTTGTTTTTGTTCTTTTTGGACAAAAGCCTTCCACACTTACACATCAACTTTAAGGAGGAAGAATCCGAAGGGGTGAAAACACAATTACACAAAACAACCTTATTGGTTCTCGCTATTACTTTGCACAACATTCCTGAAGGATTAGCGGTCGGTGTACTTTTCGGCGCAGCAGCTCACGGAATGGAAGGTGCGACGATTGCAGGGGCAATTGCCTTGGCGATTGGAATTGGTATTCAGAATTTCCCCGAAGGATTTGCTGTAGCAATGCCATTGAGAAGGGCAGGAGCGAGTCGCTTCAAAAGCTTCATGTATGGGCAACTTTCTGCTATTGTCGAACCGATTGCTGGAGTCATTGGTGCGATTGCTGTCATCTACATGGAACCTATTTTACCGTTCGCATTGTCCTTTGCCGCTGGAGCCATGATTTTTGTTGTGGTGGAAGAAGTAATTCCGGAAACCCAACGGGACAAGTACACAGATGTCGCCGTTCTTGGTTTCATCGGTGGCTTCTTGGTGATGATGATTTTAGATGTCGCACTCGGCTAAAATTGACCATAAAAAAAGCCGAAAATTTCTTTCCGGCTTCCATCAAATCTTGAAATGATCTTATCGACAAATCGTTTCTTCCGTCGCTTTCAGAATTTCGCGTACTTCTTCTAATGTTGGTGCTTCTGCATACGTACGAAGAACAGGTTCCGTTCCAGAAGGACGAATCATGACCCAACGTTTATCGTCGAAGAAATACTTGAATCCATCCATGGTTTTCAAGTCCGCCACTTGGTATTTGCCAAAGGAAGAATAGTTATTCGCTTTGCAATTCGCAATGATTTTTTGTTTTAAGTCCTCGGTGATGTGTAGGTCGTTGCGTTCAAACTTAAATGGACCAACGATTTCATACACTTCATCAATGAGTTCATCCAGGGTTTTTCCGGATTTCGCCATGAATTCCCAGATGATCAATCCCATCCAAATTCCATCGCGCTCTGGAATATGTCCTTTTACGGCAATTCCACCGGACTCTTCTCCACCAATAAGGACATCGTCCTTCACCATGATGGTAGCAATTTCCTTGAATCCAATTTTTGTGGTTTGAATTTCGAGTCCGTAATGAGCACACAGTTTCTCCACACGTGGCGTCACACTGAAAGCAATCACGACTTTTCCGCTCATTTGCTTGTATTTCACCATGTAGTGGATCAACAAAAGAATGATGTGATGAGAATCGATGAATTCCCCTTTTCCATTGTACAAACCGATTCTGTCAGCATCTCCATCCGTTGCTAAAGCACAAGAAACGGTTCCATCTGCTTTGATGAATGCCTCTAGTTCTTGAAGGTTTTTCGCAATCGGTTCTGGCGCTTGTCCACGGAAAGATGGATTATGGTCGCAATGCAACAACTGTGTTTTCGGTAAAATCAAGGGCATGACACGTTGACCTGCGCCGTACATCGCGTCGTACACTAAGTTCAAACCAGAATTTGAAATCGCGTCAAGGTCAAAGTTCTTTTTCACGTGATCAACGTAACGTGTTTCGATGTCAACGATTTCGACTTTTCCACTTTCAATGGCTGCTGCTAAATCCACGGATTTATAATCGATTGTAGACACATCTGGAATGATGTCCTCTACTTCTTGTACTTTCTCTGGTTCCAATGGTCCACCAAAGAATGCTTTTAACTTGAATCCATTGTAAGATGGTGGATTATGGCTTGCAGTGATGATAATTCCGACTTCGCATTCAAATTGAAAT
>Ga0209444_10002527_pt1 | contig 10054 bp, 8 predicted proteins | sample LauGreFaBDMM15DN_2_FD_188215 | JGI IMG/M metagenome (GOLD analysis project Ga0209444, IMG submission 188215) | Freshwater lake microbial communities from Lake Michigan, USA - Fa13.BD.MM15.DN (SPAdes) (version 2) | ecosystem: Environmental > Aquatic > Freshwater > Lake | place: Lake Michigan, USA...
GCATATGACACATATGCGGGACCGACCCCATGACCGCAGAGCCCCCCCAAAATACGTCAAGCGGAGCGGGACCGGGCCGGAGCGAGCGTAGGAACGTCGACTCCCTATAATTCCCCTCGCGCGGCAGCGCGAAAGCTCCACCTGTCCCAACGTTCCCTGCGAGCGCAGGCACGGTCCCGCGGAGCGCCCAAGCACAGACACCGGGTGCCAGGCTTTGTAGAGGTCGCCGTTTTCATAATAGCGCGGCCACTTTTGTGTAAAAATGAGGGCTGCTCCATTGGCCCCGTTGGCTAGGGCGAGGTGGATTGGAGCGCTCGCTGGGCGGCCTTTCGACTCAAGGCGGCCCGCAAATTCTCCTCCCAAAATTCACCACGGATCCCACTTGCCGATGAGTCACCACCGGCGGCTTGTAGGATATCTTGGTAGGCCCGCAGTTCGTGGCGAGCCTCGTCCTCCCGCCCCAGACGCGCACACAGTTCTGCACGAAAACTTTTGAGCTCGGCGCGACGCGCCGGAAGGGACTCAACACCCGCTCGAACCACTCCAAATTCGCGCTGCCCCATGGATTCGTCGAGGAGTTCGAGGGCTGCTTGGAAGTGTCCCCGTCGATGGGCCAACCGGGCACGCATCAACAAGGCAAAGTCACGGCTCCAATCTTGTGCCGCAGCAACTCGCTCGACCATCGCTGCGGCCACGGCCATCTCGGTGGCATCGCCGTTCGCAGCTAATAAGCCGTCGGCCAGCAGCAACGCATCGACACCCTCAGCCAATGAAACGTAGCCCAACAAACCCGCACGGCCCAACCGACGGATCGCTTCCATATCCTCAAGACTGAGAGCCAGAAACATGGCCCGATGCCAGTTACGGACCCCGGCCAGTCGGTTGATGGCCACCGCCTCCATCTGCAGTAATGCCTCGGGCAACCTCCCAGCACGGGCCATCACCACGGCACGCTCGGCCTCTAGGGCCAGTTGCTCAACTTCCGACGCACCCCGTTCCCGAAACCCCTGACGTTGGTCTATCAACCAGCGTTCGGCCTCGGCATGACGCCCCTGACCGCAAAGCGCATGAGACATCTCTGCCACCCACCGAACCCGCAGCCCTGGAGGTTCCCCAGCCAAATCGGCCGCAGTCGGGGCTCTGCCGCGGAGAATTTTTTCAGCGCGATCAAAACGCCCCTGCACCGACAATGCCCGCGCGTAGTCGGGAACACACCCATGGAGTCGAACACCCTGATCAGAAGGCGACGGCTCTAGGCGGCAAGCCTCCTGCAGTCGGGCCTCTGCTTCGGGAAACCTCCCTGCGAGCAGCAGCCACGATCCCTGGGTGGCTCGAACTTCTCGGGCCATCGTTCGGTCCGGCGGCGTGCGAGCGAGAAACGATTCGGCCAGACGGTCCAGCTCACCGAGCGCCGCCTCTGCCGCCGGCCCGGGCCCTCCAGAAGCCCAGAGCCGCGTGCCCGCGAGAAAAACCGCCAGCAAATCGCGCTGCAACTGGGGGGCCGCCAAACGGATCTGCGGGGCGATACGGGCGATGGCTTCGCTTTGACCCAGAGCGGCCGGATAATCCCCCAACTGTTCAATGAAGGCCTTCCAGAGGTGGACCCGGACCACCAACTCGGCGATCGGCGCATTGGACAGCGAGGACGACACCAGTCGATCGGCCGTCGCGATGAGTTCTCGGGCGGCCCGAGAATCACCCCGCTGGGTGAGGGGCGGCAGGGAATCGGAAAGAAACTGGTGAACAAAACCCGTCACTGCCTCGGTGCGGGCGGCCTCGGTGCGACCACGTACCCACGCAGCGACGGCCAGAGCCATGCCCAGGCTTAACCCTAAGGTCACCGCCATTAGGGACAGGCTGGTGACCCGGTTGCGGCGGACCCATTTGCGAAGCCGGTCCTGCGCTCCCGGCGGCCGAGCCAAGATCGGTTCGTGGGCCAAGAACCGCCGCAGATCTGACGCCAAGGCGTCCACGGAGGCGTAACGACGGGAGCGGTCTTTTTCGAGGCACTTCAGGAGAATCCAGTCGATGTCGCCCCGAACCTCACGCAACAGGGCCGCACCGTGGGTAGACCGCGCCTGGGCGATGGCTTCGCGCTCGTCGAGCGGCCTGCTCGCCAGACGCTGGCTAGGTCGCTGCGGCTCGGTTTCCCGGAGGGTCCGGCGAAGCGCCTCTAGGCCGCCCTCCAACAGGGCACGCCCGTCGAACGGCGGTGACCCGGTCACCAACTCGTAAAGGAGTACTCCCAGACTGTAGAGATCGCTGCGCGTATCGATGTCGAGCCCGCTCATATCGGCCTGTTCGGGACTCATGTAGGCCGGTGTCCCGATAAACGGATAGAGTCGGGTGCCGGCGGCGGTCTGCTTACCGAGGCGTCCCTCAAGCGCCTTGGCGATCCCGAAGTCGATCACCCTCGGGACGGGTGTCCCATCTTCGTCGATCACCAGCAAGTTGGTGGGCTTGATGTCGCGATGCAGCACGCCCTTCTGATGCGCATGCTGCACGGCCCGACAAACCCGGATCGCCAATTCAAGGCGTGCGGTGACGCTCAAGCGGTTGCGGTCGCAGTAGTCGGTGATGGGTTGACCGGACACCAGTTCCATCACCACATAAGGCCGACCGCGCTCAGTGGTACCCGCGTCGAGAACCTTGGTGATGCCGGGATGATCCATCATGGCCATGGCCTGCCGTTCGCCCTCGAAGCGGGCAATCACGTCACGACTATCCATGCCCGGCTTCAGAATTTTGATCGCCACGCGACGCCGTACCGGATCGGTTTGCTCGGCTGCGAAAACCCGTCCCACCCCACCCTCACCCAGAAACTCGAGCAAGCGATAGCGACCGATGACTGTTCCGGGCTGTTCCTCCTGGGCCGTGTCTGGGGACCGGCGCGGGAGGGACTCGAAGAGAGAATCGGGGTGTCGATGCGCTTCAAGAAGAGACTCCACCTCGTGGCGAAACGCCGGGTCAGAACAGGCTTGGTCTAGAAACGAGGCTTGCGCGGTCGGTGATCCTAGAGCGACCGCCGCGTCGAACACCCCTTCCAGTTCCAAGGTCGAGAACTTGGGTCTCTCGGGACCCACGACCCCAGAGGCCCCGGCAGCGTCGGCCGATTCGGTTGTTGGATGAATCTTCATTCGCGCTGCAATTCCCGGGACAACCAGGCTTTCGAAAACACCCAGTCCCGCAAGACGCTCCTTTCCGACAACCCCAGCACCTCGGCGATTTCTTGCACCTCCATACCGACAAAGACACGCATCTTAACGACCTCCGCCTTGCGCGCGTCGATGAGAGCCAATCGATCCAAGGCCTCGTGAACCCGGAGGCACTTATCGCCATCTTGAGCAATGGGCAGGTCGACGACCTCGGCGTCCACACGAATCCACTCACCTCCATGCCGAATACGGGCGCGGCGACGGGCTCGATCGATGAGGATCCGACGCATGGCCTCAGCGGCAGCGACGAAGAAATGCTCAGGACTGTCCCACGGCCGGCGAGAGGAATGTCCAAGCCTCAACCAGGCCTCATGAACCAGCGCCGTGGGTTGCAGAGTTTGCCCAGGCTGTTCGTGGGCCATTTTCTGGGCGGCCAGCCGCCGGAGTTTGTCGTAGACCACGGAGAGCAACTCGGAGGCATTGGGCTCTGTCTCCGGATCAGGCAACCGATGCGAATCGAAGCCCGGGTTTGAGGCAACATCGCTCGCAGGCTTGCTCACGGGTTTGCTCGCGATCGGATCGACGACTGGCGGGCCTTTCTTCATTGGGTCACTGGAGTCCTCCGGACACGGGCGGAGCCATCGATGAAACCTGCTTGAGGGTCGGGGGATTCCGATGTTTCCGACCATTCAGCAAGGCTCCCACCCACGTGTAGCGAACGCCCCATTCATACACCACCAGCAGGAGTCCGGTGACCCCAACCGAGATAATCAGGCATTTGACCCAACCCGGAATCGGCCAGCCCACGATGGCCCCCTGAGCCCAAATCACCAAAGGCAGGTGGCCCAGGTACAACCAATAAGCCGAATCAGACAAGTAGCGCACACGGGGGCTTTCGCCCTGAACCCAAGCGCGAAAAGCACCGATGCACCCGACGCTCATCCCCCAGGCGTAGAGGCCTTGGAAGAGGACCGTCGCGGTATGAAAATGACGGTCGGCCAGCAGACGTGATCGGAATCCCAAATAGCCCGTCGCAAACTCAACACCGAGAGGCAGCAGGACGAGCAAACTCACGGACAAGCTCCAACGCCAGTGGCGACCCAATTCACCCACCTCATCCTTCGATTCGTAGTAGAGCACTCCGAAGGCGAAGAAGATCAGATAGTAGGCAAACACATGCGGCATGGGAACGAGGCCCATCGCGGTGTCGGGCCCGAAGGCGCCACCTTCCCATCCCATGAAGGCCTGCGGCACCCAAGTCAGCGGCAACCAGAGCAGCCATTTCAATGATCCCAGCGTCAGCCAACGAGGCGATGCCGACCCACCCCAACGCTCGGCCACCCAGGCGTAAATCGAGAACGGCAACAACATCCAGCAGAGGAACCACAAGAACCACACGACGACGAATACCGGAGTGTTAATGAGCGACTGGAACACTCCCGCCAGCACGGAGGGCTTGGATTCGCCAAGCTTGGAACCCGCAGGCGAATCGGTGACGCCCAAAGCGGTCAAGCGCCGGACCGCCTCCCCGCGACCGGCTTCAACCGCGGCACGGTCCAGTTTCATGGAGAACAGGCCCGCGATAAATTCGGTGGTGGGCCAATCGGCACGCGCCGGTTGAAGGGCCGATTCTCCCTGAGCATTTCGGACATGGACGTTCACCCCATTTGAAATAAGAAGATCCACCACGCCGGTGCGCCCCAGAAAGACCGCCGCATGGAGCGGCGTATTGCCGTCCCGGTTCGTCCCATTCACCGACGCGCCCGCCTCAATGAGTTGCCGCGCCAAATCTGCCCTACCCTGAAGCGCCACCATCGAGAGGGGAACGATGCCCGATTCCGGCTGCTGCGCGTTCAAATCCGGCTTCTTGGCCAGAACCCGACCCAGCACCGCCGCATCGCCGGAGGCCAGCGCATTCCAAACTGAAGCCTCTGAAGAGGCCGCCTTCTGAACCTCCTGGCCCTGACGGAATCGGGCCCCGGCCGCAGCCGCGCTGCCAGAAGACCACCCCATCGCCGGCACCAGCGTCACCAGACCCAAGAGACACGGCACCAGAATGCGCAGCAGGCGATTTTTCCAGAGCGCCGCCAAACCCCGTCGTCGCCACAGCAGCGCCGTGAAGAACCCGCTCACCACAAAGAACAGAGGCATCCGGAACCCATGGACCCCCGCCTGAAAGAGATACACCAGAGAGCTCTGGCTCGGATCCTGGATCATCCACCAGGTTCCAGCGGCATAAGCCAAAGCCGCATGGTAAACGATACCCAGCAACATCGCCGCCGCCCGGAGAGCATCCAGGTCATGACGACGAGGATCCAATCGCGGCGCAGTGGGTGTTGGGTGTTCTTGATTCGGAACCGAGCTCATAGGATGGAACGATGACACCTTTATTGGGCGTCCTTTTCATCCCATATCGGACATCTATAATCCACCCGACTTTGTGGCTCTGGACCAGAAAGCACCTCCACCGTCGACTCACACGTGCCGATGCGCAGCGGGATCGGGCCGTAGCGAGCGTTGAATGCGATCAAATCCTCCCCTCGCGAATAGCGCGAAAGCTCCCCCTTGTCCGAGTCTTCCAGCGAGCGCAGGCCTGGTTCTGCGGAGCCATCGCAAAGGCAGCAATGTAGTAAGGAGTGTCCCCTTTTGTGTAAATAGGTGGGACCGACCCCCAGACGATTCGAGCGGAGCGGTGTCGGGCCGGAGCGAGCCTTGGAGGCGAACACCTCAACCCCCTCGCGCAAAGCGCGAAAGATCATCCTTCCCTAGAGCCTACTCAGCGACCGGAGGCCTGATACCGCGGAGCCCCGCCCACCAAAAACCGTAGCGGAGCGGTGTCAGGCCGTAGCGAGCCTTGGAGGCGAACACCTCAACCCCCTCGCGCAAAGCGCGAAAGCTCATCCTCCTCGGAGCCTACTCAGCGAACGGAGGCCCGATACCGCGGAGCCCCTGCGACGACAGCAGCAGAGTTAAGAGTGTCCCCTTTTGTGTAAATAGGTGGGACCGACCCCTTAGGATTTTTTGAGGCCGATGGAGCTGGAGCGCTTGGCGACTTTGCGGCTGGTGAGGACTTTGTCGACGGTGCCGGTCTTCAGGTACATCTCGCGGACCTTGCCGAGAATGGCGTCGCGGTGGTCGTAGAGCCGCTTGAGCTTGCGGGGCTTGACCCGCGCCGTGACGTACGCCGTCAGCAACGGCAGCGCGATGGTGCTGTCCGTGTAGCACACCACCGAGTCCGGGAGTTTGTCCGGATCAATCTTACCCCAGCTCACCGCCTCGGCCGGCGTGGCACCGCTGAGACCACCCGTGTCCGGACGCGCATCCGTGCACTGCAGGAAGTAGTCGTGCCCCTTCTCCTGGATGCCCATGACCTCCTGAATTTGCGGCTCGGTTTGCAGCATGAAGTTCTTCGGACTGCCGCCACCCAAAATGAACACGCTGCTCGTGTGACCCGTGCTCTTGGCGTGATAAACGATACCCGCCGTTTGGTTCACGTCGCGGTTCACATCGGGCAGCAGTTGCGACCCGCGCAACGACATCGCCGCCACATTCATACCAATGGAACTGTCGCCCGGGCTGCTCGTGAAAATAGGAATGCCGCACTGGTAGGCCGTGGCCAAGATCGAACTATCCCGGATACCCAGCTTCTTCTGGCGAGCGTGCACGTACTTGCCGAGCAAGTAGTGGAACTCGTCGGTGCCCATGACCTTCTGGAACTCCGGACACTGGATCACCTCGCGCACGAACGCGTCGGTATCGAGCAGCACGTTGTAATCGAAGAGCACATCGTAAATGCGAATGACGCCTTCATCATGCAATTCCACGTCGTCGAGGAACGGCGTGCCGCTGTGCAAGTGCATGTCCAAGCCGAAGTGCAAATCGTGATACAAATTGGCACCCGTCGAAATAATCCAGTCCACATAGCCGCCCTTCATCAGCGGGATGAGGCAGCTCTTACCCAGGCCGGCCGGAGTCAAAGCGCCTGTCAGCGACATGCCGATGAACCCGTCATTCGGCAGCATTTTCTTCGCAAGCAACTGGGCCGCCTCGCGCAGTCGGCCACCATTGTAGGCCAGCATCGACTGATCGATGAGATCGGCAGCAGAGATACTCTTGCCGACGGCAAACGGGTTGAGCCGAGGGTAGGCGGCGAACTTCTTCGAGATCTTGTGGGCGGACGCTTTGCTCATAGAGGCAGCCGGAGTGTGCCCGGAAACCAAAAATGAAAAACCCAAAAACTCTGCACCGATAGAGCACACAAACGCCGGACACGGTCGCAGGGCTACCGCAAAATCACCCAGAGTGCCCCTCACTCAAAGATGTCACCACCAGAGACCGCGGGCTCAGGGAATTTGCGAGAGCTTCAACTCGGCCAACCATTCGGCGAACGACCACAGCATGCCATCCGAACCCGGGGCTCCCATGCATTGGAACCCCAGACCGGGTTCTCCGCGTTCGATCCACGGGACCGTCACCACGGGCAATCCGCCCAAGCTGGCCGGAGCCGTGAGCCGGATCATGCGGGGTCGGGTGGCAGCATGATCAACGCCGGCCTTCAGAACACGCATCGCACTGGCCGGAGCGATGAGCACATCAAATCGCGCGAAGAGCGCATCGAACCCGCGACGGAATGCATCGCGTTCGGCGAGCAGTTCCGAATACCGCGCAGCGGAGATCCCCCGCCCCAATTCCAACCGCGGCAAGATCGCCGGATCGTAGGCCTCGGCATGGTTTGGCAAATAGGGTGCATGGGTGGCATGAGCCTCATGGGCTTGGATAGGCACGAAGCAGTCCACCGCACGCTCCCACCCAATGCCTTCCACCGATTCCACCGAGGCTCCGCCGGCTTTCAATGCCTCCACGAAACTCTCGAGTCCGGCCAGCACATCGGGCTCAGCCGGAGCCAGCCAATCGCCCCGCACCACGCCCACTCGAGGAGCCCGCGACACGACCGGTGAAACGATGCTGGGACGAAGGTTCCGACCCACCCAGGGCAAGTCGCCCAAGCTGCGCTGCAGCCAGCCCAAGGTATCGAACGCGTGGGCCAGCGGAAAACTTCCGGAAGCGTTCTCGCTGCCCAAAGTCGCCCGATACGACACCAGCCCGCACAGCGCCGCCGGCGCGCGCAGGGATCCTCCCGTGTCGGTGCCCAAACCGATTGCGGCCGCACCCATGAGCACGCTGGCCGCGGCCCCCGAACTCGAGCCCCCCGTCAACCGGTCCGGATACCCCGGCTGCGTGACATCACCAAAACAGCGGTTCTCGCCGGTGATGCCGTAGGCGAACTCGTTCAAGTTCGTCTTGCCCACCAACACGGTCCCCAATGCGCGCCAATCGACCACGTACGGACAATCCGCCTGGGTCACCGGCCGGGTGCCGGCATAAAACAGCGACCCGCACGTCGTGGGCAGACCCCGAACATCGAAGAGATCCTTCACCGACACCGGTAATCCCCAGAGCGGACCCCGAGGGCCGGATGCCTCCAGAGCCGCGGCTTGGGTCCTTGCCCCGGCCTCGTCGATCACAATGAACGCCCGCGAGGCCGCACCTCGTCGGGCCGACTCGAGGGCCGTTTCGGTCAACTGGGTTGGCGTCAGCTCTCCGGACTGCAAGGCAGCAGAGATCTTTCTCAGAGACCATTGAAGTAGTGGGTTCACAGTCATCGCGCTGATCTGAGAAAACCATACAGGGCCACGAACTCAATCCGCGGTATCAACCCTTTGCAGCGGACCAATCGGTCACACCTTTCCAGCAGGACCATTCAGCCCACCCGAAGCCGAGCCTGATCGATACGACCGCGGGCATAGGCCTCGAACACGCGGCGAATCTCGTCGCGCACTCGTCGGAATACCTCCATTTGCTCGTCTTCAGTGCCCGGGGCGTGGGCCGGATCTTCGAAGGGCCAGTGGTAGCGATTCGCCTGGCCCGGATACACCGGACACACTTGATCGGCATTGCCGCACACGGTGATGACCGTCTCCACCGGCTGGTCGAGGAAGAGGTTCATGTGCTTGGAGGTGTGACCCGCCAGGTCGATACCTATCTCAGCCAGCGCCCGGATAGAGAGCGGGTGGACATACCCGGCCGGTTTGCTGCCGGCACTGGCCACACGGAACACCCCGCCCGAGGCCGCACGCAAAATGGCCTCGGCAATGTGGCTGCGACAAGAGTTGCCCGTGCACAGCACGAGAATTAAGGGAGTTTGAGGATCGGAATTCATGGGGACATTTATCGGGCTTTGGGAAGCGTGCGAAAACCAATGGTTTGAGGGGCCGGTGCGGCGACTTGGCAACGGTCCTGGGCCAAACAGTCGGTGTGTCGAAGCCCCAGACGCAGGACGAGTTCACCCTCCTGCTCCGTCACTGACTCGAGCGGCATTTGCGTGACAAAGCCCACTTCGTGTTCGACATCAACCTCCAAGTCGTCGCGCAATCCGACCGGGCCCGCCTTGTCGAAAATGGCCAGAAGTTTCGCGGCGTTCAGACGGTGATCCACATCGTCGGCCACCCAGGTTTGCAGGCGGCAAAATGCATCGGCCCGAAGCACCCCGCCGCAGTCGATGTAGTGCTTCTCGACCCGTGCTACTTCTGAGACATGCGCATGGATCGGAAGCAATATGCCATCCGGCCGTTGGAATCGCAGGAGCGCACTGGGGTGCTGGGTCAGGAGGGTTCGGAATTCCAGAAGTTTCATGGTGGGAAGAGTGGGGAGGAGGACTTGTTCGGGCGATTCAGCAAGGGATGACTCAGCGCAGACGACTCAAGACTGACCGCAGTTTGAACCCGCACGGGTTCCTTGAAGGACGCGGTGCACCGGAACCGCCAAGAGCGCCCCAAATACCGGGCCTAGACAGTAAATCCACAGCGAGCCAAGACCGGGCCCAAACACCGCCGGACCGA
>Ga0209444_10002530_pt1 | contig 10039 bp, 17 predicted proteins | sample LauGreFaBDMM15DN_2_FD_188215 | JGI IMG/M metagenome (GOLD analysis project Ga0209444, IMG submission 188215) | Freshwater lake microbial communities from Lake Michigan, USA - Fa13.BD.MM15.DN (SPAdes) (version 2) | ecosystem: Environmental > Aquatic > Freshwater > Lake | place: Lake Michigan...
GCTGAAGTTATAGATGTAATCAAAAAGAAATTCTCTGTCTATTTCGTCGAGATCAAGGTCTTTTGCTAGATCGTTAAAATAAGCATCTTGCACACAGCCGAGCTCGTTAATAAACATTTTAAATTTGGCAATGTATTTTTGGTCTTCTTCGTTTATTTGTTTCATTTTTATTCGTATTTTTTGTTTTATTCGTTTCTCTTTTTGTGATTCGTGATGTAACTATTTATGAATTTACTTTTAGCGTAGTAACGAAAGAACGCTCGAACGATACTTACTTCGTAATACAGTTCAAACATTCCTTGGTGACAGAACACTGTTGCATAAGCTCCCCGATGAAACTTCCCAAATCTCTGAAGTCCAAGGGGCCGAGCTACCAAAGAAAAAAAGAACCGCTTTATGTTTATTTGATCGTTACAAAATCGTAATTTACATCATCTGTTTATTTTTAAAGTCAGTTCATGGCTTTGATTCTTCGCAACTATTTTAATGGTTGCTTTTTGTGTTGCCCTCTTCCTGCTCTTTCTTAGCATCTAGACGCGCTTGATGCTTTTCCCACACTCCCAGCTCTTCTTCTGGCTCTTGTTCGTCAGAAACTCCATAGATTGGGAAGAATTGCACGACAATAAACGACCAGTAGTCAGCGAAACTGCGACAAAATGTGACAATACCAAGGATAACTGATAGCAGAACGCTCAAAATCACTCCCAACGGGAGTGCCAAAAACAAAAACGACAACACTTTTTTCATAGGCACACAAGGTAACACAGCAGAACGTATAGGTCAAGAGAAAAGATGCAAAAACGCTGTAAAGCTTATAGAATAAGGGAAAACGGGCGTAAAAACTGTTAGAAAAGCATTTAAAAAGAGTTTTAATTCAGCGAATCCATCCCGCCCCTTCTCATCACATCATTTTTTTTCGTCTTTTTGCTCTCTTTTCTTCTCTCTTATCGCTACCTGTATGCATACTATATCGGAGAGGTATTGGGGAGTGGTAGGAGAGCGGGAATCCCTTGCTGCACAAGGGTTCCAGCGTTTTTGAAGTCCATTTAGAAAGCTCTATATTTGACGTTTTTTCGCTCGTAATTTGGCTTGTTTTTCACTGGGTTTTGGACTACATTTTAGCCCTCTTTTTGCCTGTTTTTGAACGCTCTTTTTGTTTGTTCAAACTTCTGCGACAAAACAGCCCTTAAACAACAACAGCATACTACTCAAACACTTGTTCGTAGTTCTCAAAGCGTTTATTTTTAAACAGTTCATTGTGAAACTATTTGAAACTACCATTTGCCCCGAAAATGACCCTGTTTTTGCCAATATTCGCTCTTTTGTTATTATCCCGACACAAAAAATAGTTTCCCGACATAAAAAATGATTTTCCCGACAAAAAAATAAATTCGCGGCTTTTCCACTCCCCATTAAAGACAACGGCTTGATGTTGAAGTATTTTTCTTGACGAACTCAAATTCTCCAAGTAGGTTTTCCCCATGACGCTGACAAACACACAAAACGATCACATGAAGTTGGGATTAGTCTGCATCAGTGAGATGCTTAAGAAGCAGGACAAGAGCCTCGCTTTCAAAACGATGACTCGCAAACGTTTTTTAGAGTTGGGCAGAAGCAACGCTCTCAAGGAACTTTCTTCGCGCATTCTTCATAACTGCAAACTAACAAAGCAAATCGTGCTGCATTGCGCCTCAGTTGGAATAGCTCACTACAGAATCTCTAGCTGCCTACTTCCGCTTGTCACAGACTCTACTCTCAGAATCTGTTACGATGATCTGCCTGATATGCGCCGTATCGAAGCTGCTTTGGCAGAAGTTGGCGTTGCCGCGAAAGATCGTGGCATTTCTATTTCTTCTCACCCCGATCAGTTCAATGTCCTCACTTCATACAATCAAGACGTTATTAATCGCTCGATTATAGAATTGAATCACCAAGCTTATGTTCTTGATCTAATAGGATTGCCGCAAAACTATTCCGCGCCGATGTGTCTGCATCTCAATCTTTCTCCAGACTTCAAGAGGGAGACTATTTCTAGTTATGTTGATCGTTTCGTGACTTCGCTCGCTTCATGCTCCCAGTCAGTTAGAAATCGTCTTGTTTTAGAGAACGAGGATAAAGGCTTCTGGAACTGCAAAAATTTATACGAATGCTTTCGTATGTTAATTCCTTTGGTGTATGACAATCTTCATTGCTCTACTAATCCATCAGATTTAGATCAACAGACATTAATTAATCTGTTTAAACTCACTTGGGGAACTTACACTCCCGTTATGCACTGGAGCGAAGGAATGCCAGATAAGCCTCGTAGCCATGCAGAATTCGCCTCTCACATCCCTGAAGTAGTCTCTATGAACAAAGATTGCGTCTGGGAGTTTGAATTGAAAGGAAAAGATTGTGCTATTTTGCAGATTCTAGAAAGTCAGTAATCTTCTCAATATTCTTCTTGACAAATAGTTAGTTGATAGAGTATATTCGTGCCGATGAAAAAGAAGCTTAAAAATGGCAACTAAAAACAACATCACAAACGATTCTTTGATCTCCAAACCATTTTCTTCGGTGTATGCAGATGGATGGGACAGAATTTATCTTAAAAAGCCGCAGGAATGGCTCGACATTATTCATGGAGACTCTTTAAAGATGCTTGATCCAGACGGCTTTAGAGATAACGATGGAGTTACTTGGGAAACGCCAATGACAAAAAAAGAATTTGAAAAAAGATTCCAACATTGCACAATAATCGGAATACTTAATATAAAATAATGAATATCAGCGCAAAAACAACAATCAAAATCGAGATTGGTGGAAGAAAGTTAATCCTCTCCAGTGAAGAAGCGCATGAACTTTACAGCATTCTCCGCAAGGAATTAGGTATGGACGACAGGTTTAAAGAAGTATGGCTGAAAACTCAAAACAACAATACGGGTTATTTTCAAACTCCACAGCCTTGGGACGATGCAAAAATTACTTGCGGCGCAATCAATTAAAATTACTTAAATTATGATCAAATCTATTTACTGGGACATCGACGAAACACTGATTCACTCGTCGATAGAAGATCCGAATCAAAATCATTTGCAAATTGATCTTCCTGATGATCGCTACTATACGATTGTCCGTCCGTGCGCTCAAAGAATTATCGACTTTTCCCGCGATCTAGTTGGGCGCGAAAACGTTTTTATTCTTACGGCAGCGACAACTGATTATGTTCGCGCAATCAATGAAAAAGCTGGATGGGGATTTCCCAACGAACAGATATTCGCTCGTGAAGATCAAGAAAAATATAGCTATCGAGGAGCTTACGGAGGAACTCAATACGTTGATCCGCCGCAAGCGCATCCTGATAACGTGCTGATAGACAATCTGCCTCCTAGACGCAACGAAAGTAAGATCGCTTTTCTTGGTATTTGGAATACTTGTCATGAAAATTACCTGCAAGTCAGAGATTATTGGGGAGTGAATTTTTCAGACGATCCATTCGAAGAAGATGTCAAAGAATTTCTTATCGAACGATTCGAATCTCAATGCCCCGCAATAAAAACAATTTAAAATAAAAACTCAATGGACGAGAAAAAAATAAAAATAATTTTAGCGGCTGCGAAAGCAATCGCCGAACAAACAGACTCTCTCATTGAAGAAATCATAGACGAATTGACTGGCTTCTGCTGGGACGAAAGAGAAGCGCGAGAATTAATTGAATTCTCTAAAGACTGAATCGAAGGAGTTCAGATACGATTTTTCGAATTAGGGTAGAAAATTGTTGACAGGCGGGTTTTTATTCGCTAAGTTCGCTGCGTCTTCGGAAGTTCCGAGACGCAAAGCTAAAAATTGTAAACACACTATGAAACAAGCAGCAGAAACAAGTCCAATCGTAGCCTCCACTGGCATGACCTCAAGCGTGATGGGTATTGATCCGAAACACGCAGCAAGAATCACCAAGTATCTTCGCGACAGTATCTATTCTGATAAAGTTCGCGCCGTTGTGCATGAGCTTATCGCCAACGCACTTGACGAGCATCGCAAGTATCACGTTGCCGCACCAGTGCAAACTGGTATTCGCAACAATGGTTCTGGTTACTCATTTTATGTCCGCGATTTTGCCAAAGGTCTCAGCGAAAAGGATGTCCGCGAAGTTTTTGGCATGTATGCCAACTCTACAAAGCTGGAAAACAACAATCAACAAGGCTGTTTCGGCATTGGATCGAAGAGTTTTCACTCTTACACCGACACTTTCTTTGTTGATTCTCATTTTGAAGGATTTAAAAAGACCTACGCTTGTGCTTTAGGCGGCGACGAAATGAATGTTTCTGTCGGTCATATTTATCAGGTGGGAGAAGAGCCGAGCAACGAAACTGGTCTTGAGGTTTATGGCGATGTTAAGTCATCTGATTTGTCTAATTTCTCAAACAAGATTCGCGATTTCGTTAGCGTTTCTCCTGACAATATCGTGGCGAATATTATCGGCGAAAGTGTCGAGCCTATCAAACCATCGTTTGAAACCAAGCTGGGCAATTACAATATGAGAGTTCTGGAATATCGTGCAGAGCAAAAACTGTATTTCCAAATGGGCGGTAATACCTACCAACAGTCTAGTTTCTACGGTGTCGGCGGTGGACGAATCAAAGATGCTCACATCGTTGTGATTGATATTCCAATCGGCGATTGCTCTGTCACTCTTAGCCGCGAATCTTTCGAGCAGACAAGCAAGAACACCCTCGTCTTGAATGAAATCGAAAAGTTGATGCAGGAATATGTCGAGCAAGACATGATTCAATTTAAAGACAAAAAAGTAATTGATCTTGTCGGCGACTCTCTAAGTGGTCTGAAAAATTATGAAAGCGAGGCTTTTTGTTATCATATGCAAGATATTTATTCTGATTGTTGGGATTTCGTAAAGAGCATCAGCCTTCAAGGAACAGGCTCACAGATGACGCAAAACGGCAAACCAGTTTGTATCGTTATTCCAAAAAACGGAATTCGCGCTCATTGGAAAGACAAGGTGACTAATCATCTTAAAACAGAAAATCTTTCTGCTTACGTTGCTCAGCACGGCAATTATAGCAGCGGAGAAGTCGATAAAGCTTTTCATGTTGTTTGTGCGAGAAAAGTAAAGTATGCTAAGATCGCTCGTGATGGCAAGCGCTACGTGTTCAAGACTGGCGGCAGAAGTTTCGGAACGTTCAGCGCATTGGAATTTTTTAATGCCGTTTCGGACAAATTGAATTGGGGAGTTGTCGCAGCCAACGAAAAAGAAGCTGTCGATTTCATGACCAAGAAAAAAGCTGATGTCAACTCTAGTCGCGATCTTGGTGCTTTGAGAATTTCTCAATCCGCTGGAACATATAAACTGTGGTCAACGCAATCAGGGAAAATGATTGATGCTGTTGTTGCGCTTGGATTCGTTGCAGATGGTGGGCATGAAGATCGCGCCATTATAGATCGCCTCCACAAAGAGCAGCAAGAAGAAACGCGCAAGCGCAATATGTTCTCAAAAGCCAAGAAAACTTGGGTGGTTTTATCGCCGCTGCTTCAAAAAGCTTACAATAAAGAAAAGAATGCCGAAAAAGTCAGCAAGTTCTGGTCGATAGTAATGAAAGAAGATTCTCTTCGTGGCAAAATTCTTTCCGCTTGCGAAGAAAGCTATTGCAGACCTCGATTGGAGCGTCACGAACTTCGCCGCATTCTGAAATTAGTCTAAAAAGTCATTGACAACCAATTAAAAATCTATATAATCCCCAACGTAACGAGAAAACAATATGAACTACCTATTAACAAGCGAAAGTGTCGTCATGTTCCTTAACGGCAAACCTACAAAGGTTTCCAAGGAATCGGCGGCTTATGCAAAAATCATCAAAGCTCTCTCTCTGCCGTACTCTGAGCAGGAAGCGGAGATTCTAGAAATCCTCGCAGGAGCGAATCCTAATCTGGATATTGAGAATAGCGGCTTTGTAATCCGTGGCGAAGAAGTGTTCTACAAGGGAGATGTTCTGCCGAAGCCCTTGTCGCAGAAAATTCTTTCTCTTATCAAAGAGAATCTGCCTGTCACAATCTTCGAAAAGTTTTGGGAAAATTTGCAGAAGAATCCCTCGCGAACTTCTATCCACGAACTTTATGATTTCCTAGACTACAAGGAATTGCCGATCACTGATGATGGATGCTTCATCGCTTATCGTGGGCTGCGCTCTGACTGGTATTCTAAGCATGGCAATCCAACAACCAAAGTTCTTAAAGGTAAAGTGGACGGCTATGGACACATCTACAACGGTGTCGGTGAAGAAATCGAGATTGAACGATCATCTTGTGATGATAATCGCGATAATGACTGCTCCGTAGGCGTTCACGCTGGCAGTTTCGATTACGCGAAGGATTGGTCTGACGGCAAAATGGTGGCTGTCAAAATCAATCCGAAGGACGTTGTAAGCGTTCCAAAGGATTACGATTGCCAAAAATTGCGCTGCTGCGCTTACAGTGTCATTTCGGAAATCGAGGAAGAATTGACTATCGCAGCTACCGATGAAAAAGGAAAGCCTGTTGTCAACGAAGTTTATAAGCAAGATTATATTGATCGGCAAGATTTGATCGGGCGGATTCAAACTTATCTTTCATCCAAGAAAAACGCTGGATATGAGTTTGTAACAGTGAAAGCAATTCAAAGTATCTTTTCGCCAGATTGCCCTAGCACGATTCAGGTTTGCGATGCCATTGTAGCGGCGGGATATGTCTGGTCGATTTACGAAGGCAAAAAGCAGGTCTGGTTCTAAAATTCACTCGTCAGGTGTAAGCCTCTCTCTTCGAATTAAATTTCGGGAGAGGGGCAAATCTTTATTGACAACAAGTTAAAACCTGTCACAATACGCGCATGAAAGAAATCAAAGGCAACCTGTTCGACGGCGAATATGACATTCTCGCCCACTGCGCGAACTCTTACTGCACCTTCGGCGCTGGTGTCGCAAGGCAAATCAAAGATCGCTATCCACAGGCTTTTACTGCTGACCTAGCTACCAAAGGACTTGGCGATAATAAGCTAGGTACTTACTCTCAAGCGGTCGTCAATGGCGGCGGGCTTACCATCGTAAACATTTATGGTCAAGTTGGTATTGGCAATGATGGCGACCCACTCAACAGAAACGCACAATATGATTTGTTGTTTAATGCTCTCTATACTCTTGCGATCAGAACCGCCAAGATTCGATTGGGAGAAAAAGTTGTGATCGGTGTGCCAAGGCTCGGCTGCGGTCTTGCTGGTGGCTCATGGCGCATCGTAGAGGCTATCCTGCTGACTATCGAAGAGGCGTTCCCCAACATTGAATTTCACGTTTATACTCCATGATTAATCTTGACAATCTCGTTCGAATCAATACAATTCGCGACATGGACATTGTTACGGCAATATTTATACTGACAATCACCGCATTGGTGCTTATAGACTTTAAAAAAAGATAAAAAACAAAAAAAATGAATAAATATAAAATTGGAGATAAACTGGTGTGCATAGATGATCGAGACTCTTCGAATCTTGAGCTTGGCTATGAATACGAAATCACAGACATCAACGAACACGGCAACATTCAAGTAGCAGAAGAAGGCTTGGATCTGCCGCATTTCTACAAGCCGTCACGCTTCGATACCGTCGTAGAATATAAATACGAATATACCGCTAAAGACACTGTGGAAACCAAAAGTGGAACGTTTGATGCTAGTAAGCAATACAAAACTAGAAATGGGAGCGAGTTTCGTTTCATTGGTTTCAGTAGAGATAAGCTTTACCCGATTGTCGGCGAAGTCTTGTATGACGAAGACTGGGAAATTCTAACATTTAGCAAATCTGGTAGTTACTACAAAGAGTCAGAAGAAAGTTGTCACGACCTGATTGAAGTAGCAGATAAAATACAAATAAAAATCGGCGACATTGATGTTGCCGTGTATGATGACAAATCCATTCTGTTTGGCGACCAAGCGTCCAATCCTTTGACAAATGATGAAATCGACGCATTCATCGAAGCGTTGGAAACTTTCAGAGATTGATTGACAAGCGCGGAAAATATTTTAACCTTACAAATATGAACTGGAAACAATACAAACGAAAAGGGCTCAGTGAAATGCGCCCGTATATCAACGGCGAAGTCCTCACCGCCGAGGTCAGCATATCCGAAGCCGACCACCTGAACGGCTCCCCGAAAGAGGGGGACATGATCGCACGCAATCCGAAGAATCACGCCGACCAGTGGCTCGTAGCGCGGAAATACTTCGAGGACAACTTGGAGCCCGCCTGATTTGCTGAACGAAAACAGCGCAAGCACCAAATAAACACACGAATATGGACAAACTACGAAAAAACATCGAAACAGCAATCAACGCCGCCAGCGCGGAAAACGGCAGTGATACCCCCGACTTCATCTTGGCGGAATATCTCACGGACTGCCTCACGGCATACGATAAAGCGGTTGTGGCGCGTGAAAAATGGTATGGGCGACCAGAACTCCCAAAGCCATTTCCTTCTTCATCTTATCCGATGGATGTGTGGCAGTTCGAATACTTCGATGCTGAAAGCGGAGAAACCCTGTCTAAATTCTCTCTCAACGCCAAGCTCATTCATCGTCCAGACGCAATATCGCGGGTAATCAATCGAGTCCTAGAAGACCTCCGAAAAAACCACAAGGAACTACCTGTCGGCTGGTTTGCGGTAACGAAGGACATACTTCACAAGGTCGCCTAAGCTGCTCACATGACTGACGAAGAAACGGCGCAAATCAAGCAAGAGTGGACAATGGCGATCATCAATCTAGCTTTGATGGGCAAAGCTCAAGGCTTTCTGGATGAAACAGGAAGCTTTGATTTTTGCGTTTCCACTGATACAGATAAGATTTCGGCGCAAATAAAAGTCGAACCAACAAACATTATTAAATTTCCGAAACAATAACATGAATACAAATAATGAAATGCAATAACGATAACGATAAATGGTTAGATTCAGAAATGAAAAGTATGTTTAAGGTAACGTTGCTGATCTATCTAATCAGCGTGGCAATAAGTATCAGCGGAATTGTAGGAATCATTTATTTTGTTTTCTGGTGCTTAAAACATTTCGGGCTGATTAATTAAAACTAATAACAATTATTATTAAATTACCCCCGCATTATGGAATGGCTCAAACAAACCTCTCTTAGCGACCTGAAAGCTCTTTACAGCGGCTTTCATGGTTTCGTCTTTCATAGTTCCATTAGAAGCTCTGAACAGACTCTAGAGGCATTAGCAGAGAATATAAGAAAAGCTGGTATAACAAACGATTATCCACTGTTGGCTACTTATTTTGATGGTGGTTTTATTTTTGTCTATCAAGAAATGGATGCTCCATCTTTTTGGGCTAAAGCTGACTTTTTTCATCAAATGAATGTGGCGAGAGTAGAGCCTTTGATATGGTTTCTTAATGCCCAAAATTAATCGCAAACAGTTTATTTAAATGGAAACAAATCCTAAAGAGTCCTTCTATGAAAAGTGGGTTGATGAACACTTGAAAGTTCAAGAGTTAGAAAATTTTGTGAGTCTTGTCGCAACTGGTAAACGTTCAGATGGAACGTATAACTATTGTAGGGAAGCATTGGAGCAAAAGGCGAAAGAATTATTAAAACAACCAACCTAAAAAAATATGAACACCATTGACACAAAACTAACTCAAGCAATGGAATATGTAGAAAAAGCTCAACAAATTATGGCTGAACTTGGGCATACAAAATATGCTATTTGCGGAATGGTAAGTAAACAAATGCTATACGATTCTGAACAGGAAGTTTCTATTCTGCTAGGAAAACGAGAGGCGGCAGAGGACGCGCTCAGAGATCTTGCATGTTTTATGAGTTGTGGAGGTTACAACGATGTTGGACTTGTCGAATTTGATCCAGCGCACTATGCCGATAAAATCAAAAAAGCCATTACAAATCAACTATTACATGAACGTAAAACAATTAATTGAACAATTGCAACAATTTGATCCTGAAACAATGGCTGTTGTCGCTGGATACGAAGGCGGTTACAATGAAATTTC
>Ga0209444_10002533_pt1 | contig 10034 bp, 8 predicted proteins | sample LauGreFaBDMM15DN_2_FD_188215 | JGI IMG/M metagenome (GOLD analysis project Ga0209444, IMG submission 188215) | Freshwater lake microbial communities from Lake Michigan, USA - Fa13.BD.MM15.DN (SPAdes) (version 2) | ecosystem: Environmental > Aquatic > Freshwater > Lake | place: Lake Michigan, USA...
CTTCCGGAAATCAAATTTTGGATGCAATGGCTGGTCTTTGGTGCGTAAATCTAGGATATGGCAATGATGAGTTGGCCCAGGTGATCTCGGAACAAATAAAAAAACTTTCCTATTATCATAGCTTTTCGGGAATGGGCACAGATCTAGCGGGGCAATTATCAGAGCAAATTATAAATATGTGCCCAGTACCAATGTCAAAAGTATTTTTTGGTAATAGCGGATCGGACTCCAACGATACCAATGCAAAGATAGTTTGGTTTTATAATAATGCAATTGGAAGACCTGAAAAGAAAAAAATTATTTCTAGGTTTCGCGGCTATCACGGTGTTACAGTGTTATCAGCTGGTTTAACAGGACTAAAAAATCTTCATGATGGTTTTGATTTACCGTTACCGATGATTAGGCACGTAAGGCCACCCCATAAGCTTTGGGAAAAAGTTGATGGATCAAGTGATGCAGAATTTGCTCAAATTCTTGCAAATGAATTAGAAGATTTAATAATTGCAGAGGGTCCAGATACAGTTGCGGCTTTTATTGCAGAACCCATACAAGCTGCCGGTGGAGTGATTGTGCCCCCGGAGGAGTATTTCCCAGCAATTAATAAGGTTTTAGCAAAATACGATGTGCTCATGATTGCAGATGAAGTGGTGACTGGTTTTGGACGTCTTGGCGAAATGTTTGGGTCAAAAATTTATGGGATGAAACCTGACATTATTACAATTGCAAAGGGTTTAACTTCTGCCTATATCCCACTGTCAGGTTCAATTGTGTCGGAAAAAATCTGGAATGTTCTAAGAGACGGTAGTGCACAATATGGTGCATTTGGCCACGGATATACCTACTCCGCACACCCGGTAGCTGCTGCTTGTGCAATAAAAAATCTTGAAATTATTAATCGTGACAAATATGTCGAAACTACAGCTAAACAAGGGAAGCTACTACATGAGCTTTTGCATAAATATTTTGAACATCATCCATTAGTAGGAGAAATTAGAGGTCGAGGATTGATAGGTGCCATTGAGTTGGTCTCTGCTAAAAATCCTGCCAAAGCATTTAATCCAGCTCTCAAAGTAGCGCCCCAGGTAGCAAAGAGATCGATGGATCTAGGTGTTATTACTAGGGCCCTTCCAGCTGCAGATACATTATCGTTTTCACCACCATTTATTGTCACTGATTCAGAATTAGAAGTAATGGTGAAGACAGTGCACACAGCACTAAATGAAATTTCAAAAGAGCTAGATCTATCTAATCAATGAACTCTGTCTTGAAACTGGGGTTAATAATTAACCCAGTTGCTGGTATGGGTGGAAAAATTGGATTGCACGGAACCGATAATGAATTAGCAAAACTTGCAATTGCGCAGGGAGCTGAGAATGTTTCTAATGCTCGAGCCAAGCGTGCTCTTGAAATATTAGCGAAAAAAAAAGAAATCATAAATTTTTATTCACCGTCTGGCATTATGGGTGGAGATCTATTGGCCACTCTTGATTTGGCTTACAAGCAAGTTAATACTCATGAGGCAAATTTTCAGGAAAGCAGCTATCAACATACACAGAGCTGTGCAGAGAATATGTTGAGAGAGAATGTTGATGCAATTTTGTTTGCTGGGGGTGATGGAACAGCACGTGATATCTTCTCAATAGTTAGTAACAAAATTCCTATTTTAGGTGTGCCATCGGGAGTTAAGATGCGCAGTGGGGTTTTTGCAAATTACCCAGAACAAGCTGCGCTTATCATAATTCAGGCAGCACTAGCCAAAAAATCTGGAAAGAGTATTGAATTATGTGATACTGAGATTCTAGATGCTGGAGTTAACTCAGAGGAATACTCACATTCAGAATTTTTTGGAAATGCAATTACTTTTAAATCTCCAAATCAGATTACAAATCCAAAAGTTAACTCTAATTCCAATCAAGATTCGGCTTTAATGGAGCTGGCTGGATTTTTAGCCGAGAATTTAGACCAGGATCGCTTATATTTATTCGGTCCAGGACAGAGCACCAAAGCAATTTTAGAGAGGGTCAGCCCTAAGCGGGCAAAAAAGTTCCATGCTGGTGTTGATGCCTATTATGCAGGTAAAATTGTGGGTGAAGATTTAAATGAACGCTCAATTATTGAGCTTCTTGAAATTTATACTGGTAAAACAACGGCCAAATTGCCAATTCTCTATCTTGGTGTAATTGGTGGGCAGGGATTTTTACTAGGCAGGGGAAATCAACAACTAAGTTTTGAGGTAATCTCCAAAATTGGCGGTAATAATGTTTATATTATGGCCAATGCCGCAAAGCTCAGTCAAATAGTTCCCTCTCGTCTGTATGTGGACTTTGGAGAGGTAAATCATTCAAAAATTTTCCCTGAGTATATAAAAGTCCATGTTGCTATAGACCGAACTTTGGTTTGTAAAGTAGTGTTCGACCCTATGCACCAGCGAGCGCTAGCAGTTTAGAAAGTAATATTTTGGAATTGGGGTTTAAAGTGGGAGGGTTGGATGAGTAAAAATAAAAGTGGTTTGCCAACACCTCATCCGTTTATGGCAAATTCAGCCGCGAGCAGTTTTCAAGAAATGTTAAGTGTTGCAAAAGTTAATGATATCGAGGAGCTATTTGAGCAAATTCCACAGGATCATAAATTTGCCGGGGAATGGAATTTTGATGCAGCGTTACCTTCAGAGGCGGAACTCTACAAACATTTAACCCGTATTTTACGGAAAAACAGGTCTGCCGAAGAGAATTTGAATTTTTTAGGGGCTGGCTGTTGGCAACATTACGTACCAGCAATTTGTGATGAAATGGTTACGAGAACAGAGTATTTGACACCAGTGTGGGGAACGCCCTCCTCTGACCACGGTAGAAACCAAGTTTGGTTTGAGTTCCAGAGCTTAATTGGAGAATTAGTTGGGATGGAGTTTGTTGGTTTACCACTTTATAGTTTTGGAACTGCCGGTGGTCACGCAATACGTATGGCAGCAAGAATTAATAGTCGGAAGAAAGTTTTAATCCCAGAATCTTTAGATCCTGAGCGATTAGCTGTGTTTAAAACCTATTGTGGCTTCAAAGAACTATCTGGCTTCATAGAGATTGTCCCAGTAAAATTTGATATCAACAACGGCAGAATTGACCTGTCAGATTTGAAATCCAAACTTTCGTCAGATGTAGCAGCTGTATACTTTGATAATCCTAACTACCTTGGGATAGTTGAATCACAAGCTCAAGAGATAGCTGATTTAACTCATGCTGTCGGTGCAGAGGTCATTGTCGGTGTAGACCCAATCTCCCTAGGAGTGCTCTCATCTCCAAGCCAATATGGCGCAGATATTGTTGTTGGAACCACACAGCCTCTGGGTGTGCATATGAATGCAGGCGGTGGCGTGGGAGGCTTTATCGCAACCCGCGACAATGAGAAATATGCTCGTGAGTATCCAACTTTGCAAGTTAGCTTAACCGGAACTAGCGTTCCTGGTGAAATGGCATTTGGTTTAACTTTATTTGAACAATCTTCGTATGGCTCTCGCGAACACGGTAAGGATTGGACCGGCAACTCGGTATACCTGTGGACCGTGGCTAACGCGACTTACATGTCGCTACTAGGGCCTATCGGTTTTAGTGAAATTGGAAATACAATTTTACAGAGAAGTCACTACGCTGCTAAAAAACTTGCGGAAATACCTGGGGTAAAAATTACTTGGGGTTCTGGTTTTTTTAAGGAATTCGTAGTCAATTTTGATGGAACAAAAAAGAAAGTTGTAGATATAAATAAGAGGTTGCTTGAAAAAAATATTTTTGGTGGGAAAGATTTGTCAGAAGATTTTCCACATTTGGGTCAGTCAGCCCTTTTTTGCGTAACTGAGATACATACAGCACAAGACATACAAACTTTGATAAATGCGGTAGCTGAGGTAACAAAGTGATCAAATCCAAAATTCGCAAATACCATGCTCCCGTTTGGGACGAGCCACTTGTAATGCAAATGGGTAAAGAGGGTCGGCGTGGCTCCATTGCACCAACTACTGAACCAGAAATTGTTGCAGCTATCGGACAAGCTACGGACTTAATTTCAAAATCGATGCGCCGGACAACTGCGCCCGCGCTTCCGGAGATGTCAGAGTTTGAAGTGCAGCGTCATTATCTTCATTTGTCACAACAAACCCTAGGAATGATGGGAATTAGTTTATTCGGTACTTGTACTATGAAATATAATCCAAGGGTAAATGAACGAATTGTTTATCAACCATTTGTCTCTGAAATCCATCCCCTGCAAGATCCATCAACTATGCAAGGCATATTAGAAATTGTTGACAGGTTTGACCGCTTACTTCGAAAATTATCAGGCTTGGATAAGTTTGTATTCCAGGCCGGGGGTGGAGCCGACGCCGCTTATACACAGGCTTGCATTACTCGTGCTTATCATGCGTCTAGGGGAGAGTTAGCCCAGCGAAATGAAATAATTACCACTGCTCAAGCCCATCCTTGTAATCCGGCAACCGCGGCTGCGGCAGGTTTTAAAATCATCACCTTAGCGTTGGAGGAGGATGGTTTCCCATCTGTAGAAGCATTGAAATCAGTCGTATCCGAAAGAACGGCAGCTCTGATGGTTAACAATCCAGATGATATCGGTATTTACAATCCGAATATAAAAGAGTGGGTTGATATCGTTCATGCAGCCGGTGGCCTATGTTTCTATGACCACGCCAATTTTAATGGAGTTATGACTCGAATTCGAGCAGCAGATATTGGCTTTGATGCCTGTATGTACATGCTTCATAAAACTTTTGGTGGACCTAAAGGCGGTGGTGGACCTGCGGTAGGTGCTTATGGCTGCAATGAAAAATTGATTCCGTTTTTACCCGGACCTATCGTTGAAACCAACAAAGATGGAACATTTTATCTAAGAGCGTCAAATCCACAGGGCGTCGCTCGAATCCGAGAGTTTTTAGGAAATGTTCCTACGGTAATACGAGCTTATTCTTGGACAAGAGCAATGGGTATAGAAGGCTTAAGAGATGCGGCAAATATTTCAGTTTTAGCAAATAATTATATGGAAAAAAGATTGCTAGAAATACCTGGTATTTCGAAAGGTATGCCCGATGTAAAAGGTCGACGCCTTGAGATGACTCGCTACAGCCTCGGTGATTTAACAAGTCAAACGGGAGTATCTTGTATCGACATACAAAATCGAATGACTGACTTTGGTGTTGACGCGTATTGGCTAAGCCATGAACCTTGGTTTATCCCAGAACCTTTTACTCCTGAGGCGGGTGAACTCTGGTCACTAGAAGATATTGACTACTGGATTGATGTCCTAGAGACAGTTTGTAATGAAGCTAGAACTAATCCAGAAATTGTCAAAACTGCTCCACATAATCAAGTTGTACATAAGCAAAATTCAACAAATTTAAGCGATCCAGAAAAATGGGCCACAACTTGGCGTGCTTATAAACGAAAATATAAAGTTAAAGATTAGGTTTTTAGGACACTAATTGTCTAAAATCAAATTTGCAGTTTTAGGTGCTGGAAGTATTGGTCTTGGGTGGGCAATCGTTTTTGCTCGCTCCAAATCGGATGTGGTTGTTTACGATGTAAAGCAAGAAATGCTTGATAATTTTTGGATCCAGCTTAGATCTAGATTGGCGCTGCTGGCCAGTAATGGTTTACTAACTGAAGGTATCGACACCGTTGCAAGTCGAATTTCAGTCACACTAGATTTGTCACATGCAGTTTCAAATGTTGACTATGTTCAAGAGTGCGTTCCTGAGGATTTGCGCCTAAAACAAAATATTTTTCATAATCTTGAAGATCTATCATCCCCTACGGCAATTTTAGCAAGCTCTTCTTCTGCGCTTACTGCCACAGAGTTCGCTTACAACCTGGCTAGCAATCACAGATGTTTAGTTGTCCATCCCGGAAATCCACCGTATCTGTTATCAATTGCAGAAGTGGTTCCAGCAACCTTCACCTCTGCTGAGTCTGTTGAAAGCACAATGAATATATTGCGAAATGTTGGAATGATACCTGTGAAAATTTCAACCGAGCCAAAGGGGTTTGTATTTAATAGACTCCAAGGAGCAATCTTGCGTGAGGCATACTGTTTGGTGCGCGACGGGGTGATCTCTGCTCAAGATTTAGATTTGATCGTTACAGAGGGTTTGGGCAAACGCTGGTCAATCACCGGTCCCTTTGCTACGGCAGCACTAAATGTTCAAGGTGGTATCAAGGCTCATGCTGAACGAATGGGAAAAAGCTATTTTGAGATGGGTTTGATTAGAGGACAAAATGATCCTTGGGAGGCAGGGTTAATTGAACAGGTGTCCAATGAAATGGAAAGCAAGCTTGCCAACGAAAACTGGAAAATAAATACTGAAATAAGAGATTTGGCGCTAATGAAAATTAATAAGTCTCTATCTCAAATAGTAAAACCATAAAATAATTATCTGTCAGAAGATTTATAAAGCTCTCTAATTTTTTTAAGCTCAATTTCTTCAGGTATTGCTGTAGTTTGAATGTTTGCCGAAAACTTTACATCCCATCCAGTGTTTTCTCTAACCTGCTCTTTAGTTACCCCCGGATGAAGATGTGTCATACCTAATTCAAAGGTTTTAGGATCTGGCTCAAGAATGCCAAGATTTGTAATAACTTTACTTGGCCCTCCTCCCAATAATCCATATGCCTCTCGGGATCCTGCTCCCTGCCCATAGCCAAGTGAAGTTACAAAATCAACTTTGTTAACGAAGGAACGTTTTGTTTGATTTAAGATAACGACCACCTTCTTACATGCTCCAGCGATCTCCGTAGCTCCACCGGCTCCTGGTAATCTGACCTTTGGCGACTTGTAAGACTCTCCAATGTAAGTTGTATTAATATTGGCAAATTTATCAATTTGAGCAGCTCCAAGAAATCCAATATCGATTCTTCCTGATTGAAGCCAATAATTAAATATTTCGGGCATCCCGACAACACTTAGTGCTTCATTTGCAAGTTCACCATCACCAATCGAAAGTGGAAGTTTTTTTGGATTAGTATTAACAGTCCCAGATTCATAAATCAAAAATAAGTTTGGTGCGTGCATAGCTTTTGCCAAAATGGCAGCTGTGCTTGGAATACCAATTCCAACAAAGCAGGTATCTTTATCTTTGAGTATTTTGGCAGCGGTGATCGTCATTATTTCCTCATCACTCCACTCTGGTCTACCAGCAACCATTACTTATTCCCATCCGAATTTTTAATTGACATTACTTTTAGTTCAAGCCACTTTAAAAATGACTCACGATCTTTGGCAATTTCGTCCCAAGCTATATAAGCGCTGTTATCACGCTCGTAATAACCTGAGGCATATGATGGCCACGCCCCTTTAGGCTCCAAGGCAATTGCATTAATTTGTGTATTTGGAATTATTATTGAATTAAACTTTGGACTGAATCTATCTACAATTTCTTCTACTGTAACTATAACTTTTTTTGCAGCAAATACTGCCTCTTTTGCAACCCCTGTTATCCCCCACATCATTATATTTCCCAACTTGTCAGATTGCTGTGCATGAATAATCGTTACATCAGGATTTATTGCGGCTACAGCCGTTAGCACTTCATTATTAAAAGGTGAATTTATTTTCTTTACTCCTGAAGTATTATGAAAAAGGTCAGATCCCAAATACCCTCTCATTACTGCAAAGGGTAAACCAGATGCACCAGCCACATAACGATTGGTTAAACCTGCATGGGTATGCTCCTCTATTTCAAGTTTCTGTGGCCAACTATTTTGATAGGCGTCACGGAATCGATGCAATGAGCCAACTCCAGGATTGCCTCCCCATGAAAAGATTAATTTTTTTATGCACCCAGCGCCAATCATTTGATCGTAAATTAAATCTGGAGTCAATCTAATTGCAATTAAGTCTCTTAATTCTTGCCGAATGATCTCATGGCCTGCGGCAAAAGGAATGAGATGAGTAAACCCTTCCATAGCAATTGTTTCACCGTTTTTAACAAACTCACTAATTGCCGCCGGCAAATCCAAGAATCTAGCCATGTTTATCAGCCCTTAAATTAGAGACATCAACTAATCTTTTCTCTTTTAAACTAAATACACACATGTTTAACATTTGGCAGTATTATAAAGGTATTAGTCTAAAAAGAAAATACCAAAAGATGCTTGAAAACTAATTTTGGGAGAGTTCTCATTATGGAGTTTGGATGATGCACACGAATATGTCAGAAAAAATAGCCATTGTAACTGGTGGTTCATCTGGTATTGGAGCTGCAATTGTCCATCGCTTTACAGAAAATAAAGCAAAAGTTATTTCTATCGACATAACAGAACCTGAATATGACTTAGAAGGATGTGTTCATTTTACTTGTGACTTAACACAGGAAGATTCTGTAAAAAGTGTTTTTGCACAAATTAAGAGTAGTTTTCCAGTCATTGATGTCATATGTGCAAATGCCGGCGTGGTTCCTCCCTGGAGTCGAATAAAAGATACAAATTTTTCTGAGTGGAAAAATGTCATAGAAGTTAACATTAATTCACTCTTTTTGACTTTGTCGCATGGTGCGAGATTATTAAAAAATAATACTGGAACAATTGTTGTCACTGGATCGATAAACTCTTGGAAAGGTGATGCAAATATTAGCTCTTACGTAGCGAGTAAACATGCTGCGCTTGGACTTATTAGATCGGCTGCACTTGATTTAGGTCAAGAGGGTATCAGGGTAAATGGTGTTGCGCCCGGTCCGATTGCTACGGACGCTTTGATTTCAAGAGTAAAACTAAGATTGGATGGGAGTAGTGTTGACGTAGAGTCTTACCTACAAAGTGTTGGTCAAGTTACTGCACTAAAGCGAATTGCTACTATTGATGAGGTAATAAACACGATAGAATTTTTAGCAAGTGAAAAGTCCTCAGGAATAACTGGACAACTAATATCAGTAGATTGTGGAATATAAGATGAGCTACGATCTTTCAGATAAGACAGCTCTAGTAACTGGGGCCTCGCGCGGCATAGGAGCAGCAATTGCGCGTTCGTTGGCAAACTCTGGTGCTAGCGTCATAGCCCACTACAGCTCATTTGAACAAGGTGCCGTTGATAATATGATAGGAATTCCAGATAGCAATAAAAGTTTTATAAAACAAGATTTATCCAAAGCTGGTGCAGGCCGGAACCTTTGGCAACAGGCTCTCAACGAACGACCTAAAATTGATATATTCATAAATAATGCAGCAGTAAACATAGAAACACCATTTGATGCTGATGTAGATAAATGGGATAAGGGTTGGGCAGACACTTTTCAAGTAAATGTTTATGAACCTGCGAACATAATGAAAGAGGCCTTAGTCCATTTTAAAAAAAATGGTGGTGGTGTGATTGTCAGCATGTCGAGTTGGTCAGGACAGCGTGGATCTGCACTTCCAACTTTACCAGCGTATGCCGCCTCTAAAGCTGCAGTAAAAGCGTTAACTCAAACCATTGCTAAAAATTATGCTAAAGAGGGAATCCTTGCCTACATCATTTCGCCAGGTATTGTTAAAACTAGAATGTCGGATTTAGCTGCAGTGGTGCGAGGTGGGGAGGAGTCTATGAAATCTCAACTAGTCATGGGAGAGCTTGTTAAACCAAATGATTTAGGAGAACTTGTTGTTTTTTTAGTGTCTGGTGCTTGTCGACACCTTACCGGCTCTACTATAGATGTAAACGGAGCCTCATACATCCGTTAAAATTTTTATTTTTAGAGCTACTTTCGCTTAATGAAATGCATTTTTTCTCTATGAAAATTTTTAGTCGACACAGTGTTTAAACGTAAGCTTGAAATTAACCACCCCGATTCACTTTTTTTAAATTGATGTTCGTACTCGCCCCAGATATGTCCAATTTCTTTTTTGGATTGGTACTGATGCCATGCATACACATAGCAAGAACTTTTAGCCGTGTTTTCGAATTGTTCTAGAATAATAAAATTTGAAACATGGTGACTGGTTGATATAAATGTCTGTGATAAACCTTTGCTCACCATTTCTAGAATTTGATTTCTACCTCGTAAGATTTCT
>Ga0209444_10002535_pt1 | contig 10031 bp, 9 predicted proteins | sample LauGreFaBDMM15DN_2_FD_188215 | JGI IMG/M metagenome (GOLD analysis project Ga0209444, IMG submission 188215) | Freshwater lake microbial communities from Lake Michigan, USA - Fa13.BD.MM15.DN (SPAdes) (version 2) | ecosystem: Environmental > Aquatic > Freshwater > Lake | place: Lake Michigan, USA...
AATTTAATCCGTAGAGATAAAGAACTCGCTGCAAACTTGACTAAGACAGAAGTTTTAGGGATAACGGCAGCAGGTAAAGATGCACTTCTTTCTACTCAGGTAGTTGCAAAAGGTGTAACGAATGCAATCATTGTTAGTGCTACTCAACAAGCGGAGGCAAAGAAACAATTAACTGACTATGAGAAAAAATTAGAAGAAGAAAAGTTTGCTGCTCAGTTAGGTCTTGCCTCACAATCTCTTTCAATTATCGGTGGACTTGTTGACCAAAATAGTGCAGCAGGTAAGGCGATAGCGGTTACACAAGCAATCATAAACACTTACCAGGGTGCATCTAAAGCGATAGCACAAGGAGGTATCTTTGGACCTGTGGCAGCAGCAGCGACCATCGCAGCAGGATTGATAAATGTTAAAAAAATTATCAGCACAAAGATACCATCTGCAACTGGGAGCGGTAGTGTAGCGGATTCGGGAGGTGGTACAATGTCTATGTCTGCTGCACCTATCTCACCATCTGCACCAATTCAAAACACTGTTACCTCATTAAGTCAAGCATCAATCAACCAAATGGGATCAGCAGCAGGTAGGGCATACGTTGTTGAATCTGATATCACGAACCAACAAGAAAAGATAATAAGAATAAACCGAGCAGCAAGGCTTGGATAAAACAAAACAAAATGGAAAAGAATATACCGATTTTTAACTTGGAGATAACCAATGACCTTGACGATGATGTTGAGGTGGATGTGATTAGTTTGGTTGACAGACCTGCCATAGAGCGGTCCTTCCTTGCCTTTGCAGATGATGACTTTGAGGTAGGAATGCCTCACTATACAAAAGATGGTGTACTGTGGACAGGACCAACGCATAAAGATAGTGAGGGTAGATTAATGACTGGAGAGGTACATAGTGAGGGTAGCGAGTACCTTTATCACATTGATGAATTAGCGGAAGTAGGACCGAGGGGAGGGATAAGGAAATCCGATAAAGCACCAAAGTCGGACACTAAAAACCCGAACCCGAAAGGTGAAGGGACTGCAAAAGGTGATGCATCGGGTAAGAAGGGTGCAAAAGTTACCGAGGACCAGGAGAAAAGTTTGCAGAAAAAAGTTGATGAATTCAACGAAAAGGAAAGCAACACCAAGAATGGAAATGCTACTCTTGGAGCATTAAAGTCAGTTTTCCAAAGGGGATTGGGTGCGTTCAATACCTCACGCAGTCCTGTGGTAAGATCAGCAGAGCAATGGGCATTTGCAAGGGTTAACGCTTTTCTTTACCTGCTTAAAAATGGCAGACCTCAGAACGCAAAGTACACAACCGATTACGATTTGCTACCAAAAGACCACCCCAAAGCAGACAAGTTTGCAGAATCAAATATGATTGAATGTGCAAATTGCGGTCATTCATGGGAGTACGAAGAAGGGGGCGAGGATGTTTACAAATGTCATCTCTGCCAATACGAAAACAAGCCTCAAGTATTTGCGGAATCATACACTGACTATCCCGATAGTGCAAAGAACAACGCACAAAGGGCATTGGATTGGGCAGAGAAAAACGGATGGGGAGAATGTGGCACGGAGGTTGGAAAGATAAGGGCAAACCAAATCGCAAAGGGTGAACCCGTTTCACGAGAAACAATCGGAAGGATTAGCGGATTCAAGAGGCATCAAGAGAATAAAGATGTACCATATTCCGAAGGATGCGGTGGTCTTATGTGGGATGCTTGGGGAGGTACTTCAATGATTGAATGGGCAAGTAACAAGTTGAAGAAAATAGACAGACAAAACTTTGTCATCCAAGATGAGGACCAACAAATAATAAGCGGTCCATTGATGTTAGCAGATACTCCGATATATCGCAATGACCACAACGGAGAGTATTATGTAGTGTTCACTAAGGAAACGATAAAAAAAATAGCACAACGCTACTTTAAAAAAGGATATCAAGCAAATGTCAACCTTATGCACGATTCGGGGCAGTCGGTTGAAGGTGTTACCATGTTTGAATCTTTTATCAGCGACAAGGTAAGGGGCATCTACCCGATGAAAGGATTTGAAGATGTCCCCGATGGGTCTTGGTTCGGTTCTTTTAAAGTTGACAATGCGGAAGTATGGGCAGAGATAAAAGCAGGAAAGATAAGAGGGTTCTCGGTTGAGGGTCAATTTAACTACCGAAAAACAGGCGATAAGAAGATAGAACAACTATGGCAGAACGTTCTTAAGGTACTTGCTCAAATCGCCTAAGAATGACCTATATGGTACATTGGAAAATACTAACTATTTATTGTCAAAAGTTATGATGACTACTTTAGAAGCAATTAACAAGATTAAACAAATGTTCGCAGAAGCAGGGGAATTGCCATCTGCTATGCCATTGCAATCTGTTGCTGAGTACAGTTTGAAGAGCGGTGCAAAGGTTATGATTGATAAGTACGAAGTCGGTGGTAAGGTTACATTGGTAGATGATGGCGGTAACGAAGTTCCTGCACCTGCTGGAGAGCATGAGTTGATAGATGGTTCGGTTATGACTTTGGATGAAAACTCTATGATTTTGTCAATTAAAGCACCTGAGGTTGAACTCCCCGAAGCACCTGAAGTTAAGATTGAATCAAACAAGAACGAAGAAGAGGACATGATGAAGAAGAAGATTGAAGAAATGCAAAGGCAACTTGATGAGATAAAGATGGCATATGATGCCAAACTTGCCTCACAAGAAGCAAAGTTCAGCAAGGGTATGAGTGATATTTCTGATGTGTTAGTGCAACTTTTAAGCACACCATCTGCAAATGCTACTGAGCAACCCAAAGAAAAGTTTAACCAGCACATTGAAAAAAAGGAAGATAAGATTAGTCGTTTCCTTGATTTCGCTAAATCAATTAAGTAAAAATTTCTCAAACAAATAAAAATTAAATAAAATGAGTTTTTCAGTATCAACATTGGCAGCCTATACAAAAGAGAACGAGCAACTGCTTGTATCTGCTTCTGTACTTGGCAGCAAAACCGCTGGTCTTGTTAAGGACCAAGGAAACGTGATGGTAGGCGTTAAGTCTGCTGAAACCATCAATATCATGAACACAGATGCTATCTTCCAAGATGGTTCATCTTGCGGATTTAACGCATCAGGTCTGACTTCTTTTACTCAAAGGACTGTAACAGTAGGAAAGATTAAGGTTAACGAAGCACTTTGCTTGAAAGACCTTGAGAGCAAGTATTTGCAGAAAGCACTTCCTGCTGGTTCTAAGTACGATTCAATGGTTTATTCTGAGGAGTATTCTAACTTGAAAGCATCTAAAATTGCTTCTCAATTAGAAAATGCTTTGTGGCAAGGTAACACTGGAAGCGTTGATGTAAACTTGAACAAGTTTACAGGTTTGCTTTCTTTGATTACTTCCGCAGGTGCTTCTATTGTAAATGCAAATAGTGTACCTTTTCACGGATCAGTAGAAACTGCAATCACTGCTGGAAACGTTATTTCCATTTTTGATAGTATCTACAAAGCAATCCCTGCCCAAGTTGTTGATAAGGATGACATGGTTATATTCTGCGGTATGGATACTTTCCGTACTTACACTGTTGCTTTGAAAACTGCTAATCAGTTTCATTACACAGTAGATCAAAAAGCAAATGGTGAGTTTGTTCTCCCAGGTACTACCATCAAGGTAATTGCAGTTCAAGGTCTGAATGCTACAAATGACATTGTTGCTTGTAGAATTTCAAATTTGTATGTAGGTACAGACCTTTTGAATGAGGAAGAAAGGTTTGAAATCTTCTACGCTAAAGAAGCAGATCAAGTCCGCTTTGTAGCAGAATTCAAAATGGGAGTTAACTTTGCTTTCCCTGATGAGATTGTTAAGTTTTTCGTTTAAATAATCATTGATGGCGAGGGGTGGTTTCCATCCCTTGCCTTCATAATAAATTTTATATTATGCCGTGTGCTTTAACTCAAGGATATGTATTGGATTGTAAAGAATCCATTGGTGGCATCAAAGCGGTTTGGTTTATCCCATTCGCTGATGTTACTACAATTACAGAGGCATCAGGCGTTGTTACTACTATAACCAAGTCGGGAGGTAAAGTCTTTTATAAGTATCAACTTGTAAAGCAAACCTCTTCACTTACCGAAAACATTACCGCCTCCGTTGAGAATGGTACTGTTTTTTATGCACAAGAATTGTCAATCATCCTCAACAAACTTCAAGCGAGTACAAGAAATGAGATTTTGCTTTTGGCAAAAAACAATCTCCTTGCAGTGGTACAGGATGGTAACGATAAATACTTCTTGCTTGGTAAGGTGAATGGTACTGATTTGACTGGTGGTAATGGTGCGACTGGTACTGCTTTTGGAGATAGGAATGGTTACACATTGACCTTTACTGGCAATGAACCTGCACTTGCTCCTGAGGTTTCAAGTGGTATTATAGCAGGATTAACTGTGTAAATAGGCAAGGTTTAGATTTGAATAAGGGCATCCATTTCGGATGCCTTTCTTTTTGTGGTAAAAGTTAGCGGATTACCTATTTAGATACAATGATACAACTCACACAAGGAGCAACGGAGTTCATTTACTTAACATTAACGGAGAAGCAAACACTTGCCTCACCTAATTACCTATTCCGTTTTGTGAATAGGACCACACGGGATGAGGTTACTTTCGTACTTTTGTTTGCTCTTGATGTTTCGGTTTACAAGGATAGATACAACAAGTTCAGCATCAAAGTACCAAAGTATTTTGGATTGGGATATGTTGGGGAGTGGTTGTATTATGTCTATGAGCAATCAAGTGCTTACAATGTAGACTACACTCAAGCAACGGGATTGCTTGAAGAAGGCATAATGAAACTGTCACCATCAACCACATTTGAGTACACACAATACGAGGTTGACAATACATACATAACAAGATGATGAATGATTTAGTAATATTAAACTTTCAAGAAGCAAGGCAACCCGAATATAGGGAGAAGAGGGGCAAGGGTTACATTGAGTTTGGAGAAAGAAACGATTACCCTAATTATCTTTTGCAACTTTACAACAAGAGTGCAAAGCATAATGCTATCGTTAAGGGTAAGGTAAATTACATTATAGGTAACGGATGGAAGAGTGATGAGGTAGACCCTATTGCGGACCAATTCATCGCACAACCGAATCAGTTTGAATCATTAAACGATTTGACAAGGAAGGTATCTATTGATATTGAAATCTTTGGCGGTGCTTATCTTGAGGTTATATGGTCCGTTACGGGTGGTCAGTTAACCGATGTGTTGCACATTGATTATACCAAGATCAGGTCCAATACGGATAACACGCAGTTTTGGTACAAGAAAGATTGGAATGAGAGAAAGGATGAGTTAATCCCATTGATGGCATTTAATACAAAGGTCAGGCAAGGGAAGCAGATACTTTACATAAAGGAGTATAGACCAGGATTGGACACTTATGCTCTTCCAGGTTATATGGGTGCATTGAACTATATTGAATCAGATATAGAAGTCAGCAGACACGTTCTTGGCAATGCCCAAACGGGATTCAGTGCATCCAAACTTATTACCCTTCCCAATGGCGAACCATCACCCGATGAGAAGCGTAACATTGAAAGAAGGTTTACGGATAGGTTTAGCGGTAGTGATGGTAAAAAGTTTATCTTATCCTTTACCACTGATCCTGCAAGGAAACCAATTATTGAGGACCTTGGTGCAAGTGATATCACTAAGGAGGACTTCACAAGGGTTGACCTAATTATACAAAACAATCTTTTTGCAGGTCACCAAATCACCTCACCAAGTCTTTTCGGTATTGCCGAACCTGGTCAGTTGGGTAGTCGCAATCAGATGAGGGAAAGTTACGAAATTTTTAAGAACACATATTGTAATGACAAGCAACAGTTCTTGGAATCAATCTTTACGCAACTTGCTGCGTTAAAGGGTGCGACGTCAGAGATTAGCATTATACCCGTTGAACCTATCGGTTTTGAGTTAAGCGAGGCAGCACTTTTGCAGATTGCTCCTAAAGAGTGGTTATTGGAGAAAGCAGGTATAGATTTTGCAAAATATGTACCAACTGAAGCAACTCAACCATCAGCAAATCAAGAACAAGTTGAGGTAAACGATAATCTAAAGAATCTTAGTGGTAGACAATACCAACACTTAATGCGAGTCATTAGGCAATACTCACAGGGTAAAATTACCAAAGAGATTGCGGTTACTATGCTCAAGTCAGGTCTTGGAATGAATGACAATGAGATTAATGCAATGCTCGGCATAGATGAGGACCCAATGACTGAGGACTTTAGTTTTTCAGCACTTGATGAGGACACTGTTATAGGCTTATTCAGAGAGGTTGGCGAACCTAAAGAGCATTATAACATAATCCAATCAAAGGCGGTTTTTAGCAGTCGGGATGCCTTTGCAGAGGGAGATTTGATAGACAAGACACTTGACAAGCAAATCCTTGCCTTGATTGACAAGGACCGAAAGATAAGCATTGATGACATTGCGAAGGCGGTAAGTAAAACAAGAGAGGTTGTTCAAGGTCGGTTGAGTTACTTGGTTGAATCGGGTGCAGTAAGTTATGACCCAAAGATTGAGGAAAGAAAACTTACAAAACCTTTGAGCAAGTTGGTTGATGATATGGAGGTAACAACCTTTGAAATCAAGTATTCTTACGAGTGGAAACCGATTATACTTGAAAGGGATAGAGATTCCGTAGAAAAACCTTCAAGGTCTTTTTGCAAAAAATTATATGGTGAGCAAAGACTTTGGAGTAGAAGCGGAATAGAGATGTTGAGTGCAAGACTTGGTTACTCGGTATTTGACCGAGGCGGTGGATGGTGGGGAGATTCTCCCTCTTGCAGACACGAATGGAGAAGGAACGTAGTAGTTAAAAAGAAGAAATAAGATGAGCAGAAATATATTGTTTATATCAGTAGATACAATAAAGGACAGAACTGGTTTGCACGTTAACGTAGACCCTAAGTTAGTCTTTCCCGATATCCTTTATGCACAAGATGCATATATCCTCCCTGCACTTGGAACGGCACTTTATGAGAAGTTACAAACGGGGATTGAGTGCGGAGATTTAGATTGCGATGAGGAAACCTTGCTTAATACCTACATAACACCTTGTTTGGTTTATTATGTTATGAGTGAGTTGCCTATGGCATTGTCATACCAATTCTATAACAAAGGAGTAGTAAGGAAGTCGGGAGATAACCAAACCGAACCGAGTGCATCAGAGTTGGCAGATGTAGCAAATAGATATGGGGCAAGGGCAGAGTTTTACAAACAAAGGTTAATAAAGTTCTTAAAACAAGAATCTCAAGCGAGTGCAAAATATCCTGAGTACATAAACCCTGGCACTGGAGTAGATACCATTGTCCCCGACAATGATGCCTACACTACTACCATATATCTCGGTGATTACGATTGCGGTAGGTACAAAACATTTGAAGAAAAATACCAAGGAGATATAAATCGTTGTTGTGGCGAATAAAACATACACTAAAAAGAACCAAGAGAAACTTCGTGTTTACCTTGAAAAAATAAAAAAGGATGACATTAAACCAAATAGTAAAGACAATAGAGGACTTGGGAAATGCCCATCAACAAATCAAGACAACCTTTTACGGCAACGCTTTTGATTTTTTGAGCAAGGGTACTGACAATGTCTACCCTGCTTTGTTCTTTGACCTCACGGGTGCATCTATCAATGGTAAGACTTCAACTGTCAACTTCACTATGTTTTTTTGCGATAGGGTACTTCCTGAGCAATCCAATGAGCAAGAGGTTCTATCGGACCAATTACTAACGGCACAAGATATCATTGCTCAATTACACTTTAATGACTTTGACTTTGTTTTGCAAGATGCGGTAACGCTTGACTTCTTCACGGAGGACACTCCCGAATACTTAGCAGGAGTTAGTGCGACCATTGCTCTTGACTTAGCATATTTGCAAAATAGGTGTGAAGTACCAACAGACTACACATACCCATCATAAATCTATTTAAAATAAAAGATAATGGCATCAGATTTTAGACCAGGAACACTTGATATACAAATTTGGAGAAATGACACTTGGGGTCAGGTGTTTACTATAACCTCAAATTCCACACCCGTAAACCTATCGGGAAGCACAATTACAATCCAAATCCGTAAAGGATGCGGTGGTACTCTTGCTTTGACTTTGACAAACGGAAGTGGGATAACGATTGGCGGTGCGAGTAATAACCAAATCACAATCAGTAAATTGATTAACATTGACAAGGGCAACTATGTGTATGATATGAACGTAGCGTTTAGTGGGGGAGTTGTCAAGACTTACTTACAAGGTGATTTTATTGTATATGATGATGTAACTAAACCATAAGAAGATGAGTATTGATGTCAATGCTATTGATCAGACTGTTGAAGTTACGGCAGTAGGGGATGAGATAAATGTGAACATCATTGACCAACCCGTATTGGTTTCCGTTACCGACCAAATTATTGAAGTTGCTGCATCTGCTGGAACTGGTCCTCAAGGTCCTGCTGGGGCAGGTGTGGCAGCAGGTGGGGTAACGGGTCAAGTATTAAGCAAGTTATCCAATACTAATTATGACACTGTTTGGGTGAATGCAGGGGCAGGAACAGTGTACTCGGTCAATGCAAGTGGTAGCACGGGCATAAGCGTAACGGGTGGACCGATTACGGGAGCAGGAACTTTGACCATAACTAACACCGCCCCTGACCAAGTTGTTGGTCTTACTGGTGCTGGAACTGCGGTAATCACTGGCACTTATCCTAACTTTACCATCACTACCAATGACCAGTTTGATGGAACAGTGACCTCCGTTAATATAACGGCAGGAACAGGCATCTCTGTAAGCGGTGGACCTATCACAACAAGCGGAAATATTAATGTAGTAAATACCTCACCCGATCAAGTGGTGAGTTTAACTCAAGGTGGTACTACAACGATTACAGGAACATATCCAAACTTTACGATATCAAGTGCTGATTCAACACTTGGAACAGTTACCTCGGTCAATATGACTGTGCCGACTGGGTTGACTATTTCGGGCAATCCTATCACCTCGGCAGGTACTTTGGCACTTGCTTTGGCGAGTGGTTATTCTATACCAACAACGGCATCACAAGCAACATGGGATGCTGCCTATAATGACAAGATAAATAGTGCTGCGGTTACGGGAACAACTACCAAGACCTTAACACTTAATCAACAAGATGGAGGAACAGTTACGGCATCTTGGACCGATATAAACACCGATGCGGTTACATCAGTATTCGGGAGAACGGGTGCAGTTGTTGCAACGGGTGGTGATTACTCAACAAGTCAAGTTACAGAGGTTACTAATCTTTACTATACCGAAGGCAGAGTTAGTGCCAATAGTGATGTGGCAGCGAATACGGCAGCGAGGCACAATGCGGTTACTTTAGGTACTGCAAATGGTTTGACTTTAAGCACCCAAGCATTATCACTTGCTCTTGCGAGTGGTAGCACTACGGGTGCATTAAGCAGCACCGATTGGTCAACATTTAATAGTAAACAAACGGCATTAAGTGGCACAGGGTTTGTAAAGATTAGCGGAACTACAATAAGTTACGATAACTCAACTTACTATCTTGCATCAAACCCAAGTGCATTTATTGCACTTACTGCACTTAGCGGAAGTACGGGAATAAGTTATAACAACACAACGGGTGTTATTACAAACTCTGCACCCGATCAAACAGTAAGCATAACGGCAGGGAGTGGGATTAGCGTATCGGGTACATACCCATCGTTTACAGTTGCATCAACTATCACACAATACACAGATGCATTAGCGAGGGCAGCAATAAGTTTAACAGTTACGGGAGGAAGTGGTGCATCAACTTACAACAACACCACAGGTGTTTTAAACGTGCCTACCTACACGCTTACGGGTTTAGGTGGTGTACCATCAACGAGGTCAATAACCATCAATGGTACTGCTTTTGATTTAAGTGCAGATAGGACATATAATGTAGGAACGGTTACATCAATAACATTAGCAACG
>Ga0209444_10002539_pt1 | contig 10015 bp, 9 predicted proteins | sample LauGreFaBDMM15DN_2_FD_188215 | JGI IMG/M metagenome (GOLD analysis project Ga0209444, IMG submission 188215) | Freshwater lake microbial communities from Lake Michigan, USA - Fa13.BD.MM15.DN (SPAdes) (version 2) | ecosystem: Environmental > Aquatic > Freshwater > Lake | place: Lake Michigan, USA...
CCCTCTGCCTCATGCTTAGCTAGGGAAGCAGTTGGTTCGTCCATGATTAGAACTTTGGCGTTTTGAGCTAGTGCTTTTGCTATCTCTGTCAACTGCCATAGGGCAGTAGGCATTGACTCAACGGTTCTAGATGGGTCTACTTCAACTTCCATTTCCTTGAAAATCTCAAGTGCGTGAGCCTTAGCTTTAGCATCATCAATGATGCCGTACTTAGTAGGTTCATTAGTTAGAAATATGTTCTGAGCAACAGTCAGGGTAGGAATTAGAGAGAACTCCTGAAAGACCATACCGATGCCGGCTTTTCTAGCTGCAAAGGTATCGGTAATTTCTACTGTCTGTCCTGCAACCAGGATTTCTCCGGCATCTTTTTGATAAACGCCTTGAAGAATCTTCATCAAAGTTGACTTACCTGCGCCATTTTCACCAGCAAGAGCGTGGACTTCACCGACGGTTACGTTGAAGTCGACACTCTTCAAGACCGGGTTAGTACCGAAAGACTTTTCGATACCCCGCATCTCTATTGCTGATGTAGTGGAGTTCATTAGTTAGGAAACCTTGCCTGTCTCACGGTTGAGCTGAGGTACCTTTGTCCACTGACCGCTCTCTGCAGAACGTGCGATTGCATCATCGATGAGTGCAACCTGGTAGCCATCGCCAAAGTCCGGTCTAACCGGTTCTTCACCAGCAATGGCTTTGAATAGGTCATGCGCTTCGATGATCTTGGTTTCACCGTAGCCAATACCCAGTGCAGGGATAGGCCATAGGCTCTCACCGTTCGGGTGGTTAGGACCGGTGTATACAGTGCGGAAACCTCTACGGTCGCTGCCATCTGACTTGAAGCAAACTTGTAATTCATCTCTGTTCTCATAGTTGAATGCAATCGAACCTTCAGATCCATGGATTTCTAGTGTGATGAAGTTGTTTCTGCCCCAGGCATTACGAGTTGCCTCTACAGATCCAATTGCTCCATTAGCAAACTTGAGTAGTGAGAGAACTTCGTCTTCAACATCTACTTTTCCTTTAGGTGCATCAGAACCACCCTTAGAGTTACCAAGTGAGTCTGCACCTGACTGCTGAAGAGGTCGCTCAGTAATGATGTGGTTTGTAATAGCTGAGACTTCAGTAACTTCACCAGCAAGGTAACGAGCCATATCTAGAACGTGAGTAAGAATGTCTCCGATTGCACCGGATCCTGCAATGTCTTTTTGGAATCTCCAAGATAGTGGTGAGTTTGGATCAGCTGACCAGTCCTGAAGATAGGTAGCTCTAAAGTTAATAATTCTGCCGATAGCACCTTCATCGATGTAACGCTTTGCAAGAGCTACAGCAGGTGTTCTGCGGTAGTTGAAAGCAACCATGTTGACTAGATTTGAATCTCTTGCAGCCTCATACATGGAGGCAGCTTCTTCAACAGTTCGAGCTAAAGGCTTTTCACAAATGACATGCTTTCCTGCCTTCAGGGCAGCAATGGCAATCTCGGCATGTGAGTTGTTTGGTGTTGCGATATCGACGAGGTCAATATCTGGGTTATTGATAATGGTGTTCCAGTCAGAAGTCGAGTTTTCGAAACCGAACCTGGCCGCAGCATCTTGCGCCATCTTGTCGTTGAACTCTGCGACCGTGTGCTTCACAGGCATAATTTCGGTCGGCCAGAAGAACATAGGAACTGCTGAATATGCGAGCGAGTGGGCTTTACCCATGAACCCGCCACCGATAAGACCTACATTGATTTTTTTCATTTCTATTCCTTGCCTAAACTAGTTATTGCCCAGATGGATGGGTGGTACAGAGGGCTGGGGGTATACTCCCAGCCCTCTGGTTCTTTTATTACTTTTTGTAAACGCTAGAGACTGATTCAGGTGCGTCTACGCTGTAGACGGTCTTCCAAGCCTCGAGTACGTTTTCGTGTGATACAGGAAGAGCTCCTAGTGCAACAAAGTTAGGAAGCCCGGTCTTTCCGATACAAGCTGCAGCAGCCAAGCGCGCTTCTGCAACACCCTGATCGTACGGACGTTGTGCGCCAAGACCAACAATTAGTTCCTTCTTGGCAAGCTGAATTGCAACGTTAGTACCTAGGTCCTGAGTTCCAATCTTTAGGTCAAGACGTCCAGCTTCGCGAGCTGCAGCCATGATTCCTTCTGCTGGAACATCCCAAACACCCCAGATACCATTTAGGTCTGAGTGCTTGGTTAGCATTGCTGTTGCTGCTGCTTGAGCATCACCAGCAAAGTCTGGACCGCCGATACCCTTTTCTTCAACAATCTCAATGTTTGGGTACTCAGCAAGAGTTTCCTTGAAACCGTCATAGCGCTGCTTGGTTACAAAGAAGTCTGCATCGTGATAGATCAAACCAACTTTGCCCTTACCGTTAAGTGCTTTTGCAAAGAGGTGAGCTGAAACAACACCGTTACCCTTGTTGTCCGCTGAGACAACAGCTGTGTAGTCCTGGCCACCGACCATGTCAGCTGGAACGTTGTCCATAAAGACCAACTTGATTCCTGCAGCAGCAGCTTTCTTGAAGGCAGCTGATGTTGCAACTGGGTCAGTTGGAATTGAGACGATGATGTCTGGCTTTAGTGCCATAACAGTTTCAATGTCTGACACCTGCTTCTCTGGCTTGAAGTCTGCATCTGTTACAGCTACAACTTCAACTCCCAAACGTGCGAACTCAGCCTTTAGGCCTTCGATCTGCGCGGTTGACCAGTCGTTACCTGAGTAGTGCATAACGATTGCTGCTGTGAGTTTTTGAGCCTTGATCTGTTCTACTTCTTCATCGGTTAGCTCTGTGCTATCGAATCCAGAAGGTGTTTCTCCGTTAGGGCCAAGGCTTAGTACCTGGCCTTCTAGTGCAGCAAGTGCAGCGTCTACCTGAGCGACGATGGCACTATCAATACCTTCGTCTTGCCCATTAGTTCCGCTGGACGAGCATCCGGTGAAGGCAAGCACTAATGCTGCGCTCACTCCAATGCTTGTTATCAGTTTCTTCATTTTTGCTCTCCTTGGTTATTTCTTTTTGATGGATGGATGGTATTTCTAGTTAGCAAATAGCCGCTCTAGGTAGCTCCTGCTTATTTCTGCGGCAGTCTTCGGATCGCCTGCATAGGCATCGAGTTCTACCAGTAACCAACTGTCATAGCTGGCTCTTCTCATTGCGGCTAATACCGCAACGAAATCTATATCTCCTTCACCCAGTGGGGTGAATTGGTTTGTCTTAGTTGATAAGTCTTTAAAGTGAACGTGCTTTAGTCGATCACCGTAACGATCAATCGCAGCTACTGGGTCGATACCAGAAGCAACTAGGTGTGCGGTGTCTGGGCAGAAACCGATTGAACAGTTATCCATGATTTGGTGGAAGCCATCTAATGTTTCAGAGATAGTTCCTAGGTGTGGGTGGAAGCTACTTTCAAGGCCATGAGTTCTAGCGATGTCGGCAGCCATGTCTAAACCACGACCAACTTTCTTGAAGTCATCTGCATGTGGTCCTTGTGGACGCTTTGCTCCACCTCCTACTACAAGACGGCTAGCTCCAAACTTCTTCGCCAGCAATGCTGCTTGCTCAATCTTGTAAAGTTCATCGTCAAGAATCTCGTCGTAAATGAAGTTAGCTCCCGTGTAAACAGAAACTAGTTGCACACCTGTTTCTTTTAGAACTGAAAGTAGTTCTTCCGGGTTGTCTGCAAACTCAGCTAGGTTGCCATCGAAAACTTCAGTTCCCTGATAGCCGGCTGCGGCAATGTCTCTAACGGCAGCCTTTGTATCTCCATGGGTCATGTAGAAGAGATCCTTGATGCTTGTAACACCGCCAGGGTGGCCTACAACTCCGCCCCAAGTAATTGTTGAATAACCAAACTTCACTTCAGTACCTTTCATGCGATTTATACTTCCTAAGTAGATAATGCTCCTTTTCGTGAGACTTTTGTCGATTTTCGACACCTTGTTATAAACTTGTGATAATCTTTTCTCGAAAGCCGAGTCAAGTTATTGTCTATGCTTTAGAGGTGGCTGATATCAATATGTTGAATTTCGGGTTTAGTTCCGGTCGACTTCTACAGCTATTTCGGGACGGTCAGCCCCACACCAAAGCTGAAATGGCCGAACTTACAGGCCTAGCCAGGTCCACAATATCTCTTCGCTTAGACCCTCTTATTGAACTTGGTCTCATAGCTCCTGCCAAAAGTGCTACATCAACTGGGGGTAGACCCTCGGCTCGCCTATTGCTCAATGAAGAGGCCTTTGTTGTAGCAGGCGTGGACTTTGGTGCGACCCACGCAGTTGCCTCGCTAGCGGATCTAAGCGGCAAGATTCTAGTTTCTATCGATACCAAGCGACAGATCTCTGATGGCCCTGAGGTTTGCCTGCGTTGGATGATTGAAGAAATCAAACACTTGCTTTCAGGCCTTGGTCTAAGTGAAGACCGTTTACTTGCAATTGGCATTGGAGTTCCAGGCCCTGTTGAACACGAAACTGGTATGCCAGCTAATCCACCGATCATGCCTGGCTGGGATGCGTTTGATATTCCTGGAAGAGTAAATCAAGATCTCGCTGCCAAAGTTTTAGTAGACAATGACGTTAACGTTATGGCCGTAGGAGAGCGTCACCTCAACTACCCAGATGTAAATCACCTAATATTTTTGAAAGCAGCAACAGGAATTGGTTCTGGCATTATCTCTGATGGACATCTGCAAAGAGGATCGCAAGGAACTGCTGGAGATATCGGTCACGTAAGAGTTTCTCGCGGAGATAGCATTGCTTGCCGCTGTGGTAACTACGGATGTCTAGAAGCTGTTGCAGGTGCACCAGCAGTTATCAAGAATATAAATGAAGCGGGCTTACCAATTAGAAACATGTCTGATCTCATTGATGCAACCAAGCGATCAAAGGTGGAAGCCATCCAGGCAGTCAGACAAGCAGGGCGTGACATTGGTGAAGTGCTAAGCACCTGCGTAAGCCTTATGAACCCATCAGTGATTGTAATTGGCGGATCAATGGCATCAGCTGGTGAGCACTTAATTGCTGGAGTGAGAGAAGCTGTCTATAGCAGATCCATGCCCTTAGCTAGCGAGAGCTTATCTATCGTTCAAAGCAAAGCAGGAAAAGAAGTTGGAATCATTGGAGCAAGCGTCATGGCTATTGAATATGTCCTTGACGCTGAAACAATAGACCAGATGTTTTCTATCTCTTAGTCAAGAGAAAACTCTTCCCAGAGAACACACTTAGCGGCTAGTTACCGCCGTAGATGCCTTCGTAGTAGTCGTTAACGATTTGTGTCTCTGCAGCTCCTGGCAATCCATAAGTTATGTTTGTCTTCGCACCAATCTCAACTTCTTCAACTGTTGAGAACTTTCCGTCAAGCACTTCAAAAATCAGAGTTTTCTGATTTCCTTCTTCCGTCAGTCGAACAGTTTTGAATTTGCCGGTCTGCTGATCAAAAGTAATTTGAATTGGCCAATTCGGAGAATATCCAGGGTCTTCTTGATAATTTAATCCATTGAATGTCATTGAATCGAAGAAAGCTTTTGTTTCACATGCAAAGAACTGACTCCACCACAATGAACCAACCAGTCCGTTAGGGTGGGAAAATACCATGCTGTTCTCCCCGGCTTGCTCAAAGGTAAGTTGGATCTTAAGTTTTCCTGCGTTAGGGCCGGAGATGTCTTCCTCTACGAGGCCTCCATAAGCAGCTTGGCAGCTTGCCTCAGAGATTTCAAGAAAGCCGTCCCACGCTTGCGCTGGAGTTAATGCAGGAATAGTAACTGTAGGGGTTGGAGTTGGAGTAGCAGTTGGATTTTGCGTTGGAGCGACATCTTGATTGCCGCCGCCAGCACAACCTGTGAGCGCGACTGACAATACGGCTACCAATCCGATTAAAGACGCCTTCGATGAAATCACTTTGATGCCCCTTCATGCCGTCGTAGTTAGTTCCAAGATAGAGGAACTCATGTTTACGATAACAAGCCAAGCCGCTAAGGTTTATTAACTTTTGGGAACATTTTGATGTCTAAACATCTATTGGAACACGGGAATCAACCCAGTTTTTACTGTTCCAGTTTCTTTACGTAGCGAACAAAATCACTTAGATTTGCGACCTTGTCGTAGAGCTTTCTAGCGATGCTGTTGCTCTCTTTGGTTATCCAGAATAGTTCTGTGCAACCTTGCTTGATTGCTAACTCCTGCACTTGTTGAATAAGTGCTTTAGCTACTCCATTCTCTCGAGCATCTTCAGCTACATAAAGATCTTCAAGGTAGCAATAAGAGGTATCACTCCAAGTAGAGAGTTGATAGTGGAAGTGAGCAATCCCAATAACAACTCCGTTAGCTTCAGCTACCAGAGCTTGAATCTGTGGCTCAGGATTTGTGAGGCGATCCCATAACAGTTCTGAATTGACATCACTAGGTGAAGTTTCATAAAACTTCAAATAGGCGAAGAAGAGCTCTTGCCACGCAGGCTTGTCGCCCGCTTGAATCTGTCGCACATTAATACTCACGTTTAAGTTCCGATGCTTTTGTTGCCTTCATGTTGCTTACTTTATCGGCGCGTGGAGGGAAACGGAAATGAAACCTTTACCGTGGCTAGAGAAGAGACGCTCTAGTTGCTCGCTTTTCAAGGTGCACCTGTGACCAAGAAAATGTCGCCTGAAGATGCAGACAAAGCACTCAGAATCTCGCTATCAATCTGGGTTTCGACGATAAATTAGCTGAGGCACTCACCACCAAGCCAATCAGTTCCTAGAAAGTAAAAACCCGGTTCTCGTGAGAAGAAACCGGTTTTTGGCTTGGAATCTGTCTCCTAATTTGTATTCAAGCCAGCGTAGACGTCGTTGACGATCCTAGTCATAGCTGCATCTGGAAGACCGTAGGTAAGAGTTGTTCTCGATCCTTCAGTTACGTTTTCGACTTCTGAGAAGACACCATCGTCAATCGTGTAAATCAGCGTTCTAGAGTTTCCATCCTCATCTAACTGGGTGGTCTCATACTTTCCAGTTAGATGATCGAAAGACACCTGCAACGGCAAGTCGGCACGATACGTTGGCACTTCACCGTCATAGTTCAGCCAGAACCATACATCGCAACAGTAAGAGTCGAGGAACCCAAGGGGCCCGGCATCGCCATTTGGCAACTTGTAAGCATAAGCGTTCTCTCCAGCCTGTGCCCAAGTCAAGCGAATTTTCAGCTTGCCGATGTTCGGGCCAGCGACGTCTTCTTCGACCAGACCCTCGACTGCCCGCTTGTTACTTGCTTCGGCAAGCGCGACGAATGATTCCCAGGCTTCGGCTGGTGTTTGTGGCGCTGCAAGCGCGGTGTTGCTGGGAGTTTGTGTCGGGGATGGCGTTGTAGTTGGCTGATTAGTCGGCCCTGCTGCTGCGCAGGCAGCTAGCGTTAGGGCAGAGAACGTAGCCAGAATTGTTGCTGTAATCACTCTCGATTTCACAATAACTCCTTAGACCAATTGGAGGTTTCAACTTGTTTTTACTGTAAAAAACTACCAAAGAGGGCCTCTTGTTCGAATAAACACGCCAAGATCCAAGCGGTCCAGATGGTTCTACCTAAAGTCAAAAACCCAGTCCTCGTGAGAAGAAACCGGGTTATGTGCGCTTGGAGAAAATCGAACCCCCAACCTTCTGATCCGAAAAGAATTGAGCGCAGAACACTGTGATTTTCATGCGCAATTTTGCCAAATGGTATTTTAGGTGCTTGCACACCAGCAGGATATAGAGCAGCTTGGTAGATCACTCGACTGAGGGCAAGGGGTCTCTGGTTCAAATCCGGTAGCCCAACAACATCAAGATGAAGCAATCGTTATCATTTCGGTAATCCGAATCGCCCGCATTTATTAGTAAATCTGCCAAACTCTGAGAATAAACCTAAAGAAAGGCAAGCAATGCTCGCATGGTTTAACAAGTTTTCGGAAATCATCATCGTCACCCTGCTGGGTATTGTTTCCGTTTCGACTGCTTATGTTTCATTCCAAGCATCACTTTACGACTCAAAGATGTTCCAAGAGTATGCCATTGGTCAGAGCCTGAAGACCGAGGCGGAGTCGTTGTATCTGGAAGCAAACCAGCAGTACACGCAAGATGCTCAGACACTGGTAGCTCTTGATCAATTGAGCGTTGAGATGAAGACCTCAAATGCAGAAATAGCTCAGCTGGCGGGCGAAAAGTATGATGCCGTTTACTATGGCGGGGTATCGGAGGTGCTCAACGGAGCAATCGAGCGCGCTTCAGCGCTAAATGAAGAAAACCCCGATAATTATATCTCCCCGCAAGAGGACGAGGCATACCTGGATGATCTATTCGGCGCTTACGATGCCAAGAGCATTGCAGCTGTAGACCAAATGAAAAAGGGTGACGCCCTAAATTCCTCTGGAGACAAACTCATTCTCTACACGGTTTTGATGGCGGTGTGTTTGTTCCTGCTCGGTATTGCGGCGGTGGTGAGCCGCAACGAAACCAAGTTGTTGATATCGGCAATAGCCATGGTCATATTTACTTTTACGGCTGCTTTGTCGGCTTTCATTCCGTTCATGGGAATCAGCTAGGCCAGTCGAGACGAATGCAAGAACCTCTCAGCTTTCTTGTTTCCTGACGAGTAACGTTAATGTCTCGTAGCCAGTGCATGAAGTGCGCTTGGAGGGACTCGAACCCCCAACCTTCTGATCCGTAGTCAGATTGCGATTAGCCCTAGAGCCCAATAGATACAAGGCATAAGTATTCAGCAACCGGCGTTCATGACCAATACGTGACCAATAGATTTTATTTGGTGGTGTTGTACCGCTGTTCCCAAGATGTTCTTTAACTCAATTTGTTACGGATTGGCTATAAAGTGAGATGTAACTGCGGGTGTTTAGATTTGTGAATTGGGGTTCTATGTTTCGTCCAATGATGGTGAGGGTCTATGCCACTTACCACGAGTACCGAGAGAAAGAACCTTTCTTCAAAGAAGTTTTCGAATCGATAACTAATTTTGATAAGGAATATCTTGGCCAAAAAGAGGTCCACTTATCGACAGGGATAGAGGGTTATTATGACTGGAGCGATTTTCGAAAAGCGGAGCCCCATTGGATCAGTTACCTTCGGAATCGTGAAACGAAAATTCAAACTCTGCACGTCTTTAATCCCTCACAAGAGCTGCTAACTGCCATAACTGAACAGCCCCAGATTAGAAAGTTAGTAATCAGAATTGCTAAAGGCATCTCTGACTTATCTGTCCTTCAGAAAATGCCTCATTTGGAATACTTGGAAATTTATGGGGTTCCCGTCGATCTAGATTTCGAACCTTTAGTGAAATGCGAAAGTCTGCGGGTGCTTCACATTTTTGCTCGTAAGCAACTTAACTTTGAATCGGTGGGAAAGATAACCCAATTAGAGGGGCTTATGTTCGGTTCCGGTGCGGACCCGGCTTTTGACCCCAAGTGGGTGAAAGTAGATAACATTCATTTTCTGAGGAACCTCAAGAACCTCAAAAGACTGGAATTTGATGTCAAACCTCTGGACTCAGATTTATCACCGGCACTTAGTCTGCGTAGCTTGGAAGAGGGCTGGTATAGGTACTTCAAGGAGCAAACTCCTTCAGTGGAGGAAATGGCTAAATCCCACCCAGCTTTTCAAAAAGTATACGAAAACTACTTAGGTATAAAGTCAGGTAACTGGAAACCAAGCAGAGAAATAAAGTTTAGAAAAGGGAACGACGCCTAGCCCAACCAAAAGGACTTCCCCACGGAATTGCTTGTGAGGTGTTCTCTAAATGAAATGTGCGCTTGGAGGGACTCGAACCCCCAACCTTCTGATCCGTAGTCAGATGCTCTATCCGTTGAGCTACAAACGCTTGGGTGCCATGGGCAACTTAGTTAGTTTAGCCCAATTGCCGCCTATCCTCAATGACTATATATAAGGAGGATGTTTTTCGGCTAAACTGGTGGAGTTCTGGAGACGTCGCATAGCCCGGTCGAGTGCGCCTCACTGCTAATGAGGTAAGGGTCTTAAAAGCCCTTCGGAGGTTCAAATCCTCTCGTCTC
>Ga0209444_10002545_pt1 | contig 10000 bp, 4 predicted proteins | sample LauGreFaBDMM15DN_2_FD_188215 | JGI IMG/M metagenome (GOLD analysis project Ga0209444, IMG submission 188215) | Freshwater lake microbial communities from Lake Michigan, USA - Fa13.BD.MM15.DN (SPAdes) (version 2) | ecosystem: Environmental > Aquatic > Freshwater > Lake | place: Lake Michigan, USA...
AGTGGATGTCACACGTGAAGCAGATGTGGTAGAAGAAATCCTTCGTATTTATGGATTCAACCTCGTTCCGATTCCAGAAAAATGGAATTTATCCTTACCCATTTCTCCGAAGATCAATAAGGACCATCTTCAACGTAGCATTTCAGAGTTATTAGTAGGTAAAGGATTTTCCGAGGTGATGAATAACTCCTTAACGAAAAGCGCTTATGTGGATCAATTAGGGATGGGGCAACTGCACGATGAGCACTCCGTGCGCATGTTGAATCCATTGAGTCAAGACTTAGATGTGATGCGTCAAACTTTATTGTTTGGACTACTAGAAAACATCGAACGAAATCAAAATCGTCAGTCCCCAAATCAGCGTTTATTTGAATTTGGGAAAACCTACGCAAAATATTCAAGTGGATATGTTGAGTCCTCACAGCTCATTTTATGCATGACAGGACAATCCTATACAGACAATTGGTTGACACCAGAAAAAGGCAAGGAAACGCTTGTTTCTTACTACCAGTTAAAAGGCGTTGTTTTCGGACTTTTAGAACGACTTGGCTTCGCAGGACAATTGCAGGAGAAGGAATTAAAAAATCACTTGTTTTCCGATGGTCAATCGATCGAAGTACACAAGAAAATATTGGCGGAAATCGCCTGGGCCACAGGGGAACAACTGAACGCATTCGGAATTAAAAATTCCGTATATGTCGCGGTCATTCACTGGGATCAAGTCTTAGACTTGTTAAATCGCGTAAAAATTGAATACGCTGAATTACCTAAATCCTTTGCCATCCGGAGAGACTTCTCCCTGCTACTCGATAAAGATGTATCTTTTGATCGTTTGCGTCAAGCAGCCATTCAGGCAGATCGAAAACTGTTGAAATCCGTGGGTTTATTCGATGTGTATGAAGGGAAAAACATTGGAGAAGGGAAAAAATCCTATGCCATGTCCTTTACGCTACAAGACGGAGATCGAACCTTAACAGATCAAGAAATTGATGCGTGCATGTCGAAAATTCAAGCGAGTTTGGAAAAAGAGTGCGGAGCGACCTTGAGAAATTAAGGATAAAAAAAAGTCCTAACGATTTGTCAGGACTTACTATTTTTTGATTCAAACAGTTGAATTAACTATTCGAGTAACGTTCTAAGTTTAAATTTGCAGCAAGTTCTTCACCTCCCACGACAAGAATGTGGCGACATTTGTTTGTTTCCACCCAAAGATCTAGGTTAGAAATACCCACCATCAATGTTCCATTAATGTCAATTTTGTGAATTGGCTTTTGTTGTTTGTCGTAGGCTTTTTTAATCTCTTGAATTTCCGGAGTTAATTCTTGGTTTTGATTAAAAATCAACAAACTATCTGTTCGATCGAAAAAATCCGGGAGTTTATCCGAAACTTGCAACACTTCTCCTGCACGCGAAGCTGCCCATGCTGAAATAGCATTTGAGAATTTATTTCCCGTTAATAAAAAGATCGTCTCTGCTTTCATGCACTTTTACAATTGTCCGCAAATATAGCGCTTAAAAGCGTTCACAAATTTTAATACCCTAATATTTTCAAATAATCTTGAGCAGTTTGCTCTTGACTGAAAACTTGAGTTTGAATTGAACCATTTTCATCACGTCTAATCAAGATGTGTTTAGGCTCTGGAATCAAGCAATGTTTGAGTCCACCAAAACCACCAATTGTTTCTTGATAAGCTCCTGTGTTGAAGAATCCAATGTACAAGACATTGTTTTTATCGAACTTCGGAAGATAAATGGCATTCGAATGTTGTTCAGAATTGTAATAATCATCGCTATCACAGGTGAGTCCACCTAAAAGCACGCGTTCATAATCTTCATTCCACCGGTTAATCGGTAACATGATAAAACGCTGGTTAATTGCCCATGTATCTGGCAAATTGGTCATGAAAGAAGAATCGATCATGTTCCATTTTTCACGGTCGTTCTGTTGTTTTTGGTGAAGGATGCTGAAAATCGCTCCTCCACTCTCTCCTACTGTAAAGGATCCGAATTCCGTAAAAATGTTAGGCTCTGGAATTTCGTTGTCATTACACACACGTTTCACCTGTGTAAGGATTTCACGAACCATGTACGCATAGTCAAAATCGAAAGCAAGTGATTTTTTAATTGGGAATCCACCACCGATATTTAAGGAATCTAATTCTGGACAAAGTTTCTTTAAATCTGAATATACACGTAAACACTTGGTTAACTCATTCCAATAATACGCTGTATCGTTAATTCCGGTATTGATAAAGAAATGCAGCATTCTCACACGCACTCTTGGATTCTCTTTCAGAATTGCTTTGTAAAATGGAACGATTTCACGGTAACGAATTCCCAGACGTGAGGTATAGAACTCAAACTTCGGCTCTTCTTCCGATGCAATTCGAATTCCAATATTCAATTCTTTCGTTGTAATCGCAATTAATCGTTTTAACTCGTCAATGTTGTCTACCACTGGAATCACACGCAAGAAATCTTCTTCGATTAATTTCGCGATGTTATTCAAGTATAATTCGGGTTTGTAGCCATTACAAATCACAAATCTTCCTTTTTCTAGTTTCCCTGTGTCCATCAAATTTCTGACGATATCGATGTCAAAGGCGGAAGATGTCTCAATGTGCACATCGTTTTTCAATACCTCATCCAATACGAAGGAGAAGTGATTGCTTTTTGTACAATATGAGTAATAGTATTTTCCCGTGTAGCCCAAATTCATGATGGCCTCACGAAACCATCCTTTAGCGCGTTGGATATTATTCGAAACCTGAGGTAAGTAATTAAACTTCAACGGAGTACCATATTCATTTATCAAGCGCATCAAGTCAATTCCATGAAAAAACAAGCGATCTTCACGCAAGTTAAATTCGTTTTGAGGAAAATCAAATGTCTGGTCGATTAAATCAATGTATTTCGTTCTCATCTTCGTTTAATTCTGTTCAATTAGTACTGTAAAAATGCTTTCAGGCGTTCAATTGGACGTACCACGATCGCTTTGCCGTCCACTTCTACGATTGGACGCTCAATAAGTTTCGGGTTTTCCAGCATTAATTGAAGAATTTCTTCTTCGGAAAGCACGTGTGATTTCCCTGCTTCTTTGAAAATCATTTCATTTTTTCGCACGAGCTCGGAAGGCTTCATGTCCAACTTGGACAATAACGCGGTCAAATCCTCTTTGGTTAATGGTTTCTTGATGTATGTCACGAGTTCAAAATCCTTTTTCTCGGCTTGCAAAAATTCCAAGCAAATGCGACTTTTGGAGCAAGATGGATTATGGTACATTTTCATTATCATCAAATTGGGATACAAAATTACATCATTTCGACTGATTATATATCCTTCGAAATAACTCTGTTTAAAACTTAAGCGAAAATGATGAAGATCTCACATTCCATGTTCTGCCTAATTTCTACTTTTGAAAAGAAAATCAATTTACATGTCTTATCTCGATGAACTGAACGACAGTCAACGCGTAGCAGTTGAACACATCTACGGTGCAACAATGGTCATTGCAGGCGCTGGATCTGGAAAAACCAGGGTGCTCACCTTCCGTATTGCCTACATGATGGAACAAGGTGTTGATCCTTTCAATATTCTCGCCTTGACGTTTACGAATAAAGCAGCACGTGAAATGACGGAGCGCATCGGAAAGATTGTCGGTGGCGGCGAAGCGAAAAACATTTCCATGGGGACCTTTCACTCTGTCTTCTCTAAGATTTTACGTTTTAACGCAGACCGCATCGGATTCCCCAATAATTTCACAATTTACGATACCCAAGATTCCAAAAGTCTGTTAAAGGACATCATCAAAGAGTTTAGCTTGGATGATAAGACGTATAAAGTAAACCAGGTGTTTGGACGGATTTCAGCAGCGAAGAACAACTTGGTTTCTCCGGAATCCTATCAAGGAAATGAAGAGATTCAACTAGAGGACAAGCAAACACGTCGACCAGAAATTGGACGAATCTATCAATCGTATGCCAATCGCTGTCAAAAAGCCGGCGCAATGGACTTTGACGATTTGCTTTATTACACCAATGTTTTGTTGCGCGACTTTCCAGATGTGCTGCATTACTACCAGCAAAAGTTCAAATACATATTGGTCGATGAGTACCAAGATACCAACTACGCACAGTACTTAATTGTCAAAAAATTAGCTGCTGCGTATGAGAATATCTGTGTCGTTGGTGACGATGCACAAAGTATTTATTCCTTCCGTGGAGCGAATATTAAAAACATCTTGAACTTCCGTACAGATTACCCGGATTTCACGCTGTACAAATTGGAACAAAATTACCGAAGCACGAAGACCATCGTGGAGGCGGCAAATAGTGTCATCAAGAAAAACAAAGACCAAATCTTTAAAAACGTTTGGACCGATAACCAAGAAGGTGGAAAAATCAAAGTAGTTCGTTCATTGACAGACAATGAAGAGGGACGAACCATTGCGAATGCGATTTTTGACTTGAAGCAAAGTCAAAGTTCTACGTTTAACGATTTTGCGATTTTATACCGCACCAATAAACAATCCCGTGCCTTTGAAGAGGCCTTGCGGAAATTAAACGTTCCTTATCGGATTTACGGTGGACTTTCCTTCTACCAACGAAAAGAAATCAAGGACCTCCTCGCCTACTTCCGATTAACAGCAAATCCGAAGGATGAAGAGGCATTGAAGCGCGTCATCAATTACCCCAAAAGAGGAATTGGAAAAACAAGTTTAGAGAACATCATTATTTCTGCCAATCGCTACAATGTATCGATGTGGGATGTGATGAGCGATTTTAACGCCTATCCGACCGATGTCAACCAAGGAACGAAAGCAAAGATTTATGAATTCGTAACGATGGTTTCGAGTTTTACTGCGGAACTAAATAAACTCAATGCCTTTGACCTTGCTGATCGCATCGCGAAGTCGTCTGGAATCATGCGTGAATTACTGAGCGAAAAGGAAAAAGGTCCAGAGGAGGTCGAACGACTTCAAAACATCGAGGAACTTTTGGCCGGGATTCAAGAATTTACGAAATCATCGGAGGACGATGATTTTAAATCACTGTCCGACTTTATGATTGAGGTTGCGCTGCTAACAGATGCTGATGAGGACAAAGGAGAAGAACGCAACCATGTTTCACTCATGACCATTCACTCGAGTAAAGGATTGGAATTTCAACACATATTTATTGTTGGACTTGAGGAAAACCTGTTCCCCTCTCTCATGGCCTTAAATTCTCGTTCGGAACTAGAAGAAGAACGACGTTTATTTTACGTCGCACTGACTCGCGGTATGGAAACCTGTTTACTTTCCTACGCCAGTTCGCGCTTTACTTGGGGTCAACCCGTTGTCTGTGAACCAAGTCGGTTTATTGATGAAATCGATGCCGCTTATTTGCAATTTGAACAAGTCAATCGTTCTGCTGGTGGCAGATCCCTCATGGGTGGTGGATTTGAACGTCCATTTACCGGTGGACTCAACAAACCAATGGGTGCAGCTAATCAACCGTTGCGTTCCTTAAAAGAAGTTTCACAGTCTAATCCAACGAATAAATCTGGAGAATTAGACATCAAAGTCGGATACAATGTGGAGCACGATCGCTTTGGAAAAGGAAAAGTCACGAAAATGGAAGGATCAGGTCCGGACAAAAAAGCGACGATTTTCTTCCCGCATCACGGAAGTAAAACGGTGTTACTGCGCTTTGCGAATTTGACGATATTGGAGGAATAACAGAGCGAGAAACAGAAACAGAGCTTCAAAAAAAAATCCCTGACATTTCTGCCAGGGATTTTTTATTTCCATCTATTTATGGATTAGTTTTTCACTACACGAAGTGGTTCGGACAGTTCCGGAATACGTAGGTAGTAAATTCCTCTTGCTACGCTCGAGATATTTACTTGCGTTTCTGTTCCTGTCATCTCTCCTTCGAACACCAACTTACCTTGAGCGTCCACTACACTGTAGTTTCCGTAAAGTGCTACTGATGTTTTGATCGTGAAGGACTCACTTGTTGGATTCGGGTACAGGTTCACATCGGTGATTGTTCCTTCTTCGATTCCAACGGTTAATGTTAAGTCTAAAGTAATCGTACTGTCACAACCTGCCGCGTTCGTCAATGTTTGTGTGTACGTTCCTGATTGCGTGTACAGAATTCCATTCAAGGTATATCCATCAAATGCAGTGGCAATCAAGTTGCTTGCACTCGGTTGATTTACATCCACCGTGATTGCGTTCGATGTCACGGAACATCCGTTCGGACTAAGAATCGTTACACTGTACGTTCCAGCTGTTGAAACCGCGATGGACTGAGTGGTAGCGCTGTTACTCCACACATACGTGTTTCCTGCTTGCGCTGTTAAACTTACTTCTCCACCTTCACAGAACGTTGTTGCTCCACTTGTTACGATAAACGCAGATGGAACCTCGTTTACAGTAACGGTCATCGTTTCTGTATCCGTACATCCACCCGCATTTGTTACGGTAACCGTGTATACACCACCCGTTGAAGCCGCTAGTGTTGCTGCAGTTGAACCATTGTTCCACGCGTAAGAAACTCCACCTGATGCTACCAAGTTCACACTTGATCCTTCACAGAATGTTGTTGCTCCACTTGGCGAAATAACAGCTATTGGAGTCGGATTCACCGTTACGTTAATCGCATTACTTGTCGCCGTACATCCATTTGCTCCTGTTGTTATTACACTGTAAGAACCGGAAGTTGTCGGTAAAATACTTTGCGCAGTTGAACCGTTGCTCCATACATAAGACGTTCCACCGGAAGTGGCAATGATTACACTTCCACCTTGACAGAATGTTGTTGATCCATAAGCTGTTGCTACAGCAACTGGCGCTTGTAATACATTCACAATCGTTGAATTCGATAGCGAAGAACATCCAGCCGCATTTGTTACCGTTACACTATAGTTTCCAGGAGTAGTTACTGAAATATTTTGTGTTGTTGCACCATTGTTCCAAAGGAATGAGGTACCACCTGCGGCATTTAAGACAACGTTTCCACCTTGACAGAATGTTGTTGCTCCACCTGCGGAAATACTTGCTTGTGGATTAATTCCATTCACAATGGTTGTATTCGTTGAGGCAGAACATCCGTTTGCGTCTGTCAGTGTCAAGGAATACGTTCCTGGTGTATTGATGAGGATATTTTGCGTTGTCGCTCCATTGCTCCATGCATACGAAGCAGCATTTGCTGGTGCATTCAACACAAGATTGGATCCTTGACATAAAGTCGTTGACGTACTCGTAATGTTTACCACTGGTGCTGGATTCATGGTTACCACAACTGTTGAAGAAGTAGTAAAACATCCTGCTGCGTTACTTGCGGCAAGCGCAAATGTTCCAGAAGAATTTACCGTAATACTTTGTGTCGTTTGACCATTTGTCCAGTTGTAGTTCAATCCTGCAGGTGCCGTTAAAGTCACAGAACCTCCTTGACAGAAGCTTGTCGAACCAGATGTCGCGATAGAGATCGGTTGAATTCCGTTCACCGTAATTACACTCGTTACTTCACTTGTACATCCGGACGCATTCACGAATTGGTATTTGATTGTTGCAGATCCCGTTGAGATTCCACTCACATTTCCACTTGTTGAATTGACCGTTGCCACTGCTGTATTGTCACTTGTCCAAACACCACCTGAAGTTGAATTCGTATAGGTCGTCGATGCTCCAACACACACGTTAGCAGCTCCAACGATTGGACTCAAGACTTGAACTGGATTCACGGTGATGGAAACCGGTGTTACTACCGAAGAACATCCCGCAGCATTTGTTACCGTTACCCCATATGAACCTGATGTCGTAACTGAGATACTTGAGCTTGTTTCAGCATTCGACCAAGTAAATCCTGTTCCGCCGTTAGCTGTCAATACAACCGAAGTTCCTTGACAAACTGTTGTTGGACCATTCGCTTGAATGGATGCAACTGGTACCGCATTAACCGTTACTGGTACTAAAGAGGATACCGCCGAACAACCATTCGCATTGGTTACTGTCACTGTAAAGTTTCCAGTCGAAGTAACCGCAATACTTGCCGTTGTCTCCCCACTACTCCACGCATATGCAGCACCTGCATTCGCTGTTAAGTTGATCGTTGCACCTTGACAGAACGTTGTTGCTCCGGAAGAAGTAATCGTTGCCGTTGGCGTTGCAAATACATCAACCGAAGTTGGTAAAGAAGTTGCGATACATCCAGCTGCATTTGCTACTGTCACACCATAGTTTCCTGTACTTGAAACCACAATGCTATTTGTTGTCGCACCATTTGTCCATAGATATGATGCTCCGTTACTTGCTGTTAATGTCACCGTTGAACCTGGACAGAAACTTGTTGCACCTGAAGCGGAAATTGTTGCTGTCGGCAAGGAGTTTGCAGTCACCGCAGTTACCGGAGATGTCGAAACACATCCACTTGCGTAGGTCACTTGAACACTCACGTTATTCGTTGACGCAACCGTAATGGATGCTGTTGTCGCTCCTGTACTCCATACGTATGAAGCTCCAGCATTTGCTGTTAATACGACGTTTTGTCCAGCACAGAAGGACGTTGGTCCATTCGCTGAAATACTCGCTACTGTTGGAGTAAGAACTGAAATAGCTGTGGACGCAGTACTTGTACATCCAGCCGCATTCGAAACACTTACCGTGTAATTTCCGGTCGTATTCGCTGCAATTGTTGCACTTGTTGCGCCATTGCTCCAAACGTACGCTGTTCCACCACTAGCCGTTAAATTCACGGAAGTACCCGCACAAATCGTATTGGCTCCGGAATTTGATATACTTGCCACTGGCAATGCATTTACGACAACTGCTGTTGCTGTAGATGTTCCAATACATCCCGCTGCATTCGTCACTTGTACTGTATAACTTCCCACTGCATTCGCTACATAAGAAACGGACGTTGCTCCTGGGATATTTGTTCCATTGTTTTTCCATTGGTAGCTTAATCCTGTTCCGTTGGCTGTGGTTAAGGTTACCGTTGCACCTTGACAAATCGTTGTCGATCCGATGCTCGTAATACTTGGCGTTGGCAATGCATTCACAACGATGTTCGTTGGGGACGAAGTACTTGAACATCCCGCTGCATTTGTCACTGTTACTGTACGTGAACCAGCTGTTGTCACCACAATTGATGCTGTAGTTGCACCTGTACTCCACAAATACGTCGAACCAGCACTCGCTGTCAACGTTACGTTCGCACCGGCACACAAGTTGGTATTTCCACTTGCTGTGATACTAGCCGTTGGTAATGCGTTCACGGTAACAACCGTTGCTGTAGATGTTACGGTACAACCTGTACTATTTGAAATTTGAACGGTATAACTTCCTGGGGCAGTGATATTGACACTCGCCGTTGTTGCTCCGTTGCTCCAAACATAACTTGTTGCGGCACTTGCGGTTAAATTAACCGATCCACCTTGACAGAACGTCGTTGGTCCACCAGCAGTAATTGAAACCGTCGGAAGGGCATTCGCTGTGACCGTTGTAACCGGTGATGTACTCGTACATCCGCTTGCATTGGTTAAGACCACTGTATAATTTCCTGTAGTATTCACGGAAATCGTTTGTGTTGTCGCGCCAGTACTCCACAAGTAAGAGGAAGCTGCTGTCGCTGTTAAATTCACACTTCCACCGGTACAGAACGTGGTTGAACCTGAAGTAGCAATATTCGCTACAGAAGGATTATTGACTGTAATCGTTGTTGGCGTCGATATTGCTGAACATCCATTTGCATTGTACACAGTCACCGTATAGTTTCCAGATGTATTGGCTACGATACTCGAAGTAGTCGCTCCGTTATTCCAAAGATAACTTGATCCTGCACTTGCTGTTAAGGTCACATTCGAACCACTGCAGATGGTTGTTGGTCCACCGGCTGTGATTGTTGCGGTTGGCATTGCGTTTACGACAATAGTTGTTGCGGTAGACGTAGATGAACATCCGGCAGCATTGGTCACCGTTACAGTTGTCGATCCAGCTGTCGTTGCGGAAATG
>Ga0209444_10002548_pt1 | contig 9990 bp, 3 predicted proteins | sample LauGreFaBDMM15DN_2_FD_188215 | JGI IMG/M metagenome (GOLD analysis project Ga0209444, IMG submission 188215) | Freshwater lake microbial communities from Lake Michigan, USA - Fa13.BD.MM15.DN (SPAdes) (version 2) | ecosystem: Environmental > Aquatic > Freshwater > Lake | place: Lake Michigan, USA...
TTTTCTAGTAGGCTGCGGCCTTTGATATAGGAGTTGAATGATCTGGATTAACGTGGAACAGCACGACGGCACGGCTGTTGCCCATCAGGCTGGGGGATTGGAAAAACAGCTTTCATCAATTTGGGTTAGTTAGGGTTGTTCTATAGTCGGAACTACCCAGCGGAGATTTCTAAATTTCGGATTAGAGCCCTTCCAAGCAGCTCCCAATACCAGCGCTTGCTCTTTACCGTCCTTCCTCAAAACCAGCCTGTCCGTCGCAGCGAGGCGCAGTTCCTTGATCCCAGTCCAGGCGGACATCACGCCGCCGGACGCGTCTTTAAAATCGCTTTCTGTTAGAACAATGGACTGCCATTTGGATCCTCCAGACAATTGAGATTCCGCTCCGTAATCATCCATTCCGACGACAATTTTTCCAGGAGTCTCGGAAAGGACATCGAACGCGAGTTTCGCGCCGTGAGGGGCTGCCCACTGTGGATCATAAAGCTTGTGTGTCGTGCGCGCCCATTCCTCCGGTCGGTAGGTGAACCATTCCTTTTCCCAGTCGCCCTCGAAGCTCTCGATCACCAGAGACGGTTGACGCGTGGTCTTGACCCCTGCGGCTTTGAGCTGCTCTTGCGTGGCGGTTTGCATTTTGGACGAGAGATTGAACTTTTCCGTCGTGTAGGTGCGGTAGTAGTAGCCGGCTCCAGTAACTGGTTTTTCCAGCGGATAGCTGATGTTCCCGTAAACCCAAAGTGGTTGGTTCGTGTTGTTCAGAGGCAGTTCCGCAGACCATGAATCCCCGACACGGGTGGCTGCAACGTGATGCCAGAAGCGCGCCTTGGTGTTTAACATGTTATCCGGCTTGCCGTCGTTCTGTCCCTGTTGGGTGTAGTAAACATCGACCGAGAGAACCGGCCTGGAGGAGTCTGGAGTGATCGAAAAAGCCGGCATCCCGTTTTCCGTTTTAATTTCCAAGGAACTCTCCGGGGTTTCCGGAAATTGGAAGTTACCCTTGAGATGTTGGTCGAACCACAGTTGCGTGGCCACCTCGTATTCGGCGTTATCCTGGTGGTTGTGATGGGGTGAACAGGTGACGCGCCATGCTTTGCTTTTGATCTCGGTCAACGCTTTCTGGAGATCATTGATGCGGCCATGGAAATCATTGGACGGGCTGAGAAAGATGATGGGGCAGGAAATTTTCTTCAGGCTCACGCCGTCGGCGATGGATGCTGCGTAAAGCGTATTGTCTGTGGGACGGTCGCTGATTCCGCCACAGGATGGGGCAGACGCTTTGACGCGGGCGTCCACTGCGGTGGTCAATACCGTCAGCTTGCCGCCCATCGAGTGGCCGTAGACACCAAGTTTTTCAGCGTCCACTTCCGTTTGATGTTCGAGAAAAGTTAAGGCGCGGCGTGCACCGAGCGTGCAGAGAAACCACGGATTGTTGCGTGGCGATTCCACGGCGTCCAGAGTCCAGGAGTGTGCGGAAACGCTAGCGAAGGCGTTCTTCGGGTTCCTGCACGGGGCGTGATAGGCATCGAGCGCGCCCCAGTCGGTGCTGAGCTTGTAGTTGGGGTCGGTAGTCTTGCCATCCCAGAAAAGCTTCACTTCATTGGGTCCCACGAAGTAGCCGGGCACGGTGATCCTTCCCGCCCACGCGATTGAGATCGTGGCATAGCCGCGCTTGGCATTGGTAATCACCCCTTCGGATTGTGCATACTGCCCGCCGCCATGGATCTGCACCAGCCCGGGAAGCTTCGTGCCGCCTTTCGGAAAACCATAGACCGCCGCCATCATCGCTTTTTGGCCTTTGAAAATACCGATTCGATAACGGACGGCCCGCATCACCACATTGTCGTTTTCCCACTCTTTAAGAATTTCTACTTCCAAAGGTTCTTGGCGTGGATCGTAGCCTGTCCAGAGTTCCTCGATATTTCGTGGTGGGGATCCATTTTCCAATGGCGGAAGGGATTCTTTCTGCGGAGCTTCAGTTCCGCCATTCGCCCATCCTGAGAGCAGGGTCACCAGCGAAAGGGTCGCCATCAGGGAATATTTTTGCTTGGCGCGAGTGCGGGTTTTCATGGGCAGGGCTTGCGGTTGCTTCATGTTAGGTAGTCTGGATTTTTAAAAGCTTCGGAGATTGCCTGCGATACTTGCGCGATGTGGAACCAGATAGGTATCTCTGTCGATCATAGGGACGTTGCTGGACCGCGGTATCCTCATTTTGGAGGATGTCTGGGCCTATTTTGAAAACCGATGCTCATGCCATTGCTGGTGTTCCACGAGAGTTTCATCCGCAGGAGTCACTAGCTTTGATCTGCCTCGATATCGGGGCTGTCGCGGGTTGCTGGTAGTTTAGTATCATCGCTTACAAGCAGTTGATTTTGTTAGATTTCTTAGATGTGGCGACTGGAAGTCAGTAATCTAAACGTTTTTCTGAGCTCTTTAAAACCACAGGCCTTCTAGGATATTGTTTGGCGATTTCAAATTCACGGAAATTGAAGATATGTTCAAAATATCCTATGAAATAAGGATACCTAAAATCCGAGGATACCCCACCTTCTCTACGCGCTATTCTTCCCGATGAGGATGTGTTGGGTTTCGAAAATTATCCCCCACAAGAATATTTTAACGATAAACGAACCATGATAATGAAAATGAACCTACGTCTCACCGCCCTGCTCTGCTGGTCAATTCATACCTGTTTCGCGCAGGCGGCGGAATCCACAATGCCCTCCCTCATGGACCGGCACAACGTGGTGTGGAGTTCTCCGAGTAAAGACTTCAACGGTTCCATGCCCATTGGGAATGGAGACCTTGCAGCGAATGTATGGGTGGAGCCATCCGGAGATCTGATTTTCTATCTCTCGAAAAGCGATGCATTTAGCGGCGGTGGTCCGGATCCGGAGTTACTGAAGCTGGGACGGGTTCGCGTTCGTCTCGATAAGCCGCTCTACCAGGAAGGTGCAAAATTTCGTCAGGAACTGGATCTTCAAACGGGAAGCATCACCGTTGACGCATCCGTGGGTGATGTGAAACGTTCGGTCCGCTTTTGGATCGATGCGAATCGTCCGGTGGTTCATGTTGATATCCAGAGCTCGGTGGCCTGCAGCGCGGAGATTGCGCTAGAGAGCTGGCGAGCCGAGGGGAAATGGCTGAGAGGCGGAGCGCAAAAAGATGTGATTCTGCCGTCGGACGGACAGACGGTACGCTGGTATCAGCGTAATGTGCACAGCATTTATAAGGACACCATGAAGAATCAGCACCTGGGTGATATGATTGATAAATTCCAAGACCCGCTCATTAATCGCACTTTTGGCGGTCTAATGCTAGGCGAGGGTCTGATTGCGAAAGACAATCTAACACTAGTGACTTCCGCGCCTACTGAAAGCATCCGTGTCAGCATCCATGCGCTGACTGCGCAAACAGAATCGCCGGATCTTTGGTTGACTCAACTCGATCAGCAGAGAAAGACGGTGGACGCTGTATCCAGAAAAGAGGCTTGGTCAGCTCATGTGAAGTGGTGGGAGAGCTTCTGGCAGAGAAGCTGGATCCATGTGACTCAGGCGGGGGAATCGGTTAAACCAGCGGCTACGAGTTTGATCCCATTGAATATTTTTAACTTTCGGTTTGGTATCGCTTCTAACAATAACGAAAAATTTCTCGGTAAACTGGGAAGAGCGAGCATTCTGAAACGTGCCCTGAATGAGAATGAAATCAAAGAGCTCGCAGGCAATCAGTCAGAGCAGATCAGTTTAAAAAAAGAAGACATCCTGTTTAGTTCAACGCCCGCGCTCTATTCAGAGATCAAAGAATCCGCGAAGTGGACGGATCATCCTGAGATGACCTTCGAGTTGTGGATCAATCCCGACAGCGTCGCAGCGAGTGCAAGGATTCTGGATAAGACCATGGTAGGTAGCGATCAAGGTTTTCTGTTAGATACCTATCCCGGCAACGGTCTGCGACTGATTGTCGGTGATAAGCAATTCATGATACCGGATTGCTTGAAGTCTGGTGAATGGAGTCACGTTGCTGTGGCTGTGAATGCTAATCAGGAACGGATCGAGATGTATCTCAATGGCAAGCGGATCGCTGGTCAGGGAAGTAGTAAGGTCGAAAACGTTTTAGACGAGGCCTTTGCTACGAGTCAGGCCTACACGCTACAACGCTGGGTCCAAGCCTGTGCTGGTCGTGGAAAGTATCCCATCAAGTTTAATGGATCCTTGTTTACCGTTGATGGTGTGGATGCCTTCTGGAAATTCCCAGATGGGCAGTATGCGGGTCCTGACTATGCGCGATGGGGTGGACCTTATTGGTTTCAGAATACTCGATTGATCTACTGGCCGATGTTGAAGTCCGGCGATTACGAACAGATGGCGCCGCTCTTCGAGCTGTATCGGAATATGCTGCCGCTGTTGAAAGAAAGGACGCGCCGTTATTTCGGACACGATGGTGTTTTCTTTTCTGAGACCACTGAGCTATGGGGGCTGAATCGGGATGCGGATTTTGGTAAGGACAATCCAGATTTTTACCCGAAGACCGGCTACATGAGATACAACTGGGATTGTGGATTAGAGTTGTCCACGATGCTCTTGGATTATTTTCGGCATACCGAAGATGAATCCTTCGTTAAAGAGACACTGCTGCCTATCGCTGATCAGGTAGTGCTTTTTTACGATCAACATCACCAACGCACTCCGGATGGCAAACTACACATCTCCCCATCGCAGGCGTTGGAAACCTGGCATGTCGCCGAGGATCCGGTTCCGGCTGTTGCGGGCCTGCGTGTCGTTCTGGCTGGGCTGTTGGAGCTGCCTGAGTCGTTATCCACGAGCGAGCAGAGGAAGCGCTGGAAACGATTCCTAAGCGAGGTAAAAGAACTCCCAATCGCAGAGGAAGACGGAAAAAAATGGGTGAAGCCAGCTTATGTTTTCTCCGACAAACGAAACGCTGAAAACCCCGAATTGTATTCGGTATTTCCCTATCAAATCTTCGGTGTTGGAAAACCCGATCTGGAAATCGGCAGGGAAACTTATGCGCGTCGCGCGAATCAACGCACGGGTGGGTGGCAGCAGGATGCGATTCAGGCGGCGCTGTTAGGTCTGCCCGATCAGGCAAAGTCATTTTTGCTCCAGAATGTTACCAAGATCAATGCCATGGGGAACCCAGTCGAACAGCAGAGACTCCCTGCGAGCCGTTTTCCCGCCTTCTGGGGTCCGAACTTCGATTGGGTGCCCGACCAGTGCCATGCTTCGGTCATCCTCACGACGCTTCAATGCATGCTCATACAAACGAATGGGAAAGCGATTCATCTACTTCCCGCCTGGCCGAAGGACTGGAATGCCTCATTCAAACTCCATGCTACCTACCAAACCACCGTTGAAGGACGAGTGGTGAACGGGGAGTTGCGGGATTTGAAAGTCACGCCGGAATCTCGTCGAAAAGACGTCATCATTTCGGAAAGAATTTCCATTAAAGGTCAGCAAAACGAAAAATAAAGTTAAGAATTTTTTATGAAAATAAGTTTAAGAACCGTGCTGCTTGCTGTGGTTATTGCAGCGGCATGGGCGAACTCGGGAGAAGCTGCCGAGGTAACGAATGCGAGCAGAACCAAAGAATCCTTTTGCGAGACCTGGAGGTTTCAGCTTGGTGAAAAGGAAGGAGCGGAAAAGGCTGAGTTCGATGATTCCACGTGGCGGACTCTTGATGTGCCGCATGACTGGAGCATTGAGTTGCCCTATGATCCCAGCATGTCCGGCGGCTCAGCGGTGGCTTATCTTCCTGGCGGGATTGGATGGTATCGCAAATCGTTCACTCTGCCGAAATCCGACATCGGAAAAGTCATCGCGATCGACTTTGACGGCGTCTATATGGACAGTCAGGTATGGATCAACGGGCATCTACTGGGACGCCTTCCGAACGGGTATCTCGGGTTTCGCTACGATCTCACGCCGTATTTAAAATTCGGAGAGGAAAAGAACCACATCGCCGTCAGGGTCAATGTCGAACTAAATGGCACCCGATGGTATCCGGGAGCTGGAATCTATCGTAACGTCTGGTTGACGACGATGAACCCAATTCATGTCGCGCACTGCGGCAGCTATGTCACGACACCGGAGGTTTCTAAGGAAAAAGCAAGCGTCCGACTTCGCACCGAGGTGAAGAATACATTGGGAGCTTCAGCGGATGTGATCCTTAATTCCGTGATCTTGGACCCGCAGGGCAATGCGGTGGCGAAAGCGGAATCGAAGCAAAGTATGACCGCGGGGACGATGTACGATTTCGATCAGTCTTTTGTCGTGACCCAACCGCAGCGTTGGTCTCCCGATATGCCAGACATGTATCAGGTGGTGTCCACTGTCACGGTGGGCGGCAAGACGGTAGATACTTACACCACGCCACTGGGTATACGGTCCGTTGAATTTACGGTCGATCAGGGTTTTTTCCTGAATGGGGAACCTGTCGATATCAAGGGGGTCTGTCTGCACCACGACTTTGGCGCGCTTGGCAGCGCTATTTCTAATCGGGCGCTGGAGCGTCAGTTAGAAATCCTGCGGGCGATGGGCTGCAATGCGATTCGCACCAGCCACAATCCGCGTGAGCCGGAATTCTATGCGATGTGTGATCGGATGGGTTTCATGGTGATGAATGAGGCCTTTGATGTCTGGCAGCAGAAAAAGATGCCGAACGATTACCACAAGTATTTCAAGGACTGGCATGAGCACGATTTGACCAGCATGCTCCGCCGTGATCGCAATCATCCCTGCGTCATCATGTGGAGCATCGGCAACGAGATGAACGAACAGCACAAGGAGGACTTTCCTGGACAGGGTGGGGTGATCGCGAAGCGCTTGGTTGAGATTTGCCGGCAGCACGATCCCAGTCGAGTTGTGACCGCAGCGCTCAATTCACCGGAGGCCAGTGATCGGGTCGGCATCACCGCTGCTCTCGATGTTTATGGACAGAATTACAACCTGATTGCCTATCCAAAGCTCAAAGGTAAAAAGCCCATGATCGGCACGGAGAATGCGACCAGCTTCATCACGCGTGGCAGTTACGCTTTTGAGCTTGTGAATGATCAGGGTCTCAAGCTGAAAATTCAGAATATCAAGAACAACTCCGAGTGCACGGGATACGGAAAATTCTGGGGCGACGATCGCACCGAAGGAACGCTGATTGACATGAGGAAGGCACCCTGGGTGGCTGGTCAGTTCGCGTGGACGGGATTTGATTACCTTGGCGAATGTTTTCCTTTCAAATGGCCAGCACGCAATGGCTTGTTCGGCATCGTTGATTTGGCAGGTTTCCCCAAAGATTCCTACTACATCTATCAGGCTGACTGGAGCGACGAGCCATCCGTGCACATCGTTCCGCAAAACTGGAATTGGCCGCAGTTCAACGCACCGATACCGATATGGGTCTATAGCAACAGCGACGAAGTGGAACTGTTCATCAACAACCGATCTCTGGGCGTGAAGCAGATCAACCGTGCGGAGAGCCTGCACGCGGAATGGCAGGTAACGTTTGAGCCCGGAGAGTTGAAAGCGGTCGGACGGACCGACGGCCAAGTAGTAAGCACCGATATCGTGTGCACCGCAGGCAAGCCGATGCGACTGGAAGTGACCTCGGACCGTACTGAGATCGCCGCCGATGGCACCGATCTCAGTTATTTAAAAATTCGTCTGGTGGATGAGCATGGCATCGTCTGTCCGGATTCGGATCGGATGCTCAAGGTCTCGGTCGAAGGTACCGGGTCGCTAGTGGGTGTTGATAACGGACACCACATGAATCATGCTCCATTCAAGGGAAATCAGGTGGAAACCTCATACGGGCTCGCCCTTGCGATTGTTAAATCAGGCAAGGATGTGGGTGCTATTCGCGTGAACGTTTCCGCTGATGGTATCCAGCCCGGTCAAGTGACGGTCGAAGCCCTGCCGGTTGGTGATGCGAGACTTGTTGAGGCGGTAGCGAATCGTGACAAGTTATTCCGGGGAAATAACAAAAAGTTCAGCCGTCATCTGCTCGCAAAGATCAAGCATTATGGAAACCTGATTACTGGTGCGAATGCCACAGCCTCCTCGTCCAGTTCGGAGCATCCACCGAGTCATGCCATCGACGGAAACCCGGAAACCCGATGGTGCCCCAAGGATGGTAGCACAGGTCATTCTTGGCAGGTCGATCTCGGCGGGCCGCGTGATCTCAAAAGCGCCAAGATCATTTGGCAAACCTCAGGCAAGTATCAATACACCGTGGAAGGTTCCGCTGATGGAGCCAACTGGGTGATGCTCAGCGACCAGTCAAAAAAACAGGATGCGCAGCAGGTGCACTATCTCGCGTTCGACCAGAAAGGGATTCGCCATGTTAGAATCACCACGACAGGGCTTCCCAACGGACTCTGGGGTACGTTCAACGAAATTGAAATCCATGGGGTGATGGTGGACGGTCCTGAAGCGAATGCAAAAGAGGCCACAAGCAAGACAGGCACAGGCGCACTGCTCGTCGCGCCGGTGTTTAAGCACGGCTCTGGCCAGCATACCGATTCCGTGGTCGCGTCACGTAACAAGAAGCCGCCGACGTGGTCGGAGAAAGGTGCGCGCAATATCGTCATGGATGAAGCGAAGCTGCAGGGGATTGAGTTCACCGCGGACGGTCAAATGCCGATGGGGATGGATGGGGTGAGCAAGACAGGAAAGGTCGCTTTTGAAATCCTCACCAGTGAAGACGTCCCTGACCGGATTGATAACACCGACCGCATTACGGATCTTCACGGCGCAGCTGAACAACTGGTGAAAGAAACCAAAACCAAAAACGGCGACTATGCGATCGGTGTTTTTTATGACCCCTTGGTGGGAGAGGGGACCGATCCTGATGATGAACCGTTGAGACAGCAGGTGAGAGATTTTGTCGCGTGGCTGAAGAATAATACATCACCTTAATTAATTTATATGAAAATTTTATTATTTGTTATTTTGATACTGGCTATCGGGTTAGATTCGGGGCGTTGTGCCGAATTGCAAAATGCAACTGGGTCGAAGGATGTTCTAAATAAATCTCTAACAGAAACTAAATCGGCCAAGAAGCTCAGCTATCCGGATCGACGAATTCCTGGGACATCGAAAGCAACCGTCCAAGGAAAAACACGAACGCTGCAAAATGATCTGGTGTCATTCCGCTTTGATGTGGTCGACGGGAAGTTGAAAGATGTCTGCTTTGAGATCAAGGGCGAGGCAGGGTTCACCGTCGTCATCGATGAACCTTTTTCCATGGTCGTGGATGGCAAGCCGATCAACGCGTCGGCGATGAAACTTGATGCGAAAATCCGCGAAGAAACGACACCTGCAGACACGACCTCGCCTCGGTTGGGAGATCATGACGCAGCCAAGTCGTTTGCCCTGACTTTTAGCGCCCCCGACGATTCCTATCGCGTGGTGTGGAAGCCCATTCTCCGGGACGGTTCCAACTACATCCTCTTCGATGTCACGGTCACTCCGTTGCGCGGGGATTTGAGTTTGAACCGCTTGGTCATGCTGGATGTGACCGCCAAGAACCTGAAGCAACTCGGCACCCCGGCTGGAAGTCCGGTGGCGAACGAGCGCTTTTTCTTCGGATTTCACCATCCGACAGCCAGGCCACTTATCTCTGGGGAAAAACTAACCTTTTACTGGGACCGGGCCAACATGGCGGTCAAGCAGGGTGAGACGGTTCACCAACTCGCCGCCATCGGCATTTACCCCAAAGACCAGCGCCGCCGAGCCTTCAACTACTATCTGGAGCGCGAGCGCTCACATTCCTATCATCAAGTCCTGCACTACAATGCGTGGTATGACATCTTGCATACCGCTCGTCCAAAAAAGGCGGATGAGGCAGAAGCTCTTGAGCGGATCCAGAAATTCCAAAACGAATTGACCGTCAAGCGCGGTCTGCCCGTGGAGTTGTTCATGTTCGACGATCCGTGGGACAATGTGTCCGGCACGGCCACGGATGTCTGGCAGTTCGACCCCAAGCGTA
>Ga0209444_10002550_pt1 | contig 9983 bp, 10 predicted proteins | sample LauGreFaBDMM15DN_2_FD_188215 | JGI IMG/M metagenome (GOLD analysis project Ga0209444, IMG submission 188215) | Freshwater lake microbial communities from Lake Michigan, USA - Fa13.BD.MM15.DN (SPAdes) (version 2) | ecosystem: Environmental > Aquatic > Freshwater > Lake | place: Lake Michigan, USA...
CGATATATCCACTCACGGATTTTGCTGTCAGAAACTTCAGAGCCAATCAACGAACCATGAGAAGCGGGCGTGACCCAAAATCGACAAGCCTGAAAGTCGCTATTTTAGCGATCTGGCTGTTGCTGCACGCCTTTGGGTCGGGTGGTTCGCATACCATTCTGGAGTGTGGCCACGATGAAGCGGCTGAGACGTTTGCCCACCAGGAAACGGAAACTGCGCACTGGGCTGGCCTGAAGTCGGCCCCTACTCTGGGTTCTGAATGCGAAGCCTGTACGGTTGCCAGTCAGGCGGCACTACGGCCTTTAGAGGTTGTTTCTGTTCTGGCAGGCTCAAATAGTGAGTTTATTGCAGACGATTTATTACTGATCCAATCCGAGTCAGGCTGGTCATCAGCCCGTCCTCGTGCTCCGCCTTTATCCTGATACTCTGAAAAATCTTGTCAAAGCCTGTATTTACAGCGATTTTGCCGATGGCATTTGCTGTGAACCAGAATTCCCCATCGTTATCCCATTTCGGGTATAACCGGCTGACATACATCATTTTCTGATCAGGAATCATATCCATCATGCAACGTACAAACTCGCCCAGAATTGGGCTGAACGGTCGTATTCGTAGAGGTTTCACTCTGATTGAACTGCTGGTGGTGATTGCCATCATCGCCGTATTAATCAGCCTTCTATTGCCGGCAGTGCAATCGGCCCGCGAGGCCGCCCGGCGGGCTCAGTGCCTGAATAATATGAAACAGGTTGGTCTGGCTTTGCACACATACCATGAAACGCACGGTGTTTTCCCGCCCGGTTATGTGAGCAATTATCGTCGCGATGCAGGCGATGAAGGGACCGCTGAAGATGACATCGGGCCAGGCTGGGGCTGGGCCAGTCAGATATTGCCGCAACTGGAGCAGTCTCCAATCCATAATGCCATCAATTTCAATCTGACGATGACATATGCTGCAAATGAAACAGCACAACTCACACGCATCGCGGCTTACCTCTGCCCTTCGGACTTCACGCCCAGCAAGGTTCCCGTGCGGGATGAAACCAACTCGCAGACGATCTACACCGTGGGCACCAGCAATTATGTGGGTGTTTACGGAGTGGGTGAGATTGGCGAAGCCCCAGGGCGTGGCAACGGCGTTTTCTTCCGTAACAGCCGTGTTGGTGTGAGTCAGATGATGGACGGGACATCCAATACTTTTATGGTGGGTGAACGAAGCCATAACCTGAGCTATGTGACATGGACCGGCCGATCTGTAGGCGGCTGGCTATTCACGACGGCATCATTTGAGGGCGGTACGAACAAGTTCAATCCTGAGCCGGAAGAGTCATTCTGCATGATTCTGGGGCCAATTGAATTTGAGGACGAAGATGGGTTGCCACGGACTCCGAATTATCCGTCGGCACACGTCGAAGATTACTGGAGTCGGCACCCGGGCGGGGTGAATTTCCTGTTCGGCGATGGCTCGGTGCGTTTCATTAAGAACTCGATCAGCAAGCCGGTTTACGGCTCTCTGGCCACTCGCAATGGCGGTGAAGTGATCAGTTCCGATTCTTACTGATCGATCAAATGCAACCATGCTCGAAGCAGGGCTGGCTCGAGGGCCGGCCCTTTTTATTTTAGCGATTTTTCATTCGACATGCGTTATACTCAAGCGAATCGGATTGATCGGGCCAGTTTTTTCCAGATGAGCTGAGAGCCAAATACGATGAAAATGCCACTTCCACCTCAATTGGCGCGTGATGCAGGTCGATTTCGCGACGTGGTGGGCATTCTCGTCAAGTATGGGCTTGCTGATGGGCTTCACCACTTTGATATGGGTGTGCCTGAGCGGATTTCGTTTCTATTCCAGAGTCCGGATGGGACAAGGCTTTACGAGCTTTCTCAGGCAGAACGGATTCGGCTTGCGATCACGGATCTGGGGACAACAGCGATAAAAATCGGCCAGATTTTATCGACCAGAGCTGATCTGGTCGGCCCTGAGATTGCCGAGGAGCTGAAAAAGCTTCAGGCCGATGTGCCGGCCGATCCACCAGAGACTGTCAGGCATGCGATTCTCGAGCAGTTTGGGCAACATGCGGAAGATCTTTTTGCCGAGTTTAATGACGTGGCTCTGGCCTCGGCTTCGATCGGTCAGGTACACAGGGCGAAGCTGTTTGATGGGCGTGAGGTGGTGGTCAAGATTCAGCACCCGAATATTTCGCAGAATATTGAGACCGATTTTCGGATCCTGATTCAACTGGCCGAATGGGCTGAGGCTTACGACAGTGAATTAAAACTCGTCAAGCCCAAGGCCCTGGTCACGGAAATGCGAAGAGTTTTGCGGAAGGAATTGAATTTTTTACGAGAAGCATTAAATCTGGAGCGATTTACGAGCCATTTCAAAGATGATCCCAACATAAAGTTTCCGCAACCCGTGACCGAATTCTGTACGGATCGCATTTTAACGATGGATTATATTGAAGGAATTCCGGTCCGCGAGATTGACCAGATCAAAGCGATGGGAATATCGGATAAAGAGCTGGCAGAACGTGGTGCGAATGTCTTTTTGAAGATGATATTTCAGGACGGTTTTTATCATGCGGATCCACACCCCGGCAATATTCTGGTGAATGCGCAGGGCCAGATCATCTTGCTGGATGCAGGGATGGTTGGTGTGATGGACGAGACGACCCGATCGAATGTGGAGACCATGCTGGAGGGGGTGGTAGAGCAGGATATCAGGCTTCTGGAGGATGTGATCCGGCGGATTGGATCGACACCTGAGGATCTTGACAGGCTGGCATTGAGGCAGGATCTGGCGGAATTTATCAGCGATTATGTCGATGTGCCGATCCGGCTTTTAAATATCTCGGCAGTATTGAACAATGTGACGGCGATTGTCAGGAAGCACCATATTGTGCTTTCTCCACCTTATGCGATGCTGATTAAAGTGCTGGTCATGCTGGAAGGAACGAGCCGGTTATTAAACCCCCGATTTAATCTGGCAGAAATGTTATTGCCGTATTATCAGAATTCACTGGTAAGGCACTTGAATTTCAAGGGCCAGTTGATGTATGCACGGCGGTTGATGGTCGATTTTTCGCAGATGGTGCGCGACTTGCCGAATAATGTCAGCACACTACTGGACCAATTGGAATCAGGGCGATTTTCGATCCGTCTGGAGCATCGGCGGATTGAATCGGCCGTGAACAGGCTTGTCCAAGGACTTCTCTGCACCGCTTTATTTACAGGTTCAAGCATGCTCTGGAGCAGCAAAACCGCCCCGACGATTTATGGAACGTCGGTTCCTGGCTGCCTCGGATGCCTGGTGGGCGTATTGATGGGGATCCGCTTACTGAGGGCGATTCAGCATACGGGTGGGGTGGAGCATAAGGGGTAGTGGGACAGAATTGGCGAACCGAAGTCATCATGAGATCGCCTTAACGATTTTGAGTTTGAGCGATTCATCATCCTCTTCACCATTCAGCATTGCGGTGATCCATTCCAAAAGCAGTTCTTTGGAAATACTCCCTGCTGCCACAAAGTAACTGATATTCTCAGACTCATTCATGAAATATTTCAGACTTCGCAAATATCCATTAAGCGAAAGCATCTGGACGGTCAAAACAATTGCAGTTCGCTTATTCCCGTCTGCGAAACAGTGGAATTTACAAGCGGAGTAAAACAGGTGGGTGAGTTTCTCCTCAATGGATGGGTAATAATCGTCATTCTGGATATTCTGAAGCACGCTTTCAAGTCGCCCCAAATCGTAATGGCCAGACATTCCGCCACCACTTTTTTCAAGGGTGAGTTGATGGCAGGCTGATACCTGCTCCATATCAAGATAAATCCAAGTCATGATTCACGTTCCTTTAAGCGTTTGAGCACGTCTTTGGATTCTTCAAGCCGCTCTGCCAGTTCTTTACTTTTGTCACCAAGAAATCGCTCAAACTCGTCTCGCTCCAAGGGAGTGATATACTCTTTAAGCTGGATATGGAGTGAATCCCGAAATACAAGATCGCGACTTGCCATCTTCTGACGAGCTTTTTCAATCAATGGTTTCCAGTGTGCCTGGGACTCGAATTGCTTAAAAAGTGCATCCGTTTCAAAACTTTTCAGTTTTCGATCAAGCGTATTTTTTTCTGTAACAAAGCATCCGCAAATCCACATTCATAAGATGCGATCAAATCAAGAATCTCGGAATAGAACGTATCTCTCACACTTTCAGCAACTTCAAGCCGTAGCACTTTACGATACTGCTTAGATTTCTCGCGAAACAAACTCACGTAAATACGATCGGTATATACTGCATATTTAAAGTTTCCCATTTCCACGCAATCACGAAGTGCGTTTGTAAACTGTTTTCGATAGTTTTCTTCGATGAAAGCTGACTGCAAATAATCTTCGTCACGCTGGTTGATATATTTCGTTCGACCGCCAGTGCGCTGATTGATGATGTCAATGACGATATCCAGTATCGCTTGACGCATCAGTTTGGCGGTTTGGCTTTCAGCGACAACCATAATCAGATTCAAAAACGCTTTTTGGGGGAAAATCGACAGTTGAGGAGACCTGGCGATGTTCCCGAAATCTGTTTCGGGAACATCGAGAGTCGAAATCCCTAACTTCAGTTCTTGTAATCGTTTACCTTTTATCACCACATAGCCGTTCTGGACCAGTTCCTGCTCGAAACGCTCCAAATAGTTCTCGATTGTCCGAACAGTCACTCCCAGAAATTCAGCAACTTGCTCTTTGAGAAAAACCACAGAACCTTCAAAAGGTATGCCCCTTATTCCCACGACACGTTCGATTTCCTGCAAAGCAAACGGATTATTAAGAATATTCTGGCGATCTACTGGTGAATCTGTCAGATCATTTGGCATGGTTTCTCCTCATCATGTTAATATTCCATTGAATTCAGTCATTTCTGGCACTACATCTTTTACAAAAGAGGATGACGTACATTCCAACGATTCTCTAACCCTACAGGAAAGAGATATTGCTTGTCAAGTGGATTGAAATCCAATTATACACTGTACTTAATATCGTATGAAACTCTCCGACAACTCGGGATGATTCGAAAGCGTGGCTGGCTTGTTCGCTGTGAATCAACCCAAACAAAAAAGATTCTACCGTCAATCCAGCTTTGATCGATCCAAATTGCTTTAAAACAACTTTTTTAACACAGGTTCAAGTCGTAATTTTGAGAAAGAAAAACAATTGTACTATACCCCTCTCATTCTGAAATCTGGAGTTTTAGTCTGAGATTTAAAGCGGAGCCCAACGGCGATTCATAATCCTTAAATAGACAACAGGTTATGTAGACTATGCCCCCTGACATGGCGGGCTTTAGCTTTATTTTTCAGAACGACGCAAATTGTTCCAATACAATGATTTAAATGCGTATTGAATGAAATGGCGAAAACCCGCCCGGTCAGGGGACCGGGCCTACAGAAATCCGCTTCTGAGAGTGATTGGGGTTTAATTCTTCTGAAAATGCTTGTCATGCACCACCGGCTGGTTTACCATGCGGTGATGGTCACTGTTCAGAATCTAAAGGGGCTTCACTCCATGATCCGTCGAACCGCTCTCTTTTCGCTCGCTTTGATGGGCCTTCTAACGCTCAGTTCAAACGCCCAGCAGACCCCAAACAACAAGCCTGTCGTGGTCTTGATTGGCGACTCGATCCGGATGGGCTATGCCCCTGCCGTTTCGAAGTTCTACAACAATCGGGTGGATGTGCGGAGCAGTAAAGAGAATGGTGGAGACACGGCGAACGTTCTCGAACATCTCGACGAATGGGTCATCAAAGTTCAGCCGACCTTGGTTCATATCAACGCTGGCCTGCATGACTTGAAGCTGGACCGTAAGACCGGCAAGCATCAGGTGGAACTGGCCGATTACAAGGCCAATTTGAAGAAGATTCTGGAGCGGATCACCACCGAGACCAAGGCCAAGGTGATCTTTGCCCTGACCACGCCCGTGATTGACGAACGCCATAATACGAACAAGCCGTTTGATCGCAAAGTGAGTGATGTAGAGGCTTATAATCGAGCCGCTCAGGAAGTTCTGCGAGGCTTTCCCGCCGTTGGGGTGAACAATCTGGACGTATTTGCGAAGGGTCTCGACCTTGAAAAAGCACTCGTCAAAGACGGTGTTCACTTCACGCCTCAGGCCTATCAATCGTTGGGTCAGCGAGTGGCGGAATTTATTCAACTGACGGCCCTTGAGCCACCCGTTTTTGTGGCAAAACGAACCGCCAAGGCGCCGACTTTGGACGGTAAGGCTGACGAGGCCGAATGGGCCAATGCCCAGACCATCAAGAGCTTTCAAGCGTTTTGGTCGGGCAAGAAGCCGAAACTGCCTCACGAAGCCAAAATCATGTGGGACGATGAAGCTCTATACTATTACGCTGACCTGTCGGATCACTATCTAAAGGCTTATGGCAAGAAGCGTAACGATACTTTGTGGAACGGCGACGTTTTCGAGCTTTTCTTTAAGCCATCCAAAACAGAGCCGGCTTACTACGAGCTTCAGGCCAATCCTCTGGGACTGATTCTGGAACTCCCGTTCCCTCAAAAAGGCTATTCCTTTGAAAAGCTGGCCGCCTTGCCTCACCAGGGCATGACTGTGGCTGTGGATATTCAAGGCTCTCTGGCAAACCCCGGCAAGAACGACAAGAAGTGGACCGTGGAAGGTCGCATTCCCTGGACCCTGTTTGCGATGACTGGCGGGAAGCCTAAAGCGGGTGACGTATGGCAGTTTCAGCTCAGCTATTACGACTACGGCCCGGAGGGGACTGAGCCTGAGCTGGGATCGTGCGCTCCACTGACCGTTCCGAATTATCACCGGTATGAAGATTATGCCGGACTGCGATTTGTAGGCGGGAAGTAATTCCAGAAAAACGATGAGAAACTCAGCCCTTGCCCTGTCTCTATGCCTGATTGTCACAAGTCTCTCTGCACAAGAGGCGTTGATCCCGTTTGGCCCAGCTGGTCATGGCTTGAAGCGTGTGGTGATCGACTCAGATCTACCAGGCGGTTATCAAGTGGAGATGGCGGATGTGAACGGTGATCAAAAGCTCGACATTGTGGCCTTGGGCGGAGGGACCGTGGCGTGGTATGAGAACCCGTCTTGGACCAAGCGAATCGTGAGTGACAAGAAAACTTCTCCGGGAGTGATCAGCACAGCCACGAAGGATATTGACGGCGATGGCAAGGCCGAGATTGCGATCGCTTATGAGTTTGAGATGAACAACCCGAAGCTGGGCAAGCTATTGATGGCCCAGCAGAAGGGTGATGTCTGGATTTATGAACAGATGGGCCCATTTCCGAGCATCCACCGGCTGAGATGGGGCGATTTTGACGGCGATGGTCAGGCGGATCTGGCGATTGCTCCGATCTTTGGGGAACAGGCCACGGGACCGAATTTCCAGCAGGAAGGTGCGAAGCTGGAGGTTCTGTTTGGAGGGAAATTGGCAGGCAGGTCGGAAGTCGGCCGGCGGATGGTGACTCATGCGATTGGAGTGATACCTGGTCAGGATCAGACAAGAAAGGCGTTTTTGAGTGCCAGTAACGAAGGTGTTTGGCAGCATGGTTTTATGAACAAAAAATGGGAGCATTCCCAGGTCACGGTCGGGGCTGGTGGGGATCGGCCCAAGACAGGCGCGAGTGAAATCCACTTGGGGAAGTTTGCCGATGGACGCCGCTTCTATGCCACGATTGAGCCCTGGCATGGCTCGGATGTGGTGATTCAGCCTGAACGGATCAAGGGATCGAACCAGCTCGGCCCACGGTTTGTGATCGACACCACATTGAAGGAAGCGCACGCTTTGTGTGTGGCGGACATAGACGGAGATGGAACGGACGAAGTTTTTGCGGGCTATAGAGGGCCTGGTACGAGTGTGAATGCGTATCGGTTTGAGTCGGGCATGTGGACCAGAACGGTGATTGATTCCAAGATTGCAGCACAGGATCTACGTTCGGGCGATATCAACGGAGATGGTCTGGCCGATGTGGTGAGTGTGGGTGGATCGACAAAAAACGTGGTGCTTTATTTGTCCGTGGGGAAGTGATTCAGAGGGTTGTTTCCGGTTTTGAAAACCAACCGAGGCCAGAGTCAAGCCGGCTTGGCGAGAGAGGGCGGTAGTCTGGGTCTGTTTGCCATTAATAGTTGTCTCCTCTGGAGCCCAAAGATCACGATTCCAACGTTTATGGATCTCCTAAATTTTTGTGCTGGAGTAGTGATTCACTGATGCGGCCCTTGCTCGCGCTGCGGGTTAGTTTGGAAAGCGTTACCTGTTGTAGTTTTACTGGAAATTGGCGGGGCTACTATCCGGCGAGAATCCACACCTTCTTTAATCTTTTTGAAAAAATTTTGGAAAAAGCTGGACTTTTTATCGTACCTTCCGAAGAGTTTGGTCGTACTGGAAGTGTGAAGTGGAGCAGATGTGAACGCGAAGGATCGCGGGATTTACTCAAGTGAACACGTAAGCCTTGGAATAGCCAGTTCGTTACGACGCACACCCTGAATGGACATCCGGACGGGCCCTAAGGGCAATGGAGGTCAGAAGGCCATGTCTGATTGGAATCCCGAATCGAAAACGCGGATGGAACAGCTCTTCGCAAGGAATCTTTTCAAGAACTTGGGAAGGGATGTGGAACCGGTCGATTGGCGTGCTATATATATCGAAGAGAGTGGTGCACGTGTTGCGGAGCCAGCGGAATGGCAACCGCACCCGGAACCGGAATCAATTCCTGGTTCTGATGGTCGCGGTGTTGAGCGTTTGCTTGGGAAGGCGACGTCTGGGGATGATTCCCCGGAAGTGCTCGACGCGATGGCCGAGGCCTCATTGACTTCATTCATGTCGAATTCGAAGTGTCGCGGAGGGAGGGGATCCTTTCCCATGAGCTTTATTCAGCGATTCCTGGAGCGGGTGTTGCGCAACAGTCCACGCCGCATGCCCCGAACGAGCTTTGAAGATCTAAGCCAGGATGAGCTGGATGCCCATTTGCAGGTTGGCCAGTATGGCGAATTTGCTCTAACGGATGCAATCCGGCCCTCATTCGGGCTAGATATTGTGCCCCGAGAAGGCTATCGCCGAGATGTCTATCGCGATCCTGAGACTGGCAACACCATGCCAGTATTGGCCGCATCGGTATCGGCTGAACGTCTGTTTGACATTTTCACGGATCTGCTTGCCCCACTGGGCGATGAGATTGACGTGGTGATGGAATCCAGTCACGAGAGCGAACCCGGTAGCCATGCCGACCTGTATCGTGAGCATATGGACAGCGTCATATTCAAAAGCACTTTGTACGATTACGAAGAGCTGCTATTGAACGACGGCTGCACCGGCTTGGCGGCCCTGAATCCTAATGGGCCGATGGAAGTCCAGTTTGACGAACATAAATTGCTATTCGTGTATGCCCAAGACCTTGATCCATTCGAAGAAATTCTCCAGTCTGCTGGTCTGAAACGCGACGATTCGCTGCGGTTCATCTCAGAGGCCGAACACCTGCACTCGACAGACGATGTCTATCGTGAACAGTTCGACGAATTAAAATTCCGGCTTGGTATCGACCACGAATAATCCAGATTGTCATAGATCACAAACAGGCGGATGCAATGAACGTTGCATCCGCCTTTTTTTGTTTGGAATTTTGGTTTGTTTGAAGATGAAATGGATTGGGACACGCGGCAGGAGCCCGCAGCTCTCGGGTCACGGGTTTAACGATGTCCGGAGGACATCGCTATTAATAGGTGCTCCCTCAAGTCAAGATTGGCTGGATGTGCGCCGAAACCGGGGGCTAGCGCCCGGCGGCTAGATTGGATCATCATTCCGAGGCGTGCTGTACCGGGGCTGCCATGGCATATTCGTGGCGTACCACCAATGCACCGGCCGATTTTATGCCTCGTGCCAATGGGGCTGGTAAGGCCAGGCCGAGGATCACCGATACGACCACCAGAAATGCTGATGGGATCCAGTACCAGGGCGAGTCATA
>Ga0209444_10002559_pt1 | contig 9964 bp, 9 predicted proteins | sample LauGreFaBDMM15DN_2_FD_188215 | JGI IMG/M metagenome (GOLD analysis project Ga0209444, IMG submission 188215) | Freshwater lake microbial communities from Lake Michigan, USA - Fa13.BD.MM15.DN (SPAdes) (version 2) | ecosystem: Environmental > Aquatic > Freshwater > Lake | place: Lake Michigan, USA...
TCATCATTCAGAACTTTCGCCCGGGTGTGATCGAACGCCTTGGACTTGGATATGAAGATGTAAAGAAAGTGAATCCTGGAATTGTGTACGGAAGTGCAACCGGATACGGAGCAGAGGGTCCATTTAAGGACCGCCCAGGACAAGATCTTCTTGCACAATCAATCTCTGGTCTGCCATGGCTTAACGGTCGAGCAGGTGATCCTCCGATCCCAGTTGGTTTAGCCGTGGCAGATATCTTCACATCTACTCATCTTGCATCAGGAGTAATTGCACTCCTCTTGCGTCGCGAACGCACAGGCGTTGGTGGAATGGTGGAGTCAAGCCTTCTTGAATCAATGCTTGACCTGCAATTTGAATTAATCTCTGCCAACCTCTTTGATCCAAGCGTTGTCGTCAATCGTGGTGCTGGAAATTCTGCACATGCATTCTTGCCAGCACCGTACGGTCTCTATAAGACCAGTGATGGCTATCTTGCAATTGCAATGACTCCAATCCCTGCACTTGGCGCACTGCTTGGCATAAATCTTGATGAGTACGAGGATCCAAAGTCATGGTGGAGCCATCAAGAAGATATTATGAAAAAGCTCAGCGCAAAGCTTGAAACAAATACCACCGAGCACTGGTTGGCTATCTTGGATGCAGCAGATATCTGGTGTGCTCCTGTTTTAACGCTGCCAGAGCTTGTTTCTCACGAAGGTTTTGCCGCGATTGATATGACTCAGAAGACCACACGGACAGGGCGGGATGGATCAGAGATTTCGATTCCAACTACGCGCTCACCTGTGCGGATCGATGGCAAGACAATTAAGCATTCAAAGGGTGCACCACACGTCGGTGAAGATACCGAGAAGATCCGTAAAGAGTTCGGGATATAGGCGGGGGAGATCATGAAGAATCCAAATCCAGATCAAGGTAAGCGATATGAGATTCCAGTGTGGAATCAGGATGTCAAACTCTATGAGGATTACCAGGTAGGAGAAGTCGACCGATCACTGCGACGTACGATCTCTGAAGGTGAAGTGATGCTCTTTAATTCCCTGGTCCTAGATATGCATCCCTATGTTGGAGATGACATCTGGGCACGCGAACATGGTCTCTTTAAAAAGCGTCTAGTTCCAGGTGCGATGGTATTTAGCTATGGCCTTGGACTCTTTGCTCACAACAATGTCAACACATTTAGTTATGGCTATGACAAGCTTCGTTTCATTAAGCCAACCTTTATCGGTGACACTATCTACGGCATGCGCACGCTTCTTGAGAAGACTCCTAAGTACGAGAATATGGGTCTCTTCAAGGTCAGCTACGAAATCTTTCGCGCCGATAACGAAGAACTCGTTCTCTATACAGAGCATTTACAGACAGTGCTTTACCGCACGTCGCAGGCAGAGAACCTCACAGCAGAAGGCAAGGAGTAGCAATGATTGAGCAATTTCAAGTAATTTCAGATGCTGTACGACTTGAAGTAAAGCCTGAGCATCGTAAGAAGATTGGAATCTGTGGCGCCGGAGGAATCGTTGATGGTGCCCACCTTCCTGCATATAAAAAGGCAGGGCTCCAAGTTGTAGCAATTTTTGATACTGATAACGCAAAGGCAAAAGATGTTGCCGCGCGTCATGGAATTCCAACGGTCTATGCAACTCTGGCCGAACTACTCGCAGATCCCCAGGTAGAGATTGTCGATATCGCTGTTCCTGCAGTTGCTCAACCTGAAATATTTGCCCAGGTTGCAGCAGCTAAAAAGCATATTCTCGCTCAAAAGCCACTTGCTACAACCGTTGCTACAGGTGAACTAATGGTCAAGCAGGCAAAGGATGCTGGAATTATTGCCGCGGTAAATCAGCAACTTCGCTTTGAAGAAGGTGTTGCTGCTGCGCATAAGATGGTTGAACTAGGCTGGATCGGCACAGTTAGTAATTTTTCTATCACAGTTAATCTCGTTACACCGTGGGAACTCTGGCCATGGGCTAAAGATCTCGAGCGCCTTGAAATCATGCTGCACTCAATTCACCATCACGATCTTGTTCGTTGGTTCTTGGGCGATGCCATAACCGTCTTCTGCGCTGCTGGACGCACAGCGGGTCAGTTTCCCATTGGCGAAACTCGTACGATCTCTACCGCCCTCTACAAGAGCGGTGCAACATCTGTCGTACATGCAAACCATGTCAATCGCGGTGGCGATAACTACGCCGAATATCGTATTGATGGCGATAAGGGATCTATTCGTGGAACCCTCGGATTGCTCTATGACTATCCCACTGGTCGCGTAGATACAATCGAAATCAATTCATCCGTCATTCCAACAGATGGTTGGTTGCCATATCCCGTAACAACTCGATGGTTTCCCGATGCATTTATCGGAACAATGGGATCGGTGATGGAGAGTATTTCTACCGGTGCAGCGCTTCGCTCATCCGTAGCTGAGAATATAGGAACGCTCAAAATGGTTGAAGCACTTTACAAGTCTATCGATTCAGGAAAGTCAGTTGACCTCTAGTACACCTCTTCCTCTCTTTAACTTAGAGGGAAAGGTTGCAGTGATTACTGGTGGCAATGGCGGAATCGGATTAGGTTGTGCCAGAGGGCTGGCACAAGCTGGTGCAACGATTGTCATCTGGGCCAGAGATATGGATAAAAACGCCGCCGCAAAGAGTGAACTAGAAGCACTCGGTGCCACAGTAATCACACTTGAAGTAGATGTCACCGACCGTACAGCAGTGGAGAGCGCAACAGCTCGTACGATAGAACTCTGTGGCGGGATCGATATTCTCTTTGCTAATGCTGGCGTCAACATTCGAATGCGCCCTGAGGAGTACACCGAAGATATTGTCGATCAGATCATCGATGTAAATCTCAAAGCAGTATTTCACTGCTGTCAGAGCGTCTATCCATCAATGACAGCACGCGGTGGCGGCAAAATAATCTTGATTGGTTCCCTTACTAGCGTGCAAGGCCTTGGCATCGCACCTGTCTACTCTGCAACCAAGGGAGCGGTCGTCCAATTAGCAAAGAGTTTGGCTGCTGCATGGGGAGCGCAAAATATCCAAGTCAACACAATTTTGCCGGGCTGGATTGTTACCGAGATGACTTCAATAACGCGTGCAATTCCAGGCTTACCTGAGCACGTCTTATCGCGTACTCCTGCGGGCAGATGGGGAATTCCGGCTGATTTTGAGGGCATCGCAACATTCTTTGCATCGAGTGCGAGTGACTTTGTGACAGGAACCGACATTCAAATCGACGGTGGATTTACAAGCACCCTTGCAATCTTCGATCTACCGAAGAATTAATTGCATATAGAGCTAAGCGCGGTAAGCAATACAGTTGTTTGAGATCTCGCCAATACCTTCGATGCCAGTCTTGATTGCATCCCCTACAGCCAGATACGCAGGTGGCTTAAATCCAAGTCCAACGCCAAATGGTGTTCCGGTGTTGATGACATCTCCAGGGAATAGCTCCATAAATTGGCTGATGTACCAGACGATGTGATCGATACCAAAGAGAAGATCATCTGTATTTGAATCTTGCTTCATGACGCCATTAACGCTGCACCATAGGCGCAGGTTACTTGCATTAATTTCATCTCCTGTAACAATCTCAGGTCCAATTGGATTAAATGTTGGAAATGATTTTCCCTTTACCCATTGGCCTGATCGCTCAAGTTGCCAGTGACGCTCAGAGACATCTTGTGAAATTGTGTACCCGAGAATGTGTGCCTTGGAATCTGCTGGCGAGTTCAAATAGAGCGCGCGCTTTCCAATCACAAGTGCAAGCTCTACTTCATAATCTGTAGCAAGACTCTTTGGTGGAATTATGATGTCATCATTTGGACCTACAACGCTATCGGGAGCTTTCATAAAGATGACAGGCTCTGCAGGAGTTTCTGCATTTGACTCTTTGATATGGGCTAGATAGTTAAGGCCTACGCAAATTACCTTTGTAGGGCGGTTGATCGGTGAACCAATACGAGTAGATCCTTTGGCAACGCGTGGCAGTCCGGAAAGATCTGCGGCGGCAACTTTTGCCATTGCACCGCCTTCTAAGCTCGCACGCGACCAATCATCGATGAGGGAATCGACAAGGATGTATTCATTGGCTGTAACAACAGCCGGTTTTTCGTGACCAGCACTTCCGATTCGGGCTATACGCATTGTTCTATCGTCCTTCCGGTAGGCGGCCTAGGCCAGCATGGGTTTGCAAAATCTGTACATGCTTAGGTTCAAGTTCCTTCAATGAATTCACGCCAAGTAGCTTCATGGTGCGCACCATCTCAGATTGCATGATCGTCAGCATTCGCTCGACACCTTCTTGTCCACCAGCCATAAGTCCGTATAGGTAGGCGCGACCGACATATGCAAAGTCAGCACCGAGTGCCAACGCTGCCAAAACATCTGCGCCATGCATGATGCCTGTATCGATATGGATCTCAAGGTCATCTTTGAGTTCCTTCTTCACCTCTGCGAGCATATGGAGGGGTACTGGCGCGCGATCAAGTTGGCGACCACCGTGGTTACTTAAGATGATTGCATCAGCACCATATTTAGCTGCGATCTTTGCATCTTCCACAGTCTGGATTCCCTTAATCGAGAGCGTGCCATCCCATTGCGCACGGATCCACTCGAGATCTTCAAAGGTAATTGTTGGATCAAACATAAAGTCGAGCAGTTCGGCAACAGTGCCTTCCCAATTAGACATTGATGCAAATGAGATCGCAGGGGTCGTCAGAAAATTAATCCACCACTCTGGGCGAGGAGCAGCATCGATCAGCGTCTTGATAGTCAGGCGAGGAGGAACTGTAAGTCCGTTGCGGGCATCGCGCAGGCGTGCACCAGCTGCAGGAACATCAACTGTCAGCATCAAATGTTTTACGCCAGCATCTTGGGCGCGCTTGACTAGCGCCATGCTTGCTTCGCGATCTTTCCACATATACAACTGGAACCAATTGACGCCATTGGGTGAAGCTTTGACTACATCTTCAACTGTTGTAGTTCCCAATGTAGAGAGCGTGAAAGGGATTCCGAATTTTTCGGCTGCACGTGCACCGGCGATTTCACCTTCGGTATGCATCATGCGGGTAAATCCAGTGGGTGAAATTCCAAAAGGCATTGCAAACTTCTCGCCCATAATTTCACAGGTGGTATCTATATTTTTTACATCATGCAAAATATTTGGTCTAAATTCCAGATCGAGATATGAACGACGCGCTCTCTCCAACGTCACTTCAGATTCAGCGCTGCCATCGGTGTAATCAAATGGCCCCTTAGGGGTGCGACGTTTTGCAATGAGGCGCAGATCCCAGACGGTGAGGGCTTTAGCGAGGCGATTCTTACGTGTAGGAAACTGCGGAAGGGTAAAGCGCAACAGGGGAGCTAATTCGCCCACCTTAGGGAACTGGCGCTTCACATTCTTCATTACACAGCTCCACTCGTCGAGAATTTTTAGAAATCCTATACGATTTTTCGCCCACATTCCACATCAATCAACGGCAATCCTTCGCTAAGGTGCGAACATGAGCGATCTGGCAGCACAGACACGAGCAGCACTTGATGCAGCAGTCGCCGCCATTGGGGGAGCACCGCGCAAGGGTCAGATAGAGATGGCTGAGGCGGTCTCTAGCGCTCTCACCGATCGACATCATCTGATGGTTCAAGCCGGCACCGGAACTGGAAAATCTCTGGCGTACTTAATTCCAGCACTTGTCCACGGTCGCAAAGTTTTAGTTGCTACAGCAACGCTGGCTCTGCAACGTCAATTGGTCGAAAGAGATTTACCTGCAGTAGTTCCAGCCCTTGAGAAAGAGCTGGGTCGCGAGATCACCTACGCAATCTATAAAGGCGTAGGCAATTACATCTGTCTGCAGAAGATGAATAGCGAAGAAGTCGATCCAGATGGCGCACTTGTTTTGGAAACCTCTTATTTAGAGAAAGATGCTCAACGACTTATTGCTTGGGCAAAGTCAAAGGGTGCCTCTGGTGATCGTGATGATGCACCGGATGTAGATCGCCGTGTGTGGCTTGCAAATTCAACATCGGGACGTGAATGCGTTGGAGCAGATAATTGCGCATATGGATCGACATGCTTTGCAGTGAACGCTAAAGCAAAGGCGCAACTCGCAGATGTAGTCGTTACAAATCACACCCTACTTGCTATTGAAATCGTTGATTCACACCCTATTTTGCCTGAACGCGATGCCGTGATTTTGGATGAAGCGCACGAGTTTATGGATCGCACGACACAAGCGGTGACAGAAGAACTCACATCAGGTCGCGTGCAACGTGCTGCTGCAATGGCGCGCAAACATATGCCGGGCAAGCTCAGCGATGCATTTACAAAAGCGGCAGATGATTTCCATGATGCAATGGCTGATTACGGCGATAGCGTCAAAGGTGATTTTGCAGCCCTGGGTCGCCTAGAAGTGATTCCAAGTATTTTAGAGGCCCCAGTGCGCAAGGTTCGTGAAGCTGGTGCTGCCATTACTGATGCCTTGCGTGCAGATGAAGAGATTATCGATCCAGATGGAATCGCAGAACGTGCACGCGTAAAAGGTGCCGTTACAGAGATCACGACAACTGTTGGTAAGTTATTGAAGATGGGCTCATCGCATGTGCTCTGGTATGAACCCACCTTCTCATCCCTTTATTTAGCACCGCTATCAGTCTCTGAAGTACTCCGCGAGAATTTGTTAACAAAGACTCCTGTCATCGCAACATCTGCCACTCTGACTGTTGGCAGTGGCTTTGATGCGATGGCTCGATCACTTGGTTTTCTGGCTCCTGGTGTCACGACTGAAGATCAGAGCGATGACGAGGAGGCTGAGATTGATCCCTCTAATTTTCAAACTCTCGATGTGGGTTCCCCCTTCGATTTTGCAGCACAGGGTGTTCTCTATCTTCCCAAGCATCTTCCTGAACCTGGACGAGATGGTCCAAGTAAAGAAGTATTGACCGAACTAGGTGAACTTATTGATGCAGCAGGTGGCCGCACCTTGGCTCTCTTCAGTTCATGGCGCGGAGTCGAGGCCGCTGATGCGCATCTTCGTGATGTCTTAAAAGAACTTCCGATCACAATCATTACGCAAAAGCGTGGCGATGTTGTGGGCCCTTTGGTGGAACGTTTTGCTAAAGATGAAACTTCAATCTTGCTCGGCACTATGTCGCTCTGGCAGGGCGTAGATGTCCCAGGTAATTCGTGCATCTTGGTAGCGATCGATCGGATTCCATTTCCACGCCCCGATGAACCAGTGATGGCTGCGCGTTCATCACAGGCAGATGCTGCAGGTGGTAGCGGATTCATGCAGGTATCGATGCCACGTGCTGCGCTCTTACTTGCACAAGGCACTGGACGTCTCATTCGTAGCGTTGATGATCGCGGAGTCGTTGCAATTCTCGATTCGCGTATTGTGACTAAGCGATATGGAAGCGTGCTTCTTAATTCAATGCCGCCGCTATGGCGAACTTCAGATCAATCTGTGGTGCGCGATTCATTAAAACGGTTGAGCCAAGAATTTTCCAAAGATTAATCAGAGAGTTTCAAGCATCACTTTCACATCAGACCATGTCTTTGCAAAACTTGGATGCAAGGTCAGCAATGTGACTTCATCAACTGGAACCCAGCGCATCTCTTGGCTCTCATCGTTGGGGGAGTCAGCCGAAATGAGATCATCAGCGGCAGCAATTACTGTGTCATATCTCCAATCACCATGATCATCGCTAAAGAGGGCTAACGGATTTAAATGTTCTGGATTTATTCCAGTCTCTTCGTGAGCTTCTCGCAGGGCTGCTTCGGTAATACTCTCATGTGAATCTATAGCACCCCCTGGGATTCCCCACGTATCGCCGTTATGGACCCACGGGGCGCGATGTTGTAGAAATATTTCGCGTTGGCCATCACTTGCTGTGCGGAAAATTAATATCCCTGCAGCACCAAATTTTCCCCAGTGCTTACCTCCGCATTGGCATTGGATCCATCCATCTCCATCGCGGGCTGCCATGTACCTAGATTGCCACATCCATCCACAGAGCGCTCAACTAGCAGCCATATGGTCACCGCCGACTTCTACCTTGCCCCACATGAAAATCACTCAGCTCCTCGTCGTATCTATTCTCATCACCACCACATCAATGAATACTCCACCGGCTCTAGCCGAAGAGTGCCAGGTCAGCGCATGTGTAGATGTTTACACTCAAGATGGCAAGATCATTATCGAAGGTCGCAAAGGCGGCACCACTGCTGTCGCACCAACACCTACTGCTAAAGCAACACCGAAGAAGGTCGCCCCAAAGAAAATTGCACCGCCGCCGGTAAAGAAGACAGTGACAGCACCTAAGCCGAAGGTGACAACGAAGGCTGTTCCAAAGAAGAGCACGCCAACACCTCAGCCGCCAGTTGCACAGACCGCATCTCTTAATGATCGCCTCATTAAAGCTCTACCTACTGCAGGAATTGCCTACCAACCAGAGTACGAACCACTCGTAGGTGTTCCGGTATTTATGTGGACAGATCTACCAACATCCTTTATGACACAAGTGAAGATCGTGGGCGAGATTGTTGATGTTGCGCTTCGCCCAAGTTTTACATGGTCATTTGGCGATGGAACATTCCTTTCGACAACAGATGTGGGTGGGCCATTTCCCGATGGAAAGATCAAGCACACATATTCAAATCCAGGTACTTATCTCATCACTCTGATTAGTACGTGGAATGGCACATATACACATAACGCACAGACTCGCGCAATTACTGGCACGGTCAAGACAACATCGATTGTCACCATCACAGTTGTTAATTCCCCGACCCGCTTTAAGAATTGAGAAGTGATGACAACCCTGACCAGCCCACATGATCTTCTTGCAGCAATTCCATTTCTAATTGGCTATCACCCCATTGATTCACTCGTTCTGGTATCGATCAAAGAAGATTGCGTCGGAATGGCGATGCGGATCGATTACCCGATAGATCAGAGCGAGGTTGCCTTCGATCTCTGTGCCAGCCATATCAGTGCAGAGGAAGCTGAAGGCGCACTCATCGTTGCTTATCAACCACATGGCAGAAGTGATGGCGATGAGGTTCTTTCCCAGACAACTGCCGCACTCTCACGGGCCGGAATTGCTATCTATGAATCAATTCTTATTTCAGATGGATCATATCGATCAGTCCTCTGTCATGACGTCACATGTTGCCCGATAGAAGGTCGCCCTATTCCGCCTTTAGATTCAACTCGGATTGCGGTGGAGAGTGTTGTTGCAGGGCACCCAATGCCTTTTGCATCCTTTGCAGATTTGGGTGCATCGGTGCGATCAAATCTCTTGGCACAGGAAGAGCAATGGTTGGAGCGAGTTCAGAAATCATCTGTCGATCCCACTGATAGCGATCTCAATAATCTGCAACGAGATGGTGCAACTGCAGTCATTGATCTTGCCAATGATTTCATCGCAGATGGCATCTCCACTGATCAGGATCTGATTGCACATGTACTGGGCCGACTAAGTGAAATTCAGGTTCGTGACTTTGCGTTAGGCAGCCATGATCTCGATAGCGCAGATGGGTATCGAAGAATGTGGATGCATTTGCTGCGCTCTGCACCGCCAGGATTTGTCGCCCCGGTCGCTTGTCTTGCAGCAGCCATCGCCTATGAATATGGCGACGGTGCACTCGCTCGTGCAGCCCTCGATCGAGCCTTTACCGATGCGCCAACCTATTCATTGGCGCTTCTGCTGCAACGGGTATTTAGCGCTGGCTGGCCGCCACAATCCTTTGCTCAGATGCGTAGCGAGCTACACCCCAAAGTCTGTGCAGCAATCTTTGGCTAGTTGCACCTGCACCGCGGTGGGTTAAGATATGCCCAGGTCACGAGTTCTAGATCGGTTGCCGCAAGCGGAAACCAAAGCCCCGGCTTACTAGACGGCAACCCTCCACCGCGGTGGGGTGCTCCCGGGTGACGACCAGGCACAGTCTGATCTGTGCAAGT